>JAEEGH010021871.1_pt1 | contig 13171 bp, 8 predicted proteins | sample 9134181 | NCBI WGS metagenome assembly JAEEGH01 (sample SAMN16246544, study PRJNA631951) | gut metagenome | biome: gut microbiome; feature: rumen; material: DP-attached | host: Bos | place: Iran: Karaj | collected 2018-10 | reverse complement strand
CACCAGCAACTGCTTCACTGAGGACGGCCGCACCATCGACCGCAAGCTGAACGTCGCCATCACCCGCGCCCGCTGTCAGCTCCTGATGACGGGCAACGCCCGGCTGCTGCGCCGCAACCCCGTCTTCGCCCAGCTGACAGACAGTTGCCGCTACTGCTGTCACCCTTGATTTCTCTATAGCCCAAATCGTTCTGAAAAAGTTATATTTTTATCCGTCACATCCGTCACCGCCTTGTAATGCTCTGATATTCTGCCGTTTACGGGGTGACGGATGCTGGTGACGGGTGACGGATGCCGCTAAGCAGTGCGCAGCCGTTTGTTCACCGCCCATGAACAAAGATTCACTGGCCGTGAATATTCTCAAGCTTGCAGACTCATCGTAAAAAGGCGGGCGACACTGTCTGGTGTCGCCCGCTATCCGTCACCCGTCACCCTTATCCGTCACCGCGTAAACAGCTGATTGTCAGCACTGTTACGGCAAGGTGACGGATGTGACGGATTTTTTTTAATCTTGTGACTGTAGCTCAATGATTTTACTGATGAGGGTCACGATGTCGATGATGTCCACCTTCGTGTCTTCGTTCAGGTCAGCATTTGCCGGCAGTTTTGACCGCTTGCCCGTCAGGTATTCTATCAGCGGGGTCACGTCTTCAGCCGTCAGATAACCGTCGCCGTCAGTGTCGCCGGGGACGGGGTCTGGATCAGGTTCAACGGCGGGGGCGGTGTAGGTGTGCGTTTCAGAGTTTACATACTGGTAAAGATCCGTGTAGTTGGTGCTGGTGTATGTCGAGTAGTACTGTGGATATATTCCGTACTCTGCACTATCTTCCAGTTCCGTGAAATTGAACGTGAGCGTTATTTCCTGCTCCGGCTCCAACACGATGGGGTCTGAGGTGTTACTGCCATGATGCGGCCAGTTACCTTCCGCCTCGGGCTTACGATACAGGTGAACGCGCACGTTCCTGTAATAGGTGGTTTCGCTGGTGTTCTTATACGTGACTACATATTCTGCCTGACCATTAGGGAGAGATGTCCAAGTGCTACTTACCCGCTGCAACGTCACCGTCCCCGACGGGGCATCATCAATGTCGACCGAGCCGCTTCCGATAACCCTGTTGCCGTACTGGTCGGTAGCCACGCTCAGATACCATGTTCCCCCGTAGTTAGGCTTGAAATAGAAGCGCACGTCCTCGCTGCCGCCGTTAGGAATGCCCGTACCAGCCATATAGACCCGACTGCCAATGCTGTTTTCAGACGTGCTGGCAAAGAGGTAGAGCGGCAGGGTGTAGTCGCCGGCTTTGTTGCTGACGGTGACGTCTATTGGCAACGGGGTACCGGCAAACTTGAGGTCGCTGACGACTCTGAAGTCCGTGGCTGCGAGGTCAACTTTGATGTCTGCCTCAAATTCTGCCACCACAGGTCCCTCATAGCCTTCGCGCAGGGTCACCGTATGCTTGCCCTCGGACATTATCTTAGTCAGGAGCAGGAACTCCTTGGTGTTGCCTGCTGCAATCTTCAGCGTTCTGCGCGAATCAGAGAATCCCGCCCACTTGCCGTCGACATAGATGTAATAGGTCTTCGTGGTATTGTCGCCCTTGTTCGTGATGTTAACTACCACGCGCTGATAGGCGTCAGGGGCACCTGGAGTGGCCAGCTCGAACTTGTTAATCTGAATGTCGTAAACAGGATGTCGGACGATGTCCATACTATCGTCACTGACAGTCACTTCAAACCACATGTCAGCAGGTCGGCAGCGTTTCCACTCCGTCTCACCATTGAGCAGGCTGACAGGCACAAGTTTGTGAGTTCCATTTTCTAATTTCTGTTTGTTATCGGAGAAGTCAAAGAGACGCTCTCCCCAACCATAGTTCTTTTTGAGTACGGTATTCTTAGAGTATTCAAATTTGTAGTCAAATTCTTTGATGGTCCCATCATCAAGCAGTTCTCCTATGCCAAATCCAAAACCGCACTCTTCCTCGTTTTTGTTCCACATACCCAGTGACACTGTAGTACCTTCTATTCCATTGAAATCAACTGATGCCACCAAACCCTCAATGACGGGATCCTCCCACTCGTCATCGCCGTTGGGGTCAAGGTCATCAGGCACGATGCCGTTAAAAGGCCGTATGCCGATGACGGCGCTGTTGTTGAAGATGTAGCCAGGATAGCCGTTAGGGCCGTCAGGATTCGTGGCTTGCAACTTGAAGTAGCCATTAGAGTCGCCGCCCCAGCCCCAGTTGAAATGGTAGAGTCCGGCGCCGTCGTAGCCGTCGCAGAGGAAGGCATGGCCATTGCTCCCGTCAGCAGCCTGTGCACCGTCGTAAATGATGGGCCGCCCCTCGGCTATTTCCTTATACATCAGTTCGTCCCACTCTGCAATCGAATGTTCCGAGCGCTTGATGTAGGCCAGTGAATACGGGTCGTAGCCGAAATACTCGGCCATTCCCCTGGCCAGTTGCATCTGGTTGGCCGACGAGCCGCCGACACCGTATCTCATCTCGGCGGCATAACCGGCATAGAGCATCAGCTCGGCCACGGCTTCAGCAGCCTCCGAATAAGCATCGCTGCTACTGTTGTAGCTGGTTTTCATCTTGTCCCACTGGAAGGTGGTGGCGGGCAGGCCGTTCGACGTGTTGACGTTCGGGTTTTCGTTAGGGTAGCCCGGTACGTCGGTCGTCTGTCCCTGTGGGCACTTGAAATAATACATAATCTGGGCGCCACAGACGGCAACGCAGCCTGTGCAGGGATAGTAGCTGCCGTCTTTCGGCAACTTGAAGTTGTAGATGCCGTCGGTGTTGTAGTTCTGCTGCTTGTAAGTGTTGCCCTGGTTCCATTCAGTTTTAATCAGCGGAGGAATAGCCTGGTGGATGGTCACTTGCTGCGGTTCTGCCTTGGGAGCGCTGGCGGCGCGTCCCTCGGCGGGCATCTGCTGCAGGGCCTCTATCTCGGCCTGCATCTGCTCCATCCAGTCCCTGAGGGCTGGCGGCAGGTTGTCCTCGTCGTAGCTGCCTTGCTCGGTGTAGCCGAGGATGGCATCGGTGCGGTCGTCGCCGGAGACGATGACGAAGCCACCGTCGTCGGCGGCATTGAACACGTAGAGGGGCTGGTCGGCGGCAGGAGCCTTGTTGCCCTGCTGGCTGGTTGCGTCGATCTGCTTACCCTTCAGCTGCATAAACTTGGCGGCAGCCTCGCGGGCTTGCTGTCGGTTCACCGTGGCAGCTGTGGCAGCTGTGACGATGAGCAATGTCAGTAGTAAATTCAGTAGTCTTTTCATAATAATATAGGTTATCGTTATTGTTTTCGTTATCGTTCCCGTTCCCGTTTTCATCAGTTCCAGGCACGGAGCACTGCTCCGTCGAAGGCGGCGTTGTAGGTGTAGAGCTGGCGCCCGCCCTCACCTTGAGCCACCACGCCGTTGTTGACGTCGTAGCTGCGCTTGCAGCGGGCGCATTGCAGCTGCTGGCCGTTCGGGCTCCACGTCAGCGGGTAGTTCGTGCCGCCGTACTGGTCGAGGCAGTTGGCGCATTGGCCCTCGTAGCAGATGAACATCCCCGTGTAGCTGCTGCGCCCGATGATGATGGCGTTGCTGGCCCCGAGCACGCAGCGGGTGCTGTTCTCCTTCTTGCTGGTCAGGGTGATGTCCTCCTCGGCCTGGTCGTAGTTGCGGGTGGTCAGGATGTGGCGCACGCCGCCCATCATCTTTGCCCTGACGGTCATGAAGTGGCCGGGATTGCCCAAAGCCACCGTCAGCTGGCAGGGGGCGGGATGGAGCGTCGCGTCGAAGATGAAGTAGCAGGCATGGCCGCGATAGACGCTGTTCTCAACGTCGTCGCAGGCCCAAAAAAGCACGAGGAAGAATACCCACCCCCAGCCCCTCCCCAAATGGAGGGGTATAGACACTATGCTATGGACAAATCTCCTCATATCTGTGACGATGGTAACTATGCCCCTCCATTCAGGGAGGGGTTAGGGGTGGGTCTCCAATAGTTTGTGTTCGGCCTCGATCACGTGCTCGAAGGCAAAACCTTCAAGCACACGGTCCATCAGGGCGGCGATGCGGTCGTTGCAGAGGTTGCCGATGCTGCCCTCGTGGGTGTGGTGGATGTCCTTGTCGGGCGTGAACTGTCCGGCTTCGATGTCGAGTCCTACCTTCTTGTAGGCATCGCGGAAAGGCATGCCGCTGGCGGCGAGGCGGTTGACCTCCTCGACCGAGAACATCGGGTCGTACATCGGGTTGTCGAGTATATGCTCGTTCACCTCAATCTTATTGATGATGTAGGCCGTCATCTGCAGGCAGTCCTTCAACTCGTCGAAGGCAGGCAGGAACACCTCCTTGATAATCTGCAGGTCGCGGAAGTAGCCCACGGGCAGGTTGTTCTTGATAAGCGTTATCTGGTAGGGCAGGCCCTGCAGCTTGTTCGACTTGGCACGGATGAGCTCGAAGACGTCGGGGTTCTTCTTGTGCGGCATGATTGACGAGCCGGTGGTACACTCCTTTGGCAGCTTCACAAACGAGAAGTTCTGCGAGTTGAACAGGCAGGCGTCGAAGGCCAGCTTGGCCAGCGTGCCGGCAATGGCGGCGATGGCAAAGCTGACGCCCACCTCCATCTTGCCGCGCCCCATCTGGGCATATACCACGTTGTAGTCCATCGAGTCGAAGCCCAGCAGCTCGGTGGTCATCGTGCGGTTCAGGGGGAACGAGCTTCCGTAGCCGGCCGCCGAACCGAGCGGGTTGCGGTTGGTCATGCGGTAGGCGGCCTGCAGGAAGAGCATATCGTCGCAGAGGCTCTCGGCGTAGGCGCCGAACCACAGACCGAACGACGACGGCATGGCCACCTGCAGGTGGGTATAGCCCGGCATGAGCACCTGCTTGTACTGCTCCGACTTCTGTATCAGCTCGTCGAAGAGCGTCTTCACCTCGTCGGCGATGTCCATCAGCTGGTGGCGCGTGAAGAGCTTCAGGTCGACCAGCACCTGGTCGTTGCGCGAGCGGCCGGAGTGAATCTTCTTGCCCATGTCGCCGAGGCGGCGCGTCAGCAGCATCTCCACCTGCGAGTGGACGTCCTCGACGTCGTCCTCGATGGTGAACTCGCCGCGCTCGCACAGCTCGTAGATGTTCTTCAGTTCGGCGAGCAGCACGGGCAGCTCGTCCTTGCCTATCAGACCGATGCTCTCGAGCATCGTGACGTGGGCCATCGAGCCCAGCACGTCGTACTTCGCCAGATAGAGGTCCATCTCGCGGTCGCGGCCCACGGTGAACCGGTCAATCTCCTTGTTTACCTCAAAGTTCTTTTCCCAGAGCTTCATAGTTCTAATCGAAAATTACACATATTCTATTTTGGCCAGCGCGTCGGCGATCTTCTCAACGCCGTCCTGCAGCGGACCGGAGACCATGCCCTTGATGAACGGGTTCAGCTCGGCCTTCACCGTCACCTTCATCTTGCTCGACTGCTCGTCGACGGGCAGCATCTGCACCCACACATTAAAGGGCAAGGGCGACTGTGCCGTCTCAAACTTCACGCACTTAGGCTCCTCGCGCTCGACGACGCGCAGCTTCAGCTCGCCCACGGGGGGCACATTGATGCTGATGGTGTCGGCATCGAATGAGAAGTCCTTCACTTTATCCTCAGGTATGCGGTCGCGCACCTTCTCCAGATTGCGCAGGTCGCTGATGTTGCGGTAGACCGCCTCCTGCGAGTAGGGAATCTGCTTCACGCTACTCTCAAACTTTGATGTATTGTCAAATAATCCCACCTTAATGTTATTTACGATTTACGGATTTACGATTTTCGATTGATTACTGCTTCCACGTCGAGGGCGACTGGCGCCACTCGGCTAGCACTGCCTTTTCCTCTTCCTTGATATAGCCCGTCTTGGCAGCCTCCTCGACAACGGCGTCGTAGTTGCTCAGCGTGATGAGCTGCACACCGGCAGCCTTGAAAGCCTCCTCGGCCACGGGGAAGCCGTAGGTGAACGATGCCACCATGCCGATGACCTCGACACCATACTGGCGCAGGGCCTCGACGGCCTTCAGCGACGAGCCGCCGGTGGAGATGAGGTCCTCGACCACCACCACCTTCGTGCCCTTCTCAATCTCGCCCTCCACCTGGTTGCCCATGCCGTGGTCCTTCGGCTTCGGGCGCACGTAGCAGTAGGGCAGACCCAGCTCCTCGGCCACCAGTGCCCCCTGGGCAATGGCGCCCGTAGCCACGCCGGCCACGGCCTCGGCCTCGGGGAAGTTCTCCTGGATGGCGTGGCACAGGGCCAGCTTCACGAAGGAGCGCAGACGGGGGAATCCGAGCGTCTTGCGGTTGTCGGTATAGATGGGTGACTTCCAGCCGCTGGCCCACGTGAAGGGCTCCTGCGGCTGCAGCTTGATGGCCTTGATGTCCATCAGCTTGCGTGCGAATTGACTTTTTATACTTTCCATATTCCTGTTGGTTTGAGCGTGCAAAGGTACGAAATCTTTATGAATAAATGCCATGACGGAGCGATTTTTTAGCGCTTAATCGTCGGCCAGGGTGAAGTCGAGCTGGCGCTTCTCCAGGTTGGCCCGTGCCACCTTGATGCGGATGGGGTCGCCCAGCTGGTACTTCGAATGGTGGCGACGGCCGATGAGACAGTAGTGGGCCTCGTCGAACTCGTAGTAGTCGCCACGGAGGTCGTGCATGGGCACCATACCCTCGCAGTGGTTCTCGTCGATCTCGACATAGATGCCGTAGGACTGTATGCCGGAGATATGGCCGTCGAAGCACTCGCCGATCTTATCGCCCATGAACTCCACCATCTTGTACTTGATGCTGTCGCGCTCGGCGTTGGCAGCGGTCTGCTCCATATCGCTCGAGTGCTCGCACAGTTCCTCGTAGTGCTCCTGGTTGGCCGAGCGTCCGCCACCCTGATAGCGCGTCAGCAGGCGGTGGACCATCGTGTCCGGATAGCGGCGGATGGGCGACGTGAAGTGGGTGTAGTAGTCGAAGGCCAGTCCGTAGTGACCGATGTTGTGGGTCGAATACTTGGCCTTCATCATGGCGCGCAGGGCGACGGTCTCAATGAGCTTCTGCTCCTTGCTGCCCGCAGCCTCGTCCATCAGGGCGTTCAGCGACTTCGAGATGGCGCCCTTCGTGCCGCTGGTCTTCAGCTTATAGCCGAAGGGGGCGACGACCTGGCGCAGCGACTCCAGCTTCTGGGGGTCGGGCTGGTCATGGACGCGGTAGACGAAGGTCTTGGCTTTTGTGCCGGGCTTTTTGGCGGCTCCTATGCTCTCGGCAACGGTGCGGTTAGCCAGAAGCATGAACTCCTCGATAAGTTTGTTGGCATCCTTCGATGTCTTGAAATAGGCGCGGACGGGCTTGCCGTCTTGGTCGATGTCGAAGTGCAGCTCCTCGCGGTCGAACTTCACGGCACCGTTCTTGAAGCGGCGCTCACGCAGTTTCTTGGCCAGCGCGTCGAGCGTGATGAGCTCAGCAGCGTACTCGCCCTTGTAGGGGTTGTTCTTCGTGGCGGGCGGTGCGGGCTGGCCAGTGCCGTCCTTGACGCCGTTGTCCTCTAACAGCTGCTGCACCTCCTCATAGGCATAGCGGCGGTTGCTGCGGATGACGGTGTGGGCCAGATGCCACGACTTGATGTTGGCGTCGTCGTCCAGGACGAAGATGACGCTGTAGCAGAGCTTATCCTCGTCGGGACGCAGCGAACAGATGAAGTTGCAGAGCCGCTCGGGCAGCATCGGGATGGTGCGGTCGACGAGATAGACGCTCGTGGCACGCTTCTGTGCCTCCTTGTCGATGATGCTGCCCTCCTTGACATAGTGCGTGACATCGGCAATGTGGACGCCGACCTCATAAAGACGAGCCCCCCCTACTGCCCCCGAGGGGGCTTCATTAGCTATGCGTCTGGGTTTACCGGCATCTGTAGCCCCCTCGGGGGCCGAAGGGGGGGCTACTCTGATCGATAGCGCATCGTCGAAGTCCTTGGCATCCTTCGGGTCGATGGTGCAGGTCCACACGTCGCGGAAGTCCTCGCGGCGGGCTATCTCCTCGGAGGTGATGCCCGGATCAATCTTCTTCGCGGCATCCTCCACGGTCTTCGGGTACTTATAGGGCAGACCGTACTGCGCCAGGATGGCGTGCATCTCGACGTTGTTGTCGCCCTCCTTGCCGAGCACGTCGATGACCTCGCCGACAATGTTCTTCGACTCCTTCGACGGCCACTGCGTAATCTTCACCACGGCCTTCTCGCCGTCCTTGCCGCCCTTCAGCTTCTTCTTCGGGATGAGGATGTCGTGGACGAAGATGTTACCCTCGGTAATGAGGAAGGCAAAGTCCTTCTCCACCTTCAGCTTGCCCACGGCCTGGTCGGTCTTGTGGCTCAGGATGTCGGTCACCATCGCCTCCTTGATGTGGTTCTGGCGGCGGGCCATCATCGCCACGCGAACGCGGTCGCCATTGAGGGCGAACATCGAGTTGCGCTCCGACACGAAGATCGGCTTGCCGCCGTCGTCGGGCAGGAATGAGTTCTTGCCGTTAGCCTTGCGGATGAACGTGCCCTCCTGCACCTGTCCCTTCTGGTTCAGGCGGTACTGGTTGTCGCCCACCTTCGAGAGGTAGTCGTCCCAGCACATCTCGTCGAGTGCGTCGATGGCCAGCATCTTCGCCGGATGCGTGTTGAGCTTCAGCTCCTTGAAAATGTACTTCAGTGAAAAAGTCTCGTTCGGACTACCCATGAACAGCCCCTGCAGGGCCTCGGCTACGGCCTTCTTCGACAGCCGTTTTCCTCCATTCTTCTTTCCCATAGTCTTCTGCTTTTTGGTTTTCTGAGGGCAAAGATAGGAAAAAAATGTGAATAACACGCCATGATTTATGAATTATTTTGTAACTTTGCCCACAAAATAGCCATAACACAGAGAAACTATGAGGAAAAAACTACTGACAACGGTGCTCTCGGCACTCTGCACGATAACTGCATGGGCTCAGACCGACAGCCTTCAAAGAATATTCGTATACTCTCCGGGCGAGACGCGCGGACTGCACATCGCCATACAGGAAAACGACGCCTGGCGCGAGGCCGGCCAGCTCTGCTCGTCGGACTACGGCACATGGGGCGCAGAGAAAAAGATGTACCACCCGTCGGTCTGCCGGGCCAGCGACGGCACGTGGCGCCTGGTGTTTCAGGTGAACGATCGCGCACCGCTGTTTGCTGCCGCCTATAGCCGCGACCTCGTCAACTGGCGCCCTCAGGACTATCCCATCATGTCGACCACGAAATGCTTGGAGCCGGTGGTGTTCTCCAATCCCGACGGTACGTTCGACATCTACTATAAGTCACCCCAAGGCAAGCGGTGGACATCGGCAACGCCGAACTTCCGCGACTTCACCCCCGACCGTGCCAGTGAAATCAGCGACGATGCGTGGATACGCGACACGGCCACCGTCGGCGGCAAACTCTATGAGGGTAACAGCTTCGAGATTTCCCAGAATGACTGGGCCGCGATTGAGCAGCACTTCCGGCAGCAGGCCGCCGACGGACGCCTGTCGGCTGAGCGCATGCACGACGACGCCAAGAACCCCACATTGCCCACATCGCCCATAAAAGCCACCCTCACCATCGACCCCTCAAGGCAAAAACCCATCAGCCCCAACCTCATCGGCATCTTCTTCGAGGACATCAGCTATGCTGCCGATGGCGGCCTCTACGCTGAGCTCGTTCAGAACCGCGACTTCGAATACAGCAGCAAGGACCGCCGCGAATGGAACGCCACGACGGCCTGGCACTCTCAGCGTCCCATAGAGATTGCCACCGAGAACCCGCTCAGCAAGAACAACCCGCACTACGCACTGTTGTGGCCGAAAGACACCCTCTGGAACGAGGGCTGGGACGGCATCGCCGTGGAGAAGGGCAAGAAGTACGACTTCTCGATGTATGTGCTGGGTGGCGGTCAGAAGCAGGACTTTATGATTCTGCTCGTCGGCGAGGATGGTACTGTGCTGGCCAAGAGTAAACTGAAGACGGCGGCTGGTGCTTGGACGCAGTATGCCACCGTGCTCACCGCCAAGGGTAGCAATGCCAAGGCCCGGCTGGCCATCGTGCCGCTGAAGGCTGCCCACGTGGGCGTCGACATGATTTCGCTCTTCCCGCAGGAGACCTTCATGGGGCGCAAGAACGGCCTGCGCCGCGACCTGGCACAGGTGATTGCCGACCTGAAGCCGAAGTTCGTGCGATTCCCCGGCGGCTGCATGACTCACGGTCAGGGGCTGGAGAACATCTACCACTGGAATGAGACCGTCGGCCCGCTGCAGGACCGCAAGCCCGACTTCAACATCTGGGGCTACCACCAGACGCGTGGACTGGGCTTCTATGAGTACTTCCAGTTCTGCGAGGACATCGGAGCCGAACCCTTGCCCGTGCTGGCAGCCGGCGTACCCTGCCAGAACTCTGCCGCCAACGCCAAGGGCATCGGCGGACAGCAGGGCGGCATACCGATGGACCAGATGCCCGCCTACATCCAGGAACTGCTCGACCTCATCGACTGGGCCAACGGCGACCCCGCCACGTCGAAGTGGGCCAAGATGCGCGCCGATGCCGGCCACCCCGCGCCCTTCAACCTTAAATATATAGGTATAGGCAACGAGGACATCATCGGAACGGTATTCGAGGAGCGCTACACGATGATTGCCCGCGCTATCCGCGCCAAATATCCCGACATCAAGATCTGCGGCACCGTCGGACCGTTCCATACGCCGAGTGCCGACTACCAGGAGGGCTGGGACTTTACCCGCCGCAATCCCGACCTGCAGTATATGGTCGACGAGCACTACTACGAGTCGACGGGCTGGTTCATGCACCACCGCGACTATTATGACAAATATCCAAGAGAAGCCCCCTCTGGGGCAGTAGGTGGGGCAACAAAGGTCTATCTTGGCGAGTGGGCAGCCTCAACGAAGGTCAAGCGCCCTAACATAGAGACGGCACTGGCCGAGGCGCTCTACCTGACCGACATCGAGCGCAACGGCGACATCGTCGAGATGACCTCGTATGCCCCGATGCTCTGCAAGGACGGCCATTCCAACTGGAACCCCGACATGATTTACTTCTCCAACACCGAGGTGCGCCCCACACCGGCCTACCACGTCCAGCGCCTTTTCTCCGTCTACGGCGGTGACACTTATATCAATTCACAATTCACAATTGACAATTCACAATTAAGCCACCGCCTCGGTGCCAGTGTGGTGAAGGATTCGAAGACAGGCAAGACTTACGTCAAGCTGGTCAACGCACTACCCGTCGCGTTAAAGCTGACCGTCAAAGGTCTCAGCATACCCGCCACCGCCCGTACCGAAGGCTTCGAGGGCAAGCCCGAAGACCGCCACCTCGACATCAAGACCGGCGAGGCCGGCACCGCCATCGTTCTCCCGCCCTATTCCTTCCGCGCCATCGAACTCTAAAACCTCATAACAATGAAAAAGACCCATCTCCTCCTAACCGCCTGTTGGCTGTGCTGCGGCGGCGCCGCAGCCCAAGTCACCATCGACATCGACGCCAACCAGCGTGGCCCCAGAATCAGCCCCATGCACTACGGCATCTTCTTTGAGGACATCAACCACGCCGCCGACGGCGGCCTCTATGCCGAGCTCATCCGCAACCGCTCCTTCGAGGACGGCCCACGCTACGGCGCCCCCGCCGACATGCAAGCATGGTCCACATACGCTGCTACCCCGTCGCAGCTCACCGCCCGCCTCGTCCAGCCGTCGAAAAAGACGCCCCTGCTGAACAGCGTCCAGCAGAACGCCCTCGAGCTGACCATCAATGCCACAGCGGCACAGCCCGTCTGCCTCGTCAACGAGGGCTTCTGGGGCATCAACACCGTACAGGGCCGCACCTACCGCCTCAGCTTTTGGGCAAAGGGAAAGTATAAGGGTAATATCAAGGCCGTGCTGAAAGCCCACGGAGCCCCCGAAGCCCACGAAGCCCCCCCTACGGCCCCCGAGGGGGCTTCTATACTGGCTGAAGCTATTGTGTCCCCCTCGGGGGACGAAAAGGGGGCCTCTTGGCGCAAGTACACCGCCGAGCTGACCGCCACCGGTAATGACCCCAAGGCACAGTTCGCCCTCGTCTTCGACGGCAAGGGCACGCTGACGATAGACGTGGTGAGCCTGTTCCCGCCGACATTCAAGAACCGCGAGAACGGCTTGCGCCCCGACCTGGCACAGATGCTCTATGAGATGCATCCTAAGTTTATGCGCTTCCCCGGCGGCTGTTTCGTCGAAGGACAGATTTCGCCGGAAAATGCCTTCCGCTGGGAGCGAACCATCGGTCCCATCGAGGAGCGCCCCGGCCACTGGAACGTGAACTGGGGCTACCGCACCACCGACGGCATTGGCTTCCATGAGTACCTGCAGATGGCTGAGGACCTCGGTGCCAAGCCGCTCTACGTGGTGAACGTGGGCATCTGGCACGGCGGACAGACAGCCGTCGACTCGCTGCAGCCGTGGATTGACGAGACACTGGCCGCCCTTGAGTATGCCAATGGCGACGTCACTACGAAGTACGGTGCCCTGCGCGCCAAGAACGGCCATCCCGCCCCGTTCAACATTGAATACTTAGAGATTGGCAACGAGAACAACCAGCCCGACCCCCGCCAGCAGAGCGACCACTACTACGACCGCTTCCGCCTCTTCAAGGAGCAGATACTGAAGAAGTACCCGAAGATGCACCTCATCGGCAACGTCGCCGCCTGGGGCACCGACACGCCGACGTGGGACAGCCAGGAGAGTGTCGAACTCCTCGACGAGCACTACTACCGCAACCCGGCGTGGTTTGCCGACAACTTCCACAAGTACGACACCTATGACCGCCGTGGCCCGAAAATATATGTCGGCGAGTATGCCGTCACCGACGGTTTCGGCGATTTGGGCAACATGAACGCTGCCCTCGGCGAAGCTGTCTATATGATGGGCATGGAGAACAACAGCGACATCGTGCCGCTGAACTCCTACGCCCCCATCTTCGTCAACGAGAACGACGCCCGGTGGCGTCCTGACATGATTCGCTTCAACTCCAGCCGCGTCATGGGCACACCTTCTTACTATGTACAGATGCTCATGCCCCGCAACATCGGTACATAGTAAGAAGGTGTGCCCATGACGCGGCTGGAGTTGAAGCGAATCATGGGCACACC
>JAEEGH010021869.1_pt1 | contig 13171 bp, 20 predicted proteins | sample 9134181 | NCBI WGS metagenome assembly JAEEGH01 (sample SAMN16246544, study PRJNA631951) | gut metagenome | biome: gut microbiome; feature: rumen; material: DP-attached | host: Bos | place: Iran: Karaj | collected 2018-10 | reverse complement strand
AAGTTCAAAGCCGACAAACCGGTCAAGCCGGTTTGCGGTTTAACTCATTGTTATACGCACAGCTCACTGGACTGAAAACGGAAAATATGTACGCGACATTCGTCGCTTATTAAAATTAACAGAAATTGATTTAAATAACAAAAAAAGGAGCTGTCAATGAAAAAAGGCTTTATTTTAGGATTTGTATTTTGTTTTAGTACAGCTGTTTTTACACAAGAAGTTGTTAAAAGTGTTTCGGCATCTACTACTCTGGTAGAGAAAAATAAACCGGCAAATTATTATGCTGCAGAAAATCTTTTTGATGGAAAATGGAATTCCTGGGTAGAAGGTCAAAATGATAATGGAGTCGGAAGCATAATAACAATTGAGCTGAAATCGCCTGTTCGTGTTTATGGCCTTAGATTTAGAAATGGCTACGGAGATTTAAAATGGTACCGAAAAAATAATCGTGTAAAAGGAATTGATATCATTCTTAATGATGAATATACATATTCCACTACACTTGAAGATACCTATGAATTCCAGGATGTAGCTACATACAAATATACGGATAAAAGCTATGCAAAACCAGTTAAAACAATCAAGTTAAAAATTACATCTGTATATAAAGGTACAACATATAATGATACCTGTCTTTCTGAAATAATCGTAAATCCTTCCCATATGCCAAGTGAAATTATAATGGATCCTTTTTCTAATGAGTTGTTGATGTCATATCTTTTGCAAATAGAGAAAGTTCCTGAAGTACGCCTAACAAATGATAATAAAATAGAATATTTATATATACCTGATGAGTATGACTTATCTATGGAACCTGATATGAAACCTTATTGGAGCCAAAACGGAAATACTTTGCCAAGCTATATTATTGCAGCTTTGTTTGATAAGCCATTTGCAATTGTTCCAAGCGATTATACGTCTAAGCATGATCCTGTATATTGCAGGAAAATTAATGTATATACCTACGATAATGGAAATTGGATTTTGGACAATGATAATATAAATTATAATGTGTTTATGAAATATGTAAAGAAAGCAGAGAAAAAAGGAAATATAATGAGTATATATTTTCATTCAGACGGATATGGTTGTCCAAAAAAATATTTTTCTTTAAATGCAGATGGTACGTATTATTTTGAGTTCTGGAATGAGCTTAAAGAAGTTAACAGTGTAGATTAACTAGGTGTTATTATTCCAGTCAATAACAATTGATATAAATAAAGTTAGTATAAATCTGGTTGATGGAACAGGAAATCCATCTGTAGTAAGGGCGTATAACAAAGCTTCAAAGCGGATGTCGCGGTCAAGCCGCGCCACCGTTTAAGCAGTTGTTAGGTTGATGGCGCACTGCGCCACTTGTCGTCGATAAGGTAAATCATCCGACAGTTTTTCTCCAAGAAAACATTTGGAGGACTTAATGTCTTATACAAAGGAAGAATTATCTCAGATGTCTCCTGCAGAACGACAGAAGTATGTAAGGGAGATGCAACATCAGTTTAAGGAAACTGGCAAACAGGCTGGAACCGCATTAAAAAATGAAGTTAAAAGTAGTGGCATTGTTGGCACAATTTTTCAGGTAGAATTAGCTATTCTTCTTGGCGGAAAATAAGAGGAGGAATAATTATGAACTGTCGTTATTGCGGAAAAGAAGTTAAGTCGATAGGTTTTGCTTTAAGAACACCTTACGGCGATAAATGTTCGTCTAGTCCGATGGGTAAACATATTGCTGTTTCAGACGGAAGACACTGTATCTACTGTGGAGAGGAAGTAAAAACTGTTGGAATGGTTTTACGTTCTTCAAGAAGCGATTTGTGTTACGCTTCCCCAAATAAGAAGCATGCTCTTGACAAGTAGGAGGAATCACGGTGGATTTTATGGATTTTACAAAAGGTATGGTAGAAGACAATGTGATTGAAAATCTTTGCAAGAAATCAAAATCTTTTGCTGCTTTCAATAAAATTCAATCAATACTTGTATTCATGGCTGAAAATAAAATCGATCCAGCTTCCGAGCAAGGTCAACACTGCCAATTGGATTTAAAGTTTGCAGTCAATGAATATAATCAAGTATTTATTGAGCATGGTCTGAATCCCCAATTAAGCGTTAATTGTAAAAGAATTTGACAAATGTAATCACCCTAGTATATACTTATTTTAGGAGGAATCCAAAATGGTTTATACTAAGGTTTTTACTAGTGGTAACAGTCAGGCTGTCCGTATTCCCAAAGAATTTTCTTTGACAGAAGGAGAAATGTGCATTCAAAAAGTAGGAAGTACAATTATACTTTTCCCAAAGGAAAATCCATGGGAGGCATTTGACAGAAGCTTTTCTGAATTCTCAGATGACTTTATGGCAGACGGAAGAAATCAACCGGAAATGCAAGTTCGGGAAGGGCTTTAATGTATTTGCTGGATTCGAATATTTGCATTTTTCTGATTAGAAATAAGTCTCCCCTGTTGCGGGAAAGAATAAAAATGTATTCTCCGTCGTTATTGCATTTGTCAGTGATTACGGTCGCAGAATTAGAATATGGAGCCGCAAAAAGCCAAAACCCTGTAAAAGAACATCAGGCAGTATTGGATTTTGTTTCTCCATTCAATATTATAAATTTTAAACCAAATGATGCTGAAAATTTCGGATTGATTAGAGCCTATCTTGAAAAGAAAGGAACTCCTATTGGACCATATGATATGGAAATTGCGGCACAGGCAATGACTAATGATTTAATTGTTGTTACTAACAATGTTGGAGAATTTGAACGAGTTCCTTGGATAAAAGTAGAAGATTGGACTAAGGAGTAAACAAAAACTAACAAGAAGTTCAAAGCCGACATATGCATGACAAAGGCAAAAAGATAAAAAGGTTTTGATATGGAAAAGATGGTCTATAGGGCGATAATACGTTATCTAAGGAATCATTATCCAAATGAGATGGACACAATAATCAAACGTGCGAAAGAGATTTTGCCGGAATTGAAAGCAAAGGCGCCAGACCTCGGCGGCAGGGAGAATTCGCTTGCGAATAAACTTGATATGTTTCTGCTGTTTCTGTCTTTCTATGAAGCTTCGGATCACAGAATGTCCGGGGAGGCAATCGATGAGATTATAGCAGATCTTTATGACAGATTGCGTTTTCTGAACGGGATTATGAACATCAACCGTCCGGGCTTTCTGAAACTATTACGAAAGTATTTATACAGAAGCTACCGGGTATATGCGGCTAAGGTAAAACAGAAGCGCAGCCGGGGAGAATGGATTGAAACATGGGACATGATTGTTGACCCAAAAAATACGGATGTTGGATTTGCGTTTACGTTGGTGGGATGCCCATTGGTTGAATATGCCAAAAAGTATGGCTATGAGGAACTAATGCCTCATATGTGTGCTCTGGATCATTCTTATGCGAAGATCATGCATGCAAAGCTTATTCGAACGCATACTGTTGCGACAGGCGCCGATTCTTGTGATTACTGGTATGTGCCTGATGAGAGTGATATTGCAAAATCCTATTCAGGAAGAATAGTCTGACATGGTTGTAACAGGTAAAACAGATATAGTGATGCACAAAGACTAACTGACCTTATTCCAAAATCTCACCATCCCGACTAATTACAACAATGCGCCAGGGAAGGAATTTTCCGCTTGCTTTAAGGGCATCTGTTGCAGCACGTTCAAGTCCTCCGCAGCAGGGAACTTCCATTCTCACAATAGTAAGACTCTTTATGTTGTTCTGACTTATAATCGCTGTAAGCTTTTCTGTGTAGTCGCCTTCATCTAGTTTTGGACAGCCGACGAGCGTAATGTGATTCTTGATAAAATCCCTATGGAAAGCAGCGTATGCATAGGCTGTACAGTCAGCGGCAATCAGAAGATTTGCATTTTCATAAAAAGGTGCCTGAACAGGAAGCAGTTTGATTTGAACCGGCCACTGCATCAGTTCGCTTTTTACTGCTGTTCTTTCCGAGTGTTGCTGCATGAGATTCTGCTTTCTCTTTTCAACAGCCTGCGGATCATATTCTGCACCCTCCCGCTCTTCAATTGAAATTGCACCTGCAGGGCAGGCCGGAAGACAGTCTCCAAACCCATCACAAAAATCATCACGTAAAAGATGAGCCTTTCCATTTTCCATAACAATTGCATTTTCGTGGCAGGCAGAAGCACATAAACCACAACCAGTGCATTTTTCTTCATCAATCTTAACAATCTTTCTAATCATAATTAACCTCGATTTAATCTTTTTTACGGTTTTAATTTATCAGCAGGTAATGAAAAAGAATGTTGTTAAAACAACAAAATTCAAATAAACTAGAAATATGAATATTTCGGAGCTGATTAAACATCCTCTTTTTGCCGGCCTTGATGAAGAAAGCCTGCCAGAGGCATTAAAGCTTTTAGAAAGCACGGAAAAATCTTTGAAAAAAGGGGAGTGTATTTTTAATTCAGGAAGCATAACAGAAGTAATGGGCTTTGTACTTGAAGGACGAATTCAAATAGAAAGCACAGATTATTGGGGAAATAAAACTATTATTGATAATCTTGGAAGCGGAAAGGTTTTCGGAGAGACTTATGCCTTAACAGGCAAACCTTTGATGGTAGATGTTGTTGCTGTTGAAGATTCTAAGATTATGATGATAAAACCTAGGAACATTTTTCTTCACAGCAACAATAAAATTAATTCGGTTCTGATTAAAAATATTCTGCAGATTAGCATGAATAAAAATCTTCATCTTTCACAGCGTATATTTCATACAAATGCAAAGACAATCAGAGGAAGACTTCTGGCATATCTTTCATCCTGCCTTCCTGCAAAAAGCCCTCATGCAGAATTTGATATTCCTTATGACAGGCAGCAACTTGCAGATTATTTACAGGTAGACCGTTCTGCTTTAAGTGCCGAACTCAGCAAAATGAAAGCTGACGGCCTTATTGATTACTGGAAAAATCATTTTAGACTTTTACATCTGGATTACAAGTAAATGTTATGGGGATTTTGCACAAATTTAGGTGTTTTTATATGGGGATTTTGTTATTTCCCGCAAAAACAAAATCTGCTCGATTGAATACCGTAAGGACACGGACATTTTCTGCATCCCGATGTATATGGTACCGTTTATTTAAGGAAAGCTGTGATAACTGGTAGTCGGCCTGACTGTCGTTCCTTGCTACTTCATGTGGTAACGCTTGACAGATTTGAGTTGTCCGTTATCCCAGTATTCATTTACATACCAGATTGTGGTAGAATCCCTGCCTCTTTTTGAGAAAGAATAGGTAATGTTACCTTTCGCGTCATATTCAGAGAATGTATAACCATTCTTTGATTCGGAATAAATCGTGTTACCGTTTACGTCACGTAATTTCCAGGTTTCGTTACCGTTGTTTGCCTTGTAATGTTCGTAACCATTCTCATAAGTGTAAGTTCCTTCTACACCTTGACTGTTTTTGTAGGTAAGAGGTTTTCCTTCTCTGTTGTAGGTATACCAGCCTTCAAATTGATAATCTGTTCCTATATTCTTAAAATAAATAAGTTTGCCGCCGTCATTGTATTGTTTGAATTCTCCGTTTGAATTTTTATATGAAATGAGGATGCCGTTTGAGTTGTATTCAGACCATTCTTCATATACTTCTCTGCGCGTTGAGCTTTTTCCATAAGGTACCTCATCCGGTTCCAGATATGAAATACTTATGCGCTTAAGATAAACTCTGTTTCCATGAGAATCGTATTCATAACTTTCTTCTAAATCCCATGAAGTTTTATAGGAAATTAGACAGTCATTATTATCATAATCATACCACTCTTCTCCGCTGCCTTTTCCGTCTTTTGAGTGAACAAGAAGTCCTTTTTCATTGTAGTCAAGATGTTTTTCGATGTTCTGATATTTCGAAGAAAGATTTTTATATATAAGTTTACCGTTTCCGTTGTATTTATATTTTCCGGTTTCTGTTTGAGGATTATATCCTCTCTCATCTGTTGTCATGTGATAAGTTAAATTTCCGTATTCATCCCATGTGGAATCTTCTGTGAGAATGCACTTGTCCATGTCAAATTTTATTTTAAGCAGGTAATTTTTTTTTGTTTTTATTTTTCCGGAAGGATAATATTCGTATTCGTAATATTTGTTTTCAGAGCTCCAGGTGTCATTAGAATAAATGAGGTTTCCTCTCTCATCATAGTCATAATAACTGTGACGGATGGTGACGGGGCTTAGTTTGTCTATCTCCTGCTTATGCACAGGAAGTCCGAGAGCATTGTTTTCATACAGATAGTCATAATTTCCAGTGTTGGTTTCTTTTATAAGAAAACCGTTTGAATCGTATTCATACCATTTTTTGTATTTGCCAGTACCTTCAAAAATCACATGGTTCTTTTCATCGTATTTCCATATTGTTTTTGAGATTTTGTTAAACCAGTTAGATTTTGTCTGTTCTATAAGGTTATTTTGCTTGTCATATTTTGAACTTACGATATGTTGTGCGTCTCCTTTTAGAATTTTATTTCTTCCATCTGAGTTTTTTATTGCTGAGTTGTTCTTTTTTTTATTGTACGACACTTCTTCCCATGTTGATTCCTTTTTGTTTTCTATTTTAGAATAGGTACATCGGCCTTCTTCGTCGTACTTATATTCTTTAATCCAGTCATGCCTGTCTGCTTCTGTGAAATGCTCGAAAATCAAACGGCCGCTTTCATCATATCTGTAAATGTAATCTGAAATTTCGGAATAACTGCGGAGTATGTTTCCTTTGTCATTGTATTCTTCTATGATCCACCATCCGTCTGGATGTGTTATTTTTACGGTTTTCCCGTCTTCACTGTATTCTGCTGTTTCTACAATATGAAGCCATATACCTTTTTCGCCTTCCCAGCGGTTTTTAATTTCTCTGTATATCAGGTCATTGTCGGGAAGTGCATTTGCAGTGAATGTAAGGGTGAGAATTAGTGGAAGAAGAATTTGTCTTTTCATTTTGGATCTCTCTTATATTTCAAAATCTATGCAGGCACGGCTTGCAGTAAATGGACGAACCTTGCTGTCTGCGACGGCTACGTGTTCAGGGTGTTTTGAATAGCCTTTGAGGGCTTCTGCAGATTCAAAAGTGGAATCCAGCATAAGGTCGGCAGTAGAAGAGGCGAGGCGGCCGTTTGTGTTTACCTTGATGTCTATAAGTCCAGGGATTTTTCCTTTGAGGCCTTCAAGACCTTCTTTGATTCCGGCTTTTACAGATTCTTTTTCAGAATCGCTCATTTCTTTTAATGTCCATAAAATTATGTGTTTTACCATTTGTCTGTCCTTTCTTTAGCTCATACTACAGCCGGATTTTCTTTCTTCCGGATGTGCTACTTCAAAGCCGCAGTTGGCTTCCATGTTCAGTTCGCGAAGTTCTTTTACTCCGTCTATATAAAGCTGATAGTTGATTCCGGTGGATTCATAGCCACAGCCAACATCGTAATCGTCGCCCAGTGATTCGCGGACAATCTGTTCCCGCTGTTCGCGGGTGGTGTCTTTTATTAAAATACTTGCCATGAGATTCATTTTATCATGAATTAAGGATAAAATCAGTGTTCTGACGAAGAATCTCTGCTATAATGCAAAAAGGAAAAAATTAGGATGAATGAGTTTAATGAATATGTTCGCGATTGTTTCTCTGAAGCAGGCGATATTGTCATAAAATCTATGATGGGCGGATATCTTGTATATTTTAAGGGGAAGCTTATAGGTGATGTTTGCGGTGATGAGCTGTTTTTGAAGAGAACTCCGACATCGGACAGACTGCTTGCAGATTCCGAACTGCGTTATCCGTATGAAGAATCAAAAACTCTGATGCATGTATTTGATAGTTTTGATGATAAGGCTCTGATTCAGGAACTTCTTGATGGCATGTATGCTGAGCTTCCGGAAAAGAAAGCAAAGAAATCCAGATGAGAAAGACAGAATAAAGATTAATGAAGGATATATAAAATGAAAATCAAAAAAACAAATGCAGATGATATAGAAACGTTGATTGATATCCGTCTTGAAATGCTTAGAGTTGTGAATAATTTGCCTGAAGATGCAGAATTTGACAAAGTTCTTGTGGATCGCTCCCGCGAATATTTTCTTAAAGGAGATCAGACTACAGTTATTGCTATTGACGGAGGAAAAGCAATTGGTTGTGCATCTCTCAGTTACATAAACTTAATGCCAACATATGACCATCCAACGGGAAAACGCGCACATCTTATGAATGTCTACACAAACAAAGATTACCGCAGGCAGGGAATTGGTAAAAAAATGGTTGAACTGCTGATAGACGAAGCAAAATCAAAAGGGTGCACAGAAATAAGTTTAGATGCTACGGAGCAAGGAAGATTCCTTTATACTCAGTTAGGTTTTACGGCAAATAACAACGGAATGGTACTGAATCTGAAATAAAGAATACAACAACGTAATAGAAAAGATTTTTCCTTCATGTTATGTTGAGTCTTATGACAACAACTTCAAAACCAAACTACAAAAAAACTCTACGCGCCTGCTACTTAGGCTTTATCACACAGGCAATTGCTGCAAACTTTGCACCGCTTATTTTCTTAAAGCTTCATAATGATTATCAGATTCCTCTTGGCATGATTGCTCTTATTCCAACGGCTTTCTTTTTTACTCAGCTGATTGTTGATATTTTTTGTGCCAGGTTTGTTGATAAAATCGGTTACCGGGTTAGCATTGTTGCGTCGGAAGTTTTTTCTGCGGTTGGACTTGTTGCCCTGGCTTTTTTGCCGGAGCTTCTGCCGTCTGCATTTGCGGGCATTATGATTAGCGTTGTTCTTTACGCAATTGGAAGCGGACTGATAGAAGTTCTCTGCTCGCCGATTGTGGAAGCCTGTCCTTTTGAAAATAAAGAAAAAACAATGAGCCTTCTTCACAGTTTTTACTGCTGGGGCTGGCTCGGCGTTACTGTGATTTCCAGTCTGCTTTTTACAATCTTTGGAATTGATAACTGGAAGTACGTTGCCTGCTTCTGGGCTCTGATTCCTCTTTACAACATTTACAACTTTGCAACCTGCCCGATTGAAAAGCTTGTGGATTCCGGCAAGGGTATGACTATCCTGCAACTTTTTAAGTCTCCGCTTTTCTGGGTGGCCGTTGTTCTTATGATTTGTTCCGGAGCCAGTGAGCTTTCCATGGCTCAGTGGGCTTCGGCTTTTGTTGAGTCTGGACTTGGACTTTCTAAAACAGTCTGCGACCTTGCGGGTCCTTGCCTCTTTGCTGTGACCATGGGAATCTGCCGAGTTTTCTACGGTAAATTTGGCGATAAGGTTGAACTAACAAAATTTATGATTGGTTCGGGCCTGCTCTGTCTTATCTGTTATATCATGGCATCTTTGTCGCACAACGCGTTGGTGGCGCTTGCGGGCTGTGTGCTCTGCGGATTTTCTGTCGGCATTATGTGGCCGGGAACTTTGAGCATTTCTTCAAGAAAGATCCCGACTGGCGGAACTTCAATGTTCGCTCTGCTGGCAATGGCCGGAGACCTTGGCGGCTCGATCGGCCCAAGCGCAGTTGGAATGATTTCGCAGAAGGCCGGAGATAATTTGCAGCAAGGGCTTTTCTTCGGTGGAATTTTCCCGGTTCTGCTGGTCGTCTTCCTGATTATTTTGAAGTTCATGGCTAAACGACCTTCGGAAAACGGAAGGTGATACAACTATACATAACTTTATTGCTTCATTATTATTTATTGTGCTAAAGTAAACTATCAGGTAAGAAAAAAATGTCAAAAGTTAAAATCCGACAAGCCACCGCCAGTGACATTCCCGCAATGAATGAACTTTTCCGCAAGGATCTGGGCTACGAAGAATGTACACTGGAGATTGTTGAAAAACAGTTTACCGGCTTGGACAACTCGCGGGAAGCTGTTTTTGTGGCTGAGGCAGGGGATGATTCCGGCCACATAGCAGGTGTAATCCACATAGAAAAATATAACGTACTCTATTTTCCAACTATGGCAAACATTCTGGGGCTGGCTGTAGCTGCGGATTTCAGACGGCAGGGTATCGGATCTGCTTTACTCAAGCAAGCAGAAGAATGGGCCCGTGAAAATGGGGCGAGCAGCATTCGTCTTAATTCTGGTGAAAGCCGTAAGCAGGCCCACGAGTTTTACCGCACCCAGGGCTATACTGATAATAAAAAACAGCTCCGATTTATTAAAGATCTCTGATACTGCGGCTTTCGTTGTAACTTCCAATCCTAATATAAATGTTTTTACAAAAGAATCTGAAGGTGATTGAACAGGAGAATAAGAGGTAAAAATGAGCATTACAATAAGACTTGTTACAATTGACGATTATGACAGTATTTATGCGCTGTGGTGCAGTACGGAGCAATCAAAAAGAGCTTTAAATCCGGTTGATGACAGCAGGGAAGGAATTGATCGCTACTTAAAGCGAAACCCTAATACTTGTTTTCTGGCACTTTCAAAAGACGGCACGCGTGAGGAGTCAGAAGTTGTCGGGGTGATTCTAACAGGTCATGATGGAAGGCGAGCAATTATTCATCATTTGTGTGTGCATCCTTCGTATCGTCGCCAGGGAATTGCAAGTCAGCTTGTAAATGAAGCAGAAGAGGCTTTGAAAAGAGAAGGAATCAGTAAAATCTTTGGGCTGGTTTTTAAAGATAATGACACGGCAAATTCTTTTTGGGAAAGAAAAGGTTATTCTCTCAGAACAAATCTAAACTACCGAAATAAAAGCTTGAATGATGCGGTTCCGCAGGGGAAGTAATGATTATTGCAACTCTTACAGCGTAATCAGGCTGATTAAATTTTAATACATACTTGACTAAGTCAAGTAAAATGACTATAAATAGTTGACACAGTCAAGTATAATTAACAGGAGAATAACTATGAATAGACCAAAGAAAAATATCATCACTTTTTGTATCTTTTTTAATTTTGTTTTTACACTTTCGGCTTCTGCCTCAAAACAAATTAAAGCTTTGAATAAAAACGGAATATTTGAAAAGCAGGCTTCAGTAGGAAATGTCATTTTTAATTATGCAGAAGGTCCTGATAACGGCCCTGTTCTTCTCATGCTTCATGCTCAACTTTTAGATTGGTATACCTATCATCTTGTTCTGCCTGAATTAAGTAAGAATTTTCATGTTTTTGCAGTAGATTACCCAGGGCATGGTAAAACAGTTCTTCCTACAGATTATGAAATGACAGCAAATCAGATTGGTTCAGACCTTGCATTGTTTATTGAAGAGGTTTGCGGTGGAAAAGAACAAAAGATTTTTGTAACCGGAAATTCTTCTGGAGGACTTCTGGCAATGTGGCTGTGTTCTCATCGACCGGATTTAGTTGCAGGTGCGGTTCTTGAAGATCCTCCTTTGTTTTCTTCAGAATATCCGGTGGTGCAGAAAACTGTTGCCAATAAAGCCTTTACAATGAGTTACAATGCGGTTGAAAATAATCAGACAGAGGATTTCCTTATGTATTGGGTTGATAACGGTAAGCAGTTTTTTGAAACCTATGCTGGAAAGAACGGTCAGAAAAAGGTAAAAAGTTACGTAAAACTGTATAGATTTTTTCATCCAAATAAACCTGTGGATTTCAGTGGAAAGGGACCTTCTGTTCAGGAAATGCTTCGCGGACTTGATATGTATAACCCCGATTTTGGAAGGGCTTTTTATACGGGGGACTGGAATAAGGATTTTAGTCATGAAGAATATTTGCAGAAAATCCAATGTCCGGTTCTTTTAATTCAGGCAGATTTTGATTATCTTGAAGATGGAACTTTGAATGGGGCAATGTCAAAGGAAATGGCAGAAAAAGCCTGTCAGCTGATTCCAGACTGCCAGTATATAAAATTTGACTGCGGTCATGTAACAAATCTTGAAGCTCCGGAACTTTTTTCAAAGAAAGTGATAGATTTTTTGGGAGGCATAAAATGATATTTAAAAGCTCTAATCTGACTAACTTTGGAATTATATACCGTGAATATGTTCAGTTTATAAATGAGCTTCTTAAAGAAAGTCAGCTGACTTTTGCAGACAGCATTTTTTTATGTAATATTGCTGTAAATTCAGGTTGCAGTCAGGAAGATATTTCTCTAAATTTGCATATAGACAGGGCGGCTGTAGCAAGGTCAATAAAAAAAATGGAAGAGTGCGGATTCGTGCTAGTTAGCAGAGATAAAAACGATTCTCGAAAAAAAATTCTGAAACTTTCCGATAATGGAAAAAAACTCTATGAAATGGTCAATTCTGCAAATGAAGAAAGACTTTCTGCACTTTTAAAAGGGTGTTCTCAGAAAAACGCAGAAATCTTTTTTTCTGTTCTTGAGACTTGTGCAAAGAATTCTGTAGATGCAGTGCTTTGAGTGAATAACGGAAATAGGAGAATTAAAATGACAAGATATATCGCCTTACTTCGCGGAATAAATATAAGCGGAAAAAATAAAATCTCCATGCCGGAACTGAAAACTGTCCTTGGTGAAAAAGGTTTTGCAGATGTAAAAACATATCTGAACAGCGGGAATGTGATTTTTTCTGAAGATGAGACAGATGCTGTAAAACTTGCAGAAAGAATTAGTACAATTATCTTTGAGACTTTTCATCTTGAGATTCCCGTTTTTGTGATTTCTCAGGATGAATTAAAAGATTTGCTTTCAAAAGCACCGTCCTGGTGGGGAAGTGACAGCAAAGATATTTATGACAATCTGATTTTTGCCATTACACCTTATAGCATTGAAAGTGTGGCCGATAAAATCGGGGAGCCGTCTGCAGAACTTGAAAAAGTCCAAATTTGCGGAAATGCGGCCTTCTGGTCATTTGATCGCAAACTATATGCAAAAGCCAACTGGTGGAAAAAGACTGCGGCTTCTGGCATCGGGGAAATGATTACAATACGCACTGCAAATACATTGCGAAAGATTGCGGAGTTGTAAAATCCGGCTTTTTTATTCTTCCCAGCCCTTACAGACATCACACCAGCCGGTGGCGCCTGATACTTCTTCCAGTTCGGATGGAGTTAGTTTTACCGAAGTAAATGAGTTTCCGCCTGCTGGATGAACGTATTGAAATCTTTTCATTGAAACATCGAGCCATACGGGGATTTCTTTTGGAACATTGAAAGGGCAGACTCCGCCGGGAGCAAAGCCGGTGATTGCTTCAACCTGGTCTCGCTGAATCATGCTGGGCTTTACG
>JAEEGH010021867.1_pt1 | contig 13171 bp, 6 predicted proteins | sample 9134181 | NCBI WGS metagenome assembly JAEEGH01 (sample SAMN16246544, study PRJNA631951) | gut metagenome | biome: gut microbiome; feature: rumen; material: DP-attached | host: Bos | place: Iran: Karaj | collected 2018-10 | reverse complement strand
GTTCAATAGCGCCGGCGGCATACAGGGGCGCCCACTTGGACACGGCCTCCACCATTTCCTCAAAGGAACGGTTGATGGTGTGGACGATAACGATCCGGCTGCCGCGTTGCAACAGCGTGACCAGCAAGGCGCCCCATTGTTTTGCAAAATCCGGATTCTCGTAAATCCATTCCATGCGCTCTTCCGAATGGAGCAGCAGCGTCACCGGTTCTTCCGCCGCAACCAGGTCTGAAAGAAAACGGATGACGCACTGGCGCTTGCCCTCGTTGCCCGGATAGTAGTTTGTGACGTAAGCCTCCGCAGAAGCACCTGTACCGTTAGCCGGTATCCCATTCGGGTCTGCTTGTTCCAGATAAAGATTCCATTCATCGTGATCGATCTGCCTGCCTTCTCCCAGCCACCGGGCAATCAAACGCGTGGCAGCTTCCACCGATTCCGGCCAGGGCTTGCCGGGGCAGAGCTGTGCGGCCAGGACCCGCTTCTGGGACGCCGTGCGGACCGCCCGGGCGAAAAAGCCGGCGGCCGGCAGAATAAATTCGCGATGACTGGGCAGGCCCCGCTCGCCGTTACGGATGCGGCTGATATGAGACGCATCAAAGGCAAGGGCCCGGCTCAGCATATTGTTCCTGGTGGCGGTGGCCTTCATCAAAAAATTCAGCTTATCTGCAATGAGATGTTTCATGAGCGTATCCTTTCCGGCGTATGCGACGCGCAAGGGGAACATCCTCTTCCGTAGAAAACGTAAGTCATATCTGTCTGTTACCAGTGTAACATAAAAACAGAAAACAAAGAAGCCGTCAAGCCCCTCCCTCCAACCCGCGAAACGCTTTAGTTTAATAAAGTTTGCAACATTTGAAAATGTGCTTCCAGGTAAGTAACCATCCTGCTTTGCGAGGATTAAAAAACGACAAACTGTTGACAAAAGTGTCATTTTTGTCCAAAAAATTGTCAATGACAAATGAAGCGGAGAGGTGTAAATCGTTGTATCATTTTTAATGGATAACTCTTATTGGATATTATTAGCCAAAACGATGAACAGGAGGAGTGGGGTGATCCCCATTCCTCTTTTTATTGCATAGCCTGCAATTTACGCGTCGGCGCATTGGCAGCTTTCCCGAACAAAGCAATAAAATGAACGAAAGAAGTGCCACCTGGAGACAGACAATTAGACTGTCTATATTTATAACAGAAAGCAGGCTGAAAAACCGCACCACGACTGGAGTTACGAAAAAAGTCCGGTCACTAAAGTGACCGGGAGAGGGAATCAGAGGTTCGAAGGCTCTAAGACGGCATCCGGTATTGGGGTTGGTCGTAAAACGACCAACCTTGAAGCGCAAACCTGCATGGATACTGGGATTTGGTTCCGCTACTTGCCTACGGTGAAAGTGAAGTAAAAAAACCGTTAAGTCGCCCGTTCTTCTTTTTTAAAGTCTATTGCTAAGTCTACTAAATAGTAGACTTAGCAGTAGACTTAGCGATGAAATTTATGATATAATTCCAATAAAGCACCATCAGAACGTTTAACTGTCAGCTAATTGTATGGGTAGAACCTTGGGAGGATCGTCATGAATCTTGGAACGGAAAATGAAAGACAGGAGTTTAAACTTGGCCTTGGCCAGTTGGATAAAGGATTGAAGTCATTGGCGGCTATGTTAAACCGTCATGAAGAAGGAACCGTTTTTTTTGGCGTGGACGATAATGGCGAAGTCAGGGGAATTGATGTTGGGAAGAAGACACTACTGGATATCAGGAACCGGATTGCTGATTTAATTGAACCAAAAGTCATCTGCGACATACAAGAATTAAAAGATGAAGCAGGCCGGTCATATGTCCGTGTCAGTGCGCAGGGCTCGGATATTCCTTATGCCTGCGACGGACGTTATTATTTGCGTACTGTTTCGGCAGATGAGCAAATAGGAAATGATATTTTGAGAAAAATGCTTGCTTCCGGAAAAACCGATCTGCTTTCGCAGATGACTTCCGACAATCAAACTCTCAGTTTTACCGGGATGTGTTCCTTTTTAACCGAAAAGGGAATTCATGCTGCGGATAAGCCTGAGTTCTTGCATAGTTTTGGATTGTTTAATAAAGAGGGAAAGTACAACCTTCTTGCATATCTGCTTTCCGACCAGAACGAGATGGTTATCAAAGTTATACGTTTTGCAGGAAATGATAAAACAACGCTTGACCAGCGGGCGGAGTTTAAGGGGCAGTGCCTGCTTCTGACAGTTCAGCAGGTGCTAGAATATTTTACCCTGTTCAATCTTTCTAAAAAAATCACAATCAATGTCGGCATAAGGGAAGAAACTCCATTGATTGAATCGGAAGCGTTCCGTGAAGCATGGATTAATGCTTGTGTTCATAACACATGGATTGAACAGGTTCCGCCGTCTGTTTATATTTATGATGACCGTCTTGAGGTAGTGTCGTATGGCGGTCTGCCCTTTGGTTTGAGTGAAGAGGGCTTTTTTGCCGGAACGAGTAAGCCGGTAAATAACAGACTGTTCACGATTTTTATCGGCTGTGGTTTTTCGGAGCAGAGCGGACACGGCGTTCCGCAAATTGTAAAGTATTATGGGAAGGAAGCGTTTGCGTTCCGGGATGGTATGGTAACCGTCACGCTTCCTTTTGCCTATGAGCCGGATTATGTGACGGCTCGGCTTTCACAGGAGGCAATTCGTAGTTCTTTGAGCGTGAAACAAACACAAGTGCTTTCTTTCCTGAAACAGAATCCAAAGGCTACGCTGAAAGAGGTTGCGGAAGCGGGTGAAATGAGTCTGGGCGGGGTCAAAAAGATTGTGGCGAAGTTGCAGGAATTGAAGTTATTGGAACGAAAAGGTGCTAAAAATGATTCACAATGGATTGTAAAGTGATTCTTGCCTAAGTGCTAAGTCTACCAAAAAACAAGGCTAAGTCTACTGAAAAGTAGACTTATGAGTAGACTTAGCCAATTTTAGGTAATTTGGAGGCACTTTAAATATTATCTTTCCACTGCGGTCTGTCAGAAATGGCAGGCCGCAGTTTTTGCTATATAGGGGGTGCGGACTATTTGGATTATAAAACAAAGAAGCCGTCAACCCCTCCCTGCTGCCCGCGGAACGCTTTAGTTCCATAAAGTTTGCGACGTTTGAAAATGTGCTGCCAGGCAAGTAACCAACCTGCTTTGCGAGGATTAAAAAACGACAAACTGTTGACAAAAGTGTCATTTTTGTCCAAAAAATTGTCAATGACAAATGAAGCGGAGAGGTTTAAATCGCCGGAAAACCGTTGTATAATTTTTAATGGATAAGTATGAAATTTTCCGTATGTGTCAGATTCCAGTGTTACCGTGATCCGTTGGTGAAGAAAACGAGAAGGCGTTACCCACAGATTTGTGAACCTCATTGTACTGCAAAGGAGAAGCCACCATGAATAAGATTTACAAAGTGATCTGGAGCAAAGTGAGAAACTGCTACGTGGCGGTGAGTGAAATTGCCAAACGCAACGGCAAGAGCTGCACCAGTGTGAACTGCGGCGCCAAAGCGAACCGCGGGCATGCGGGGGTGGCGCTTGCGATTGCGCTATCGTTGTCGATGACAGGCGGTGGCGTTGCGTGGGCGGAGGATGTTAGTGACAATACGTACGATGCTAATCATCCTTACAATTCATCCACTAAAACTAAAGAGATTGTTATTACTGCAGATAACGTAACATTTGTTTTAGGTTCCAATGGCAAAATTAAAACTATTTCAAGTGAGAAAGACGGCAATTCCATCATCATTCAAAGCGGTGGTGAGGTAGTTGGTAACCAAAGTGGTAATTATGCACCTATTAACGGATTTAAAGCCGGGGTGAACAATAATACTGTGACGATTTATGGGACAGTCTCTAATAGTCATGTACATGGCGGTTATTCGGAAACCGGTACTGTTACTGGTAACACAGTAAATATCGAGGGTGGGACTGTAAATCGTACGGTTTTAGGTGGTGAATCTAGTTCTGGTAATGTTGAGAATAATACTGTAAACATTAGTAATGATGGAACTGTGAATCAAGCTAGTTATGGTGGTAAAACGGTATCTGGCATTGCTAGAAATAATCACCTTTATATAGATGGCAGTAACACCGTCGTGAGTCAGGGCGTTGCGGGAGGTTTTATTGAGGGCGGCAATGGCAGTGCTATTGGTAATACAGTCACCATATATAATGGGGCAGTTTATAGTGGCTTTGTTGTTGGCGGATTCATTAGAGTACAGGGCGTTCAAACAGGTGACGTTAAAGATAATATTGTTACAATAGAGGGAGGAACAGTATCTACAGTAATTGGCGGTTATATTGAAAACTATGCTGGAAGTACAGGTTCTGCTACAGGTAATAAAGTTATAATCCGCGGAGTCAAAGTTAGTGACGTTACCGGTGGAAGTGTTAATAATGGAACCGGCAATGCAATAAATAATACTATTGAATTAAATGGAGCTACTGTCACATACAGTGTTAGGGGTGGCTCAGTAAATAGCGAAACAGGTGGTGATGCAATTACCGGGAATAAATTGATCCTTTCAAAAGAAGGGAATACAATTACGAATGGGCGAGTATATAATTTTGAAAGTATCCAGATTACCAAAGATGTGACGTGGACAGATGGAGGGACTGTTCTGACTGTTAGCCGCCCATATTATAATGATGTTAATTTTGCAAATGGAAATGGAACAAAACCAATACTTGACATTTCAGGTCCAGACTTTTTTAACACAAATGATACTCTTGATTATGGTAGGATGGCGTTGCTTGCGTCAGACAAAAATGATGAGTTTACTACGCTTTCGCTGAAATACAAAGAAGGCAGTACAGTGAAAACGGCGACGTTGGATAGTACTGCTACAACTCAGAAACTAAAGCAGGTTGTTAAGGCTGGAATTTCAACACCGGAGGACGACTTTACAAATGGCGTGAAATTAACCTATAACCAAAAAGAACATACTGTTTCTATTGATTCTGCCAATAATTATAAAAATGTTTTATATACAATAGCAGACAATGTGACTGGCGTAACATTTGGTTCCATGTCGTGGGGAACTGGTCGAACGCTTGAAAACGGACATCATTTCGCTTTTGAAGGTGCTGCTATTGATGCGTCTAACTTGGAGTTTGCAAAACTGGAAGAAGGTGCATTGAGCTGGTTTAACTCTCCAAGCATAAAAACAGGGACCGAGATGTCACTGTTAGCAAATGCAACGGGCATTACTGCTGGCAATAGTATCACACCGCCAACTACTGGAAAAGGGACGGTGCCAATTCAGCTTCCCTGTGCTGGAATGATTATTGATGCAACGGCCAAAGGTACTGTATCTGCTGGTACGGATGTTGTTAAATATGCAGTTGGTGAAGTTAAGGTAGGGAAACTAACGCTTGGGGAAACAGATTGGGCAGATACTTACGGACTTTCCTTTGGGAGCTGGGGGTGGACGCTTACCAGTGATGCTGTTATTGATGCAACCAATATGACTTATAAAAAATCTTATTCTACAAAAAAAGTAAACGATGAGCACGCTGTCGTTACTCTAAATACAAATGAGGAAGTCTCAATAAATAGTATTTTGATGCCTTCTTCAGGAAAGGTCACCGTACCAAATACGGTGACCAGTGGCACAACAACATTTGATGCGACGGCTTACGGAGATATAATAGTTGAAGAGAAAACCGTTAAGACTAAAATCACAAGCGTTGCACTGGATAAGGTTACTTTGGGTACATATGAATGGGGGACATCAGTGGATATGCCGGATTCTTCCTGGACAGCTTCAGCATCAACGAAGATAGATGATACAAACTTTGCTTATACGGGAAATGCCAATACGAAGTTAAAACAAAACGATACAGCTGTTATTTTGAATGCAACAGGTTTGACAACGAGCAGCAGTGTTATCAGAGATACTGGCGCGTCAGCAACTAAGACCGTTGGGATGAATTTCACAGATAACGGTACCGGCGGCAGTGGCTTCAATTTTGTTGGAACCGCTAAAGGTCATGTGGAAGCGGCGGCAGATAAGGTAAATTATGTTGTTGACAGCGTAACGTTGAACAATATTAATCTTGCAGCGTGGACCGGTACGGCATATAATATCGCTTCTGCAGATAACTGGGTGTTGTCAACTGATGCTCAGAATAACGTAGATGCTGTAGTAAATACAACTGGCTTTTCGTTACCAACTGGTATGACACTGGCAAAGGGTGAAAAGAAGGTTATTATTACTGCTGATGATTCGAGCTATTTTGAAAATATTAAATTTACCGGTAATAACATTTGGAATGGAAACCCGGATGGATCTTCGTTGGATACTACTGCAGTAAATGGTGTGTCAGTGACCGGATCACAGACGCAAGGCGGTATCAAGGTTGACGATACTAATAAGAATCAGATCATTTATGAAGAAACGAAAAAGCGCGTGACTGGCATCACACTGGGCGAAGCCATATTTGCAAAAGACAATGGAAGCGAAATCGCAGGGCGCACATTTGACAGCAGTTATGATGCAACTGGCGCGACGATTACCACAGAAGGCTTAGCTTTCACCAATAGCAGCGTGATGGAAGCCGGAGACTCCATGACGATTCTGAATGCAAGCAACGCAATCAAAGACGGAAGCAATCATGCACTGCCGGTATTTACCACGCAGAAAACCAGTTTTGTTGTTGGTTTTACAGATGAAGTTACGGATAAAGGATTAACCTTCAAAGGCACGCACACAGATACGTTGTCCAACGACCAAACCAAGATGGTTTATACGGTTGGTAATAAAGTCGTCAGCGGGGATGACGCAGCCGCTTTAACGGGTTCGATAACATGGAATGACAGTACTCCGCATTATACAAATACGAAATACACTTTTGACTCGACTTCAAAAACAAACCTGAGCGGGCTTACATTTGGAACCGTAACGACAGACCCATACGGTAAGTCCATGACGCTGATCAGTGGGAATATGGCCGGAACTGTCAGCAATGCGCCTGCATCTTTTGGCGTTTCGCTGGCAAAGACCAATACAACATTGGAAGCAACGGCTGCCGGATCTGCGGTGATTGACAGCGGAGACCTTAAATATACTGTGAACGGAGTGACAATTGACAAGATTAATGTAAAACAGGTAACTGACACAGCAGAAGTTTTGCCAACAGGCTGGGTGCTGAAAAAGTCGGGAAGCACTATTGCAGCTACAGTGGAAACCGGTACCGGTTCGACGGCCATGACGACTCCCAGCGGTCTTACCCCTGGTGAGACAAAGGTCATCCTCACTGCGGGTGAATCGTTGGAAGGCATTACCATAAACGGAGACTTTAAGTGGCAAGAGAATGGCAGCAGTCTGCCAACTACGGCAGAAAACGGCGTGGCGATTACAGGTACGCAGACCGCAGGCGGCGTAAAAGTTAATGAGGCTAATACCAATCAGCTTGTTTACGAAGAGACGAAGAAAAGTGTGACAGGCATCACACTGGGCGAAGTAACCTTTGCAAAGGATGGAACGGCCCGTGCCTTTGACAATACTTATGACGCAACGGCCGCGACCATCAATGGGGATAATCTGAAGTTTACGGAAGCAAGTGCGGCTTCCATGGAAACGGGCGATACCATGACGATCCTGGACGCCAGCGCTGCATTTAAATCCGGTGGCGCCGCGTTGGTTGCGTTTGCGGACAAGAGTTATACGGTTGCGTTCTCTGAGACGAATACGGATCAGAACGTAACCATCGCGGGCACGCATTCCGATACGCTGTCGCAGGATACGGCGATGACGAAGCTGACCTATACGGTGGGCACAAAAGATGTGAACACGGTTACATTGGGCAAGGTTGATTTTGTAAAAGGTTCCACACTGTTTGACCGCAGCGGCGCGGGATACAATTACGCCGGCGTGGCGGCGTTGGGAACGGACGGGTTTGCAGTTTCCTATGCAAGTCCGGAAACGGTTGCGGCGGGTGATTCCATGACGCTGCTGCAGGCGAATGCGACGCTGAAAGATATGGCGGAGCAGTTGAAGCAGACTTCGTACAGCTTTGCACCGGTAAGCGGTGTGACGATTGATGCGACGGTTACAGGAAGCCTGGAGACAAAAGGCGGGAACGTAACCTATACGGCAACAGCCAACCAGGCCAGCAAGCTGACCTTTACCAATGTGGACTGGAAGGACAGCGGCGCGCTGCTGGCCCGTCCTTCCAATATTACATTCGCGGGTGCGGATGTAGATACAACAAAGATTCATTTCAAGAATGTGAAAGAACTGGACGCGAACAAAAAGATGACGCTGGTGTCTGATTTTGGCGACAGCGTGGGAACCATTACCGGAACGAAGTACACGGTGGGCGCCGGTCTGGAAGGGGAAGGCGCGGCATCTTTGGCCGGCAGCGACCTGGTTTTCACAACAAAGACAGGCGTCAAAGATTTAGCGGCCCAGGAGCAGACCCACAACACGCTGATGGTGATGGAAGCGGGCATGGCAGTGCTGGCTGCAGGCAACGAATATGTGGGCCAGACGATGGCAGAACTTGGAAATACGCAGAACGCGGCTGTGGACGGAACTGTTACCGCAGCGTCCCTGGGCGGCAGCAAGTCCAGATACAAGACCGGCAGCCATGTGGACTCCAACAGCTGGAACGTGGCGGTGGCGGTAGGCTCCAAACGGGAGTTAACGAAGGGCTCGCTGGAGTGGGGCGTCTTCGGAGAATACGGAAAAAGCAACTACACGCTGCACAGCGACGCAGGCCGGGGCGATGGGGATTCCCATTATGCCGGCGGCGGTCTGATGGCGAAATGGACCAACAAGCATGATGTGTACACAGAGGCCAGCGTGCGCCTGGGCCGTTTGAACGATACCGCCAGCAACCTGTTGCGGGATGCGGCGGGGAACGGTTACGGCTATGACGTGCATGCCAATTATTTCGGCGCCCATGTGGGCATTGGCAAGATCATCCACTACAAAGGCGGAAAGAGCCTCGATGTGTACGGGAAGTATTTCTATACTAAACGTGATGGCGTAGACTTTACATCGGGCGGCAACAACTACAGCCTGGACAGCGTGGCCAGCAGTGTGCTGCGGGTAGGCGCCCGGTACGGAACGACGGACAAGAAGTGGAACTGGTATGGCGGCCTTGCCTATGAGTACGAGTTCGACGGCAAGTCCGAAGGCACGGTGGACGGTGTAGGGATCCGCGCGGCCAGCGTCAAGGGCGGCAGTGTGCGGGGCGAGATCGGCCTGCGCATGAGCGCCACGAAGACCAATCCGTGGCAGACGGACATCAGCATCTACGGGTACGGCGGCAAGCACCGGGGCTTTGGTGGCAGCGTGAACGTAGCGTATATGTTCTGATGAAGGCGAGCAGCTAAAACAATAAGGGAAACAGTGATGTTTCAGCTAAAGTCTGATTGGATATTAGATTAGTCAAAATGATAGGCAGAGGAGTGGGGTTATCCCATTCCTCTTTTATTATGACGATGGAATCCGGTATGTGGGTTGGTCGTAAAAACGACCAACCTGGAGGTGAAAACACGCATGGGTACAGGGCTTTGGTTCCGCTACCTCTTAATATATAAAGGATAGACAGTTTATATGTCTGTACAGGCGAAACCGTAAGATACAACTGTCAAACTGCAAGTGTGTGGAGGCTTTGAGTTTCCCCGCCGGAGATAGCAAAATGTTCATAAAACCGTCACACATTCCCTTGCACCCTTATACGAATCGCGCTACAATATAAGTGTAAGCAATGCCCCGGTCGGAAAGAGGTAAAACTTGAAAACAATTGACTGGGAGTCTTTAACGTTTGCAAATAATTACGTATTTCAGGAGGTGCTGAAAAACAAAGAACTCTGCAAGTACCTGATTGAACGGATTTTACACATACAAATCAAGGATATCCGCTATCTCATAGCAGAACGACATATCAACAGCGCGAGAATCAGCAGCAAAAGCATACGGCTTGATGTGTATGTGGAGAATCAGGAAGGAACAGTACTGGACATCGAAATGCAGGTGACGGGCGATAACAGCACGGTGTATTCCGATAAAGATGAAACTACGGTGATCAAAGGACTGCCCCTGCGCACGCGGTATTATCAGAGCCTGATCAGTATGGATATGCTGAAGCAGGGGATGAAGTATCGTGAACTGCGCAAGTCCTATGTAATCTTTATCTGCACCTTTGATCCGTTTGGTAAAGGGTTGCCGATGTATCATTTCACCTATCGGTGCAAAGAGGATAATACGTTGGAGATGGGTGATCTGACGGAGAACATTTACCTAAACGCCAGGGCAGCGGATAAAGCAAAGGATACGGCACTGGCAGACTTTCTGTGTTATGTGATCAGCGGCAAGGCCGGCAGCGAGTTTACGCAGGCCATCGATGCAGAAACGAAGCGTGTGACAAATGACGAAGATTGGAGGGAGAGGTACGTGACCTGGGAAATGGATTTGAAGATTATACAGGAAGATGCGGAAAAGAAGGGTGAAAAGAAGAAAGCTCTTGCAATTGCCAAATCCCTGAAAGAAAAGGGCAAGTTGTCTGACTCTGAGATTGCCGAAGTGACGGCTCTTCCTTTGTGTGAAGTTGCAGCGCTTTGACTTATTGAAATGATAATTGGATAGTTTCAAATAATAATAATAGACTGGGCATTGTTTCCACTGCGGTCTGTCAGAAATGGCAGGCCGCAGTTTTTTATAAAATTTAACGCGACGGCGTAGTGGCAGCTTTCCCGAACAAAGCAATAAAAGGAACGAAAGAAGTGTCACTTGGAGACAGACAAATAAGACTGTCTATATTTATAACAGAAAGCAGGCTGGAAAACTGCGTCATTGCTGGAGTTACGAAAAAAGTCCGGTCACCAAAGTGACCGGATGGATAAAAAGAAAGCTCTATAATCTATAAAACTTGAATATGTTTTTCTCCATCAATTATAATCATGCTAATAAATTAACGTGCGAATTCGCTTGTAAAACAACAAGTGATTGTGTATAATATAATTATAAAAGAAACGGGGAGGGACGTTTATGCCGTGTATCAAACCAATATCTGATTTGAGGAACTATACTGAAGTGCTAAAAGACGTAGATACTAATCGTCGCGTATATCTGACCCGTAATGGCCATGGTGTTTACGCCATCATGTCAATGGACGAGGTGGATGCCCTTGACCGGTTAAAAGCAGCGCATGCGGTTGTAACTGACCTTAAGATAGCGGAGGAAGGGGCAGACAGGGACGGTTGGTTTACAGACAGTGAGATTCAAAAGGAAATGGAGCTGGATGAGTGAAGAAACTGGCGTATTCTCCTGACTATAAGGATAAAATTGTGCAGCTGCGACGGCGCCTTGATTATTATTCTGGCACAGAAGTTAGAAAGAAAATATTAAAAAAGATAGATAAACGGATTCATATGTTGACGCGATTTGAATCCATGGGGATTTCTGTCCGAGACGTGTATGGTGTTGAGTGCGAATATTATTGCATTTATGTTGCCAAGAATTATGTGTTTTACAGATTTGATGCCGAGACGGTTTATATTTTAAACATCTATAATGAACGGGAAGATTTTATGCAGAAGATGTTTGGGCTTAAACCGATCTTTGCGGAAGAAGATGAATAAAGAAGAATAAACCACTAAAATAACAAACAATAACAAAAAAGGAACAGGCATAAGCAAAACATAGGGAACGGTTGCGTAATTCCATGAGACGAAATGAGACGCCTGTGGCTTCGATTGTTTGAGGTGCGAAGCACCGAGTTTCGAAGCCACAGGCGAATGAGTCCATGGAATAGCAATCGTTTCTGTTTTTGCGATGTCTGTTCCTTTTTATTATTGCTGCTTCTGCTTACTTCGTTACAATTTTAATAAACAGCAGCGCCAGCACCACAATGATCAGCGGCTTGACGATTTTGTTTGCCTTGGTCAGTACCATGCCGGCCCCGATGTACGCGCCGATGAAATTGCAAACGGCGCCTGCCAGGCCTAACTGGTAATCTACATTGCTGCTGAGGATGAAAGTGATCAGCGCGGCAATGTTGGAAGTCAGGTTGGCGGCCTTGGTAAGTCCGGCGGCATTGCGCACATCCAACATGGCCCAGCCCGTTAAGGCCAGCAGTAAAAACGTGCCTGCCCCGGGGCCGTAAAAGCCGTCGTACCCGCCGATGAAAAATGCAATGACAGCAATCCGCAGCGGCGTTTTGCCGTCCGTCTTGTCTACGTAAGAGTTGGGATCCTGGCTCAGTCCCTTGTTGCGCATAACGTAAAATGCCGCGATGGGAAGCACGATGATCAGCAACTTGTTGAAAATCTCATCGCTGATGAGCAGCGTCAGCCTTGACCCGATGGATGAACCGATAAAGGCGCCGGCGATACAGATCAGGGCCGGCCGCAGTTTGATAAATCCGTTGATGGCCAGGCGCGCGGTGGAAACGCTGGTGCCGATGGCCGAACTGAATTTGTTGGTGCCCAGCGCCAGGTGGGGAGGCAGGCCTGCCAGCAGATAAGCGGGCAGGGTGATGAGGCCGCCGCCTCCGGCAATGGAATCCACGAAGCCGCCCAGAAACAACAGCGGGCAGATGATGAAATATTGTGAGTAAGCGTCCATGATCCTTCCTGAAGGAGACGCTGATTCATCAGCGTTTCCTTAACACATTGCAAAAGCACTGCATGAGTTCCGATTCTTTCAAACCGTGTTTCACAGCGCTTTCTTCTACAAAAAACTTGCAAATCTGCAAAAATTTTGCAAAACTACAGGCGCTCAGCCTTTGCGGGGCAGACTGCTGATGACTTCGCCGCCGGCCCAGGCTACTGCTTTTTCCGCCAGTACTTCCGTTGCGTCTACGAAGCAGCCCTGCAGCTTGTACATCTGTACTGCCACCGGCACTTCGGTACAGCCTAAGATGAAAGCTTCCACGCCGCGCTGTTCCATGGCGCGCAGCACATTCTGGGCAGGCGCGGCGTCGTAATTATAATTGGTAGCTTTTACGCCTTCGTAGATCATTTCGTGGATGATTTCCTGTTCCGCTTCTTCCGGGTGGAGCAGGGTCATGCCCAGCTTGTCAAATTCTTTTTTGTAAATGCCGGAGGCGCAGGTTCCTGCGGAGGCCAAAAGCCCCAGCGTGCGGTAACCTTCTTCAGCGCAGAATTTTGCCGTCTCTTCAATCATATTAATGAAAGGCGTCT
>JAEEGH010021866.1_pt1 | contig 13172 bp, 9 predicted proteins | sample 9134181 | NCBI WGS metagenome assembly JAEEGH01 (sample SAMN16246544, study PRJNA631951) | gut metagenome | biome: gut microbiome; feature: rumen; material: DP-attached | host: Bos | place: Iran: Karaj | collected 2018-10 | reverse complement strand
TAGCCAACACGTGTTCCATGACATTTATCAGCGTTTTGACGGCTATACTTGGTATCTGCAAGCCATCCTGAATCGATTGTATGAGCAAGGGAAAAAGGTGGAAACGGACAAACAAGCCGTAGATGCGATTTTGTTCCATGTCAACGCATTGGCACCACATTATCAAATGCTTGCCTCGTTTTTGACCGATAACCAGTTCAGTTTGCTCAAAGCCATTGCCCGCGCCGAGCTTGTCGAACAGCCATTGAGCAATGAGTTTATCAAGCGTTTTGAACTACCCAGCACGAGCAGCGTCAAGTCAGCATTGTCGGTGCTGGTGAACAAAGACTTGGTTTACCAGACCAGTAAGGGCTATATCATATACGACCGTTTCCTTGGCCTTTGGTTGAAGCGGTTGTGATGTGAACTGTCAATATTTTGGCTTTCGAACGATATGTAAATATTTTGTTATTTTTGCAGTAATAAAAAGAACGATACTATGCTTCCTCTTGTAAAAAACGACCCTTGGCTAGAACCTGTCAGCAAGCAGGTGGATAAACGCCACAACCGCTACGAGCAACGGTTAAGCGACATAAAAAACAACTACGGCAGCCTCAAGACCTTTGCCACGGCACACCAGTTTTTGGGCTTCAACTACGACAAACGCCGCCACGGTTGGTGGTACCGCGAGTGGGCACCAGCAGCGCATTACCTCTCGTTGATGGGCGACTTCAACAATTGGAATCGCTATGAATATCCTCTGGAACTGGCAGGTGCTGGTCTGTGGGAAATCTTTTTGCCCGACAGCGAGTTCGCCAACCGTCTTGTGCATGGGAGCAAGCTGAAAGTGTTGGTACAGTCGCAAATCGGGGAGCATGAACGTATTCCCGTGTATATCAAGCGGGTGATTCAGGACGAAGGCAACAAAGATTTTGCAGGCCAGTTTTGGAATCCGCCGACACCTTATTTATATAAGCATGCCGCGCCAAAGCTGAAAGACGAGCCATTATTGATTTATGAGACACATGTCGGCATGGCCCAGGAAGAGGCTAGGGTAGGGACTTACAAGGAGTTCACCGAAAAGATATTGCCGCGCATCAAGGCGGATGGATACAATGCCATACAACTTATGGCCATTGCGGAGCATCCCTATTACGGCTCGTTCGGCTATCATGTCTCCAATTTCTTCGCGCCGAGTTCGCGTTTCGGTACGCCAGAGGAGCTGAAGGAATTGATCGATACGGCGCACGGCATGGGCATGTTGGTCATCATGGACTTAGTGCACTCCCATACGGTGAAGAATATTCGTGAGGGAATCAACCTGTTCGATGGCTCCGACAGCCAATACCTGCATCCTGGTGAGCGTGGTAACCACAACCTTTGGGACTCAAAGCTTTTCAACTATGGCAAGGAGGAGACGCTGCAATTCCTGCTTTCCAATGTGCGCTATTGGCTGGAAGAGTTCCGCTTCGACGGTTTCCGTTTCGATGGTGTGACCTCGATGCTCTACCTCGACCATGGCATCGGGACGACTTTCGATGCACCCGAGAAATACTTTGGCGACAATGTGGATGACGATGCAGTCACCTATATGCAACTGGCTAACACACTTTGTCATGAGCTGAATCCGCAGGCTGTCACCATTGCGGAGGATGTGAGTGGTATGCCAGGTCTTTGCAACCCGATTGCCGATGGAGGCATGGGTTTCGATTACCGTTTGGGTATGGGTTTGCCAGACTTTTGGATTAAGGTGCTGAAAGACGAGCCAGAGGAGCAATGGAACATGAAGAACTTCTTCTTCACCATGACCAACCACCTGCCGCAGACCAAGACGGTGGCCTACGCTGAGAGTCATGACCAGGCTCTGGTAGGCGACAAGACCATTGCTTTCCGCTTGATGGACAAGGAAATGTACACTGCAATGAGTGTTGACACGCCTTCCATGACTGTCGACCGTGGTATCGCCTTGCACAAGATGATTCGCCTCTTTACGCTTACTTTAGGCGGCGAGGCTTGGCTCAATTTCATGGGTAATGAGTTCGGTCATCCCGAGTGGATTGACTTCCCACGTTTGGATAACGGCTGGAGCTACCAATACGCCCGTCGTCAGTGGTCGCTTGTGGACAATCCCAACTTGAAGTACCACTTTATGGGTGCTTTTGACAAGGCCATGCTTGAGTTCGTGAAGCATCATCCTGTGATGCAGGCACCACCTGCATGGATGCTTTATGCCGACGAGGAAAACAAGACCGTCGTCTACGAGCGCGGTAACCTCATCTTCGTTTTCAATTGGGGGACGAAATCCATTCCCAATTACAAGATCCCCGTCAGACAAACAGGCGATTACCGCATCATCCTCACTTCTGATGACAAAGCCTTCGGCGGTTTCGGTAACATCGATGCAAGTGTGAAATTCCCATCGGAGAAAAATGGAGACGCTATCACCATGAAAGTTTACAATGTGAGCCGCGTTGCGACGGTGTACCAAAGGGTTTGATTACTTCCCCAATTGTCCCTTAAACCAAGCTTTGAGTTCTTCGTTCAGCCCTTCCTGCTGGTCCAACGAGGTGTCGATGTCATCAAAATACTGGCGGAAACTGTCTACGCTTTCGTGCAGCGTGTTCGGGAAGTAGGTTACCTTTTGGCCAATGCTACCGAATAGTCCTAACGCGTCGTTCAACACAATGTTGGCCTTGCGATTTTTCAGTCCGGCAATGGCTTTGGCGGCACGATGGCTGTTGCCGATGATACCGTCAGTTAGGTTGAGGGTGCCGCTTTGTGGGTATTCCACACGAATGTCGGCCTTGTCTTCCCAATAGCTTTCGGGCAGCGGAACCACAAGGGTGAAGTTGTCGCCATCGTAGGTCCAGTCGATTTCCTTTCCGTTGCAATAGACGTGTTGGGGAACGTCGGAAGCGACAATCTTCAGCGTGATGTTGCGTGAGGCAGGTATGTAGTTGCCTTCAGCAGGGTAGATGTTGGCGAAATAGGTGTTTCCCTGCTTTGTGGCACGGAATTTCACCCACATATTGTTCTCGTTGTAATTCTTGTCGTCGCCATCATCGTAATACATGGTGAATTCGCCGTCGGCGCCAGGGTAAATCATCAGGTCGAAACGTGTCCATTCAATGCCTTCCACGTGTTGGTGGCAGTCGGCGTATTGCGGGATGATGGAGCCTGCTTTCACATAAAGTGGGTATTCGTCGATCATAAAACTACGAGTGACGACTTGATTGCCTTGCAGCATTGTTCCTGTACACACCTCGTACCATGTACCTTGTGGCAGCCAGATGTCCAAAGTGGAGAAACTGCCTTCCATCGGGGTAGTGATGGGTGCCACTAGCATGTTGTCGCCAAACATGTATTCGTTGCGGAAACTGTAAGCTTCAGGGCTTTCAGGCCAATCGTAGTAGAGTGGGCGGCAGAGCGAGAGCCCTTCGTCGTGGGCTTTACGCGCCATGGTGTAGATATAAGGGATCATCTGGCGGCGTTGTTGGATGGTGTTGCGGATGATTTCGGTGTATTCTTCGGGTAAGGTCCACGGCTCCTTGTTGATGGAGGCGTCTTTGGTGGAGTGGCTGCGCAAGATGGGACTCAAGGCACCAAATTGCATCCAGCGAGCATACAGTTCGGGTTCGATGGCACCACCCCAGTGGCCGCCAATGTCGTGGCTCCAGAAGCCATACAGTACATTACTTGCGGTTGAATTGAAATAAGGTTGGTAATCGAGCGCTTTCCATGAGATGAAGGAGTCGCCCGAGAAACCGATTTGGTAGCGGTGGTTGCCCAGCCCTCCCCAACGGTGGTAAAGCATCGGGCGTGTGTTGCGGCTGCGCTCGAAATTGGAGAAGAAGCAGTAGTTGATCCACCAGGTGTTGCTCAGGTTGGTGAGTTGCTTGTCGTTGGGCCATTGTTGCCAGTCGAGCCACCAGAAGTCGATGCCATTGCGTTCCATAGGTTTCAGGACGATGTCGAACATGCCCGACATAAAGTCCTTGTTGGAACCTTGCCACGGAATGGCGGGGCGGCCCGTAGTGTCGAGGTGCATGTAGGCAGCCAATTCGTCGTAGCGCTCTTCGTAGGGCTCCATGCCTCCTGCAGGATGCAAATTGAGCGTGGTGCGTATGCCTTTTTGGTCCATGTCGGCAATGAGGCGTTTATAGTCGGGGAAGAGCTTTTCATTCCAAGTCCAGCCTGTCCAGTTGCCTTTGCCTTTCTCGGTGTAATGCCAGTCCATGTCGATGACGAGCACGTCAAGCGGGATGTCGTATTGCTCGAATTTCTTCACCAAGTCGCGGAATTCCTTGTCGCTATACGACCAGTAGCGTGACCACCAATAACCAAATGCATAGCGTGGCGGCAGCGGCACCTTGCCGGCAAAGACGGTGAAGTCTTTCAAGGCCTGCTTGTAGTCGTGGCCATAACCCATGAAGTACCAGTCTTGGTTGTCGAGACTTTCACGTTCCTTCACCCACGCCCAGTCACTGTCGTCGAAGAGGTAACTTTTCGAGTCGTCGATGAGTGTCCAGCCGTCGGTGGCCAGCAGACCGTCTTCGAGAGGAAGGGTTTGGTGGTCGCCCCAGACGTAGGTGTCGCCATCATAGCCATCCAAGGTGCGGTAGGTACCTTTCAGGTTGTGCTCTTGCACCATGCCGGGTTTCCAAACAAAACTCGGATTGACACCTTTCAACGAGCTGATGCTTAGGTTTTCGGCAGTAAAAGCCCCGCTACCTTTTTTGTATTTCAATTGCAGTTTGGCCGTTGTGATTTCGATGGTCTTGCCTTCCTTTACCTTGAAATCGACAGCGGGATAGTCGCGGATGACGGCCACATGAGAGGCTTCGTCGACGAAATGCCCATCGGTGGCATATTCCATTCGGATTACGCCATCGGTGATGACGGTGAAACGCACGGTTTCGTCTTGGTAGGCAATGTTTTTGCTTTGTGCTTGTAGGCTATATGCCAAGAGTATAAGCAGCGAAAGGGTGAGGAGCTTTTTCATAATCGGTTCAATGTGTTGATGAATAATGCAGCAAAGATAGCGATTATTTTAAAACAAAAAAAGCCGCCCGAAAGAGCGGCTTTTCTTTTTTAATCTCTATGATTTAGAAGTTGTAGTACAATCCAAAACGCGGGGCCGCAGTTTCGAAATCGAGGCAGAAAGCCTTGTTATGATACAAGTTGTCGTACCCCAAGAAACCCACTGAAAAAGCGGCTGTCCAGTGTTCAGTGGCCATCCAAGCGATGATGGGTCTGATGCCCAGTCTGTAACCTTCAACATCTTTGACACCGATTTCGCCCATGGCATCCAGAGCTACGCTGAACTTTTCAATCGTAGCAACAGTGTAACGGACATAAGGGGTCAGGGTCAATGTGGAGCCTTTGACGAGGTTGTCTTTGTAGAAATCGAAATCAGCAGCAACAGCGATAGTCAGAGGCACCTCGGCGAAACTGTAACCGAGTTCTGGGGCTACGCCAAAGGACTTGACATCCTTGTTCATCATGGCGTTGACGGAACCGCCCAACCAAACTTGAGCATTTGCAGTGAAGATGCCTGCGAAGGCAATGACCAAGGTCAAAAACAATTTTTTCATTTTTTTTGTGATTTTAATTAAACATTTAGTGAATTGATTTCTGTTTTCAATGAACTGGCGTGGCATTATCAATTTCCGTGCCAGAATTATTTCTCTATAAAAGCGATGGTTTCGCCCTTCGCAACGCGCTTGCCTTGGTCTGCCGTGGCCTCGACAATCTTGCCAGACCACAAGGCATAGACAGGTTCCATACCGTGTTCGCTGTTGATGGCGCACAGCAGGTCGCCTTCCTTGTAGATCTTGCCAGGGGCTGGAGCGATGCTCTTGTCGTCGAAGTCGACTTCCCACATCACGATACCGCTCACGGGTGCGACGACGGGTTCGGCGTTGGGATGACGCAAGGCACGAAGGTCAGGAATCTTGGCCTCGCCACCAGCCTTCTCGAACTTGGCCTTCATCTTGGCTTCCAGCTCTTGGTTGAAACGACGCTTGGCTTCTCCCGATTTGTACTCACGGTACTGCTTCTCGTGCATGGCGAACTCGAAGAGCTCTTCGTCGTCTTGGCCGCGGTCCCAGCCTTCTTTCTTCATCATTTCGATGAAGTGTGGCAAGGCATTCGGGTAGTTGTCTTGCGGGTTGCCCGTGAAGAACTGGAGGCCTTTCTTCTTGGCCAGCTCCACGATTTCGGGTGCGAGCGTGCCTGGCAGCTTGCCAGCCTTGCCGAGGATCATGTCCCAAGCGGCTGGGTCGATGGAGGTCTCGTAACGCGGCTCGCCCTTGCTGAGCGCAAAGAGGTTCATCAGGGCGATGTTCTTGGTATATTGGCTGAACGGGGTGACCAAAGGCGGGTTGCCGAGTTTCGGCCAAATGTCCTGCACTTCTTGGAACAGCTCGACCAGCATCTCGTCTTCGCTCAAAGCGGGCAGACCTTGCTTCTCGCGGTTCATGTTGATGGCGGCGTGTACCGGCTTGAGGTCGGCCATGAGCGAGCCCATCATGCCGCCAGGGAGGCCGCAACCCAACAGCAACGAGTTGATGTAACGGTTGCGCGGGTCAATCCAGTAGCCGAGGAAGTCGTCGATGAAGCTTTGGGTCATGCTGCGGGCGGCCATATAGGTCTTCATGTTGATGTCTTTGACAAGGAAACCAGCGTCTTTCAGCATGGCTTGCACGCTGATGACGTCGGGATGGACGGTACCCCACGACAGCGGCTCCATGGCCACGTCAACGTAGTCGCAGCCAGCCTTGCAGACCTCAAGCATTGAAGCCATCGAAAGACCGGGAGTGGTGTGACCGTGGTACTGCACCTTGATTTCAGGGTGCTGTTTCTTGATATGCTCCACGATGCGGCCCAAGCAGACGGGGCGACCCACGCCAGCCATGTCCTTCAGGGCGATTTCCTTGGCGCCAGCTTCGATGAGTTGGTCGGCAATGTGCATATAATACTCAGCAGTGTGCACCTGCGAGTAGGTGATACTCATGGCGGCTTGTGAGATCATGCCGGCTTCGTTGGCCCAATGGATGGACGGGATAATGTTGCGCACGTCGTTGAGGCCACAGAAGATACGGGTGATGTCGACACCTTGGGCTTTCTTCACTTTATACATCAGTTGACGCACATCGGCGGGCACGGGATTCATTCTCAGGGCGTTCAGTGCGCGGTCGAGCATATGGCACTCAATGCCACCTTTGTGCAGTGCTGCCGTGAAAGCACGCACCGACGGGTTCGGGTTCTCGCCATACAACAGGTTGACCTGCTCGGCGGCACCGCCGTTGGTCTCCACACGGTCGAAGCAGCCCATGTCGATAATCAAAGGAGCAATCTTTTCCAGTTGGTCCTTGCGGGGCACATATTTGCCTGATGACTGCCACATATCGCGGTAAACCAGGCTGAATTTGACTTCTTTTTTCATTATAATTGTGTATTTTATGCGATTTTGATTGATGCTGCAAAGGTACAAATTTATTGGCAAAAAAAGGCAAATTCTATCAATATGCTTGCATAAATGAAAAAGTTGTATCTTTGCCTCGATTCGTATGTCGGTCTTTATACCACCGACTTATGGGAACACGATGATTCCCGCTTGTCTTTTTTTGGGTCAGATATGGTTGTTTGAAGATGTAGTGTTGGTGTCATTGTGTATTTATTGTCATTGGAAAGACGTTGTAAAAAGTATGGCTACAGTTCTGGCAAGCAAGTTCAAGCAATTGTATGTGTCCCCAAAGTTTAGGGAGTTTGTCAGATTTGCCATAGTTGGATTGATTGCCACGGGCATCCATTACGGCATATACTATCTTCTCAACCTGTTTATCAATGTCAATGTTGCTTACACGATTGGCTATCTGGTTTCTTGGTTTGTAAATCTGTATCTGACAGCATATTTCACTTTCAAAAGTACATTGTCCTTCAAGAAGGGAATTGGCTTTGCCGCTTCGCATCTTGTCAATTATGTGTTGCACATGCTTTTCCTGAACCTGTTCCTCGCGTTTGGCGTGTCTGAAGAAATCGCGCCATTGTTTGTGTTTGCCATTGTCATCCCAATTAATTTCCTGCTTGTAAGGTTTGTGTTCAAGTCAAAACAATTCAAAAGCCAAGAAGAATGAAACTGAATGTTGTCATACCCTGCTATAACGAAGAGGAAGTGCTTCGCGAAACCAACTGCCAATTGACAGAACTTGTTGATTCGATGATAAAGGAAAACCTGTTGACAGAATGTGATATTCTGTATGTTGATGATGGCAGCAATGACAAAACATGGAATGTCATAGAAGAGCTGCAAGCTCGTAGCCCATACGTTCATGGTTTGAAGTTGGCGCATAATGTTGGTCACCAAAATGCGCTTTGGGCAGGGTTGGAACAATCTGTAGGCAGATGTGATGCTGTCGTTACGATTGATGCTGACTTGCAGCATGACATTCAGAAGATTCGGGATATGATACTGGCTTACCAAGATGGTTATGAAATTGTCTATGGTGTTCGAAACACAAGAGCGACTGATTCAAAATTTAAAAGGCAAACGGCTTTGGCATTTTATAAAATGATGCGAAAAATGGGCGTGGACCTTATTCCCAATCATGCAGATTTCAGACTTTTGGGCAAAAGCGCCCTGCAAGCCTTATCGGATTTTCCAGAGCGTAATTTGTTCCTTCGTGGGATTGTGAGGCTTCTGGGATTTAAGGAAACCAATGTGTATTTTGACTGCAACGAACGATTTGCGGGAAAGTCAAAGTATACCCCCAAAAAGATGTTCGCTTTTGCAATGGATGGCATTACTTCGTTTTCGGTACAGCCGTTGAGAATCATAACTTTGATTGGATTGTTGTGTTTGGGAATTTCTATCGCTGAAATAATTTATATTCTAGTTGCATATTTTCAAGGTCGCACAATTCAAGGATGGGCTTCTTTGTTGTTCTCAATGTGGTTTTTGGGAGGTTTGCTTTTGTTCTCCATAGGTGTGGTTGGGGAGTATATTGGGAAAATATATAAGGAAGTGAAAAGGAGACCGCGTTATATTATAGAGAAACAGATATAGAACCTAGGATATTCTGATTGCTAATACAAAACAAACATGAATCTGCGAAAAACAAATGGTTTGTCATGGGTCGGCTATGTTGCAGCCCTAATCATCGCAATCGCGTTTTTTGTCATCTCTTATTGTGGCTTTTTATATGGTGATGATTATTGGATGAAAAGTGACGTGTCCAACCTATATGACTTGGTTAAATATACTGGAGCGTTTTATTTTTATAGCGGCGGACGGCTGTTTTCGGTGGCGTGTCAATATTTGTTCAGCGGGCTGCTTGGCGACCATAGGATTTGGTATGCCATCGTGAATACGGCGTTCTTCGTTTTGTGCATGGTGACTTGTGGGAGGCTGATTAAGGATAAAAAGGAAGGATCCATTTCAATTGTCTTGTTGTTTGCTTTGCTGTTTTGGTTTCTGTGCCCCGTTCCTAAGAACACGTTGTTTTGGATAGCTGGTTCACCTACCTATTTGTGGGCAAACACCTTGTCTTTTGTGTTTTTGTTGTTCTACCTCAGGTATCAGGATGGCAACTTCAGTGGCTCTGGAAAACTTGGATTATCTGTCTTGGCTTTTCTGGCTGCTTCTGAATTCATTACCGCAGCTTCCATTAGTGGTGCATTCGTGGTATATTATGCCTTCAATTTCAAAAAACTAAAAGGGAATGCGGTTCCTCTGGTGGTTGGTTTTATCGTAGGATCTTTGTTTTTGTTGCTTGCACCGGGAAATTATAAGAGAGCAGCATGGGACAATGGGAGTGCTTCCCTTTTAGATGTGGGTAATTTGTTGCGTCAGCCTCTTTGGGAGATTGCAAAGTACAGGGCTTTATGGATTTTCTTGGCTGTTTTGGTGTTTGGACTGATAAAAAACAAAGTGGCTGTTAAGAAATGGATAAGGAACAACCCAATTCTCTTATTGTCGTTAGGATGGAGTGTTATTGCTTGTAGCCTGGTTTTTAGACCCATAAGACGAGCTTTCTTTTTCACTGAAACCTTGTCGATTGTCTTGGCTTTGAAGTTCTTGTTTGATAATTTTGACTTGAAGGGAGTGACGAGAAATGTAGTGATAGCCCTTTTGTTTGTCTTGTTTGCAGTGGATTCGGTGTTTGCAGTGCGTGAAACCCTTCGGCAACGAGAGATCCATGAAGCATCCATGAAAACGATAATGGATTCAAAAGGAATCGTAGTGTTGGACTATTCTCCTCCTTCACATCGAATGGTAAACGTCCCAGTTTATGGCCCCTCTACCACGCGGTATTTTGAAAAAATATATGGCATGGATTCCGTTTTTGTTTATCCCTACTATTGTCTCGATAAGTATTATGACCAGGATCCTCCCTTGGAGAATGTCTATGTCGCCTACGATTTTTATGTAGGTGATGATGATATGCCAAAAGATGTGATTGTTTTGGTGATAAGAATCGAAGAAGAACGTTTGCAGGCCAAAGGCGGTCATGTCGTCTTTACCATTGACAGCGATCGACATGGTGAGCCTTTGGTTCTTGAAAAGGATGGACCTAGCTATTGTGTTGATGGATATGGCTATTATCCTTTTTATTATAGCAGAAGAGACGCCAAGTATTTGAAAAGTGTCAAATGCGAGTTTGTAGATTAAGTATTCTTCAATAGATTATAAAGGGCGCACCATCAGGTGCGCCCTATGTTTTATTAAGTTTGTAGAGACGCGCCAGCGCATCTCTACAAAGTCGCGAAACAACACTTATTTGCGTGTGTATTCCACTTCACTGCCGATGTTTCCTTCACCAGAAAGGATGGTTAAGGTCTTGCCTTCCACCTTGATGTTGAAAATGGTGGGTTCGGTGAATCCTTCGTAGTTGAGGGTGAGTTTGCCATCGCCTACGGAGTAGGTGAAGTTGCCGACCAAAACTCCATAAGCAGTGCTGGAACCAGTGCCGTCTTCGTTGAAGATGTAGTAGGTGTTGTCGTTGTAGTACCATTCGCCTACTAGACCTTGTTGTTGCTGCTGTTCTTGTTGTTGTTGTTGTTTGTCGTTACCTTTGTCACCACCGTTGTTGCCGCTATTGCCGCAGGAAACAAAGGTTAGGGCCATGATGACCACTGCAATCATCGAAAAAATAACTTTCTTCATAGCTTTAATTTTTTTAAGGTTAATAATGGGGTAATTCGTTTGTTGTATTCACTGTATGATTTACTGTACTTTTTCAATCAAACTTCTTGAGGAGGCCCTTCATCTGGCTGCCAACATCTCTTCTACTCAGCGGGTGGTCGGCATTGGAAAGGACGCTGTTGAAGTAAATGACTTGGTCGGTCTGCGTGTCAATGACGGCCGTGTAGAGTGCGTTACCTACCTGGTCGCCTGCGGTGTAGCGCTTGGGCTCATCAAAGACTGTTCTTATGATGTTGCCAACAAGCTCTTCCAGCTTTTCTTGGTCATAGAGTTCGTTGCTTTTGATATAGCCATAGGCATGTACGACAATGCCATAGCGATGCCCCGTGGACTTAATCAACTCAGTAAGTGCTTTGGGTACTTTAAGGCGTGGGATGTCGGAGGATTCGAGGTCCGAGAATCTGTCAATCCATTTTGCAATGGATGCTCCTTCGCCTTCGTAGTCGGCTGCAACAGGGTCGGTGAAGGGGTAGCGGCTGGATGTGATGATCTCAGTGATCAACTCTTCAGAACCAACTACCAACGATGAGTCGAGATAGCCAGATTCTGGCGAGAAATAGTATATAAGCGACCTGGGCTCAATAAAGGCAAGTTCATCGATTTTGGAAACATTCGTTCCTTTTGCAGTATACGTAGTGGCACATGATGAGAGCATGGTTGCTGTAAACAGGAATCCAACTATCGCCAAAAGGATTTTTTTGCTCTTGTTCATAATGTGTATTCGTTTGTGTTATAATGAGCTACTTAAAACAATCCTTCCAAAATCTTGTCCTCCACCAAATTCGGCATGGTGACCTTCAATTTAGGTTCAGCCTCCATGGCGCGTTTGATGGCGAAGGTGGCGCCTTCGTTGCGGGCCCAGTTGCGGCGGGCGATGCCGTTGTTCACGTCCCAATGCAACATGCAGTGGAGGCGACGATCAGCATCGGCGGTGCCGTCGAGGACCATGCCGAAGCCGCCGTTGATGACTTCACCCCAGCCTACGCCACCGCCGTTGTGGATGCTCACCCAGGTGGCTCCGCGGAAACCGTCGCCGATGACGTTTTGCACAGCCATGTCGGCCGTAAAGCTTGAACCATCGTAGATGTTGGAGGTCTCACGGAACGGGCTGTCGGTGCCGGACACATCGTGGTGGTCGCGGCCGAGGACGACGGGACCGCTCAAGCGGCCGTCAGCGATGGCCTTGTTGAACTCGGCAGCGATCTTCGTGCGGCCTTCGCAGTCGGCGTAGAGGATACGGGCTTGCGAACCTACCACGAGGTGGTTCTCTTGTGCGCCACGGATCCACTGGATGTTGTCGCGCATCTGCTGCTGGATTTCCGCAGGAGCGGTGCGGGCAATGTTTTCAAGCACTTCGCAGGCGATGTCGTCGGTGACGGCCAAGTCTTCAGGCTTGCCAGAGGCACAGACCCAACGGAAGGGACCGAAGCCGTAGTCGAAGCACATGGGACCCATGATGTCCTGCACATAGCTGGGATAACGGAAGGTGCCGTCTTCTTTCATGATGTCGGCGCCAGCGCGGCTGCTCTGCAGCAGGAAAGCGTTGCCGTAGTCGAAGAAGTACATGCCTTTGGCGGTCAGCTTGTTGATGGCGGTCACGTGGCGGCGCAACGAAGCCTGCACTTTCTCCTTGAAGAGTTCGGGATTCTCGGCCATCATGGTCTTTGATTCCTCAAATGACTGTCCTACAGGATAGTAACCACCTGCCCATGGGTTGTGGAGCGAGGTCTGGTCGGAGCCGAGGTCAACGTGGATGTCGTGTTCGGCGGCATATTCCCAGAGGTCAACCACATTGCCTTGGTAGGCATAACTGCGGGCTTCCTTCTTGGCGAGGCTTGCGTTGACATGCTTGAACAGTTCCTCGATGTTGTCGTACACCTCATCGACCCAACCTTGCTGATAGCGCTTCTGCGTGGCAGCGGGGTTGATTTCGGCAGTGATGCTCACCACACCGGCGATGTTGCCAGCCTTGGGCTGGGCACCGCTC
>JAEEGH010021864.1_pt1 | contig 13173 bp, 6 predicted proteins | sample 9134181 | NCBI WGS metagenome assembly JAEEGH01 (sample SAMN16246544, study PRJNA631951) | gut metagenome | biome: gut microbiome; feature: rumen; material: DP-attached | host: Bos | place: Iran: Karaj | collected 2018-10 | reverse complement strand
AAGAGACTGAAAAGCTGGTGCCGGGCCGTAGGACGGAACGAGATGGAAACAAAGCTCCGAGAACGCGTTGGAGGGGTGCGTGAGCGCGGGGTGCGCGCTAGGCGCGAAAGTGGGGCGTTGGGCGTCCGCAGGAACGGAAACCCAGGTTATAACCAAGCAACAAACAGGAGACAACATGGCCAAAGCATTGACCAAGAGTCAGATCGTCGCCGCGATCGCGGATAAGGCGGAAATCAGCAAGAAGCAGGTGAAGGCCAGCCTCGAAGCCCTCACGGAGCTCGCGTACAAGAATGCCAAGAATGGCTTCACCATTCCCGGTATCGGCAAGCTCGTGCTGGTGCAGCGCAAGGCTCGCATGGGCCGGAATCCGGCGACCGGCGAATCCATCAAGATTCCCGCCAAGAAGGTCGTGAAGTTCCGCGTGACCAAGGCTGCCAAGGACGCCATCCTCGGCAAGTAGTCTTCGGACCGCTGATCAAAAAAGCCGCGGCATCGCTGCTGCGGTTTTTTTGTGCCCCGATGCCGCCGGCCTGGCGCAAAAAATCGCTTTTGCCGTGGGTTTTTGCTTGCGAAAAAGGAGCGGGCAGGTAGACTGGCGGGGTTCTTTGAACTCCATAGGGAAGCCCAGTTCAAGGGATGGTCGACACGTGGTTTCCCGTTCTCCAATGGAGTGAATGACAGTGAAAATCTATGTTGGCAACCTTTCCTATCGCGCATCGGACGACGATCTGCATGCTGCTTTCTCGCAGTATGGCGAGATCGCTTCTGCCGAGGTGGTGAAGGAACGCGAAACGGGCCGGAGCCGCGGCTTTGGCTTTGTCGTGATGCCGAACGCCGCCGAGGCCCAGAAGGCGATCGATGCGCTGGACGGGCAGGAAATCTGCGGTCGTCCGGTCCGTTGCAACGAGGCGCAGGAGCGCGAACGCCGGTCGTATCGCGACCGCTAGGCCGGCTGGCAGAGGCCGAAAAAAGCCCCGTTTCCTGAAGGGAACGGGGCTTTTTTGGTGGGGAAGGGCGGGGAGGGGGCGAAATCAGAGCGCGCCGCCGCCGGGGAGGTCGTGGATGATGGTGTCGCGGGCCATGGCGGGGACGGGGAGGGGGTAGTCGAGGGTGTAGTGCAGGCCGCGGGATTCGCGGCGGGTCATGGCGGAGCGGATGACCAGCTCGGCGACCGCGGCGATGTTGCGGAGCTCGAGCAGGTCGGCGGTGATGAGATAGTCGTGGTAGTAGGCGCGGATTTCGCGGCGGAGGTTGGAGATGCGGCGCAGGGCGCGGGAGAGGCGGCGGTTGGTGCGGACGATGCCGACGTAGTCCCACATGACGGTGCGGACCTCGTCCCAGTTGTGGGTGACGACGACGGCTTCGTCGGAGGGGACCGCGTTTCCGGTGGTCCAGGCGGGAATCCGGGTGCGGGGGCGTGGCAGCGGCGAGCGGAGGATGTCGACGGCGGCCTGGTGTCCGCAGACGAGGGCTTCGAGCAGGGAGTTGGAGGCGAGGCGGTTGGCGCCGTGCAGCCCGGTGCAGGAGACTTCGCCGACGGCGTGGAGGCCGGTCATTTCGGTGCGGCCGTCGATGTCGGCGGCGAGCCCTCCGCAGAAGTAGTGGGCGGCGGGGACGACGGGGATGGGCTGGCGGGTCATGTCGAAGCCGAACTTCTTGCACTGGCCGAGGATGTTGGGGAAGCGGCGGCGGAGGAAGGAGGCGGGGCGGTGGGTGATGTCGAGGTAGACGCAGGAATCGCCGCGGGTCTTCATCTCGTGGTCGATGGCGCGCGCGACGATGTCGCGGGGGGCGAGCTCGAGGCGCGGGTCGTAGTGCTCCATGAAGCGCTGGCCGGCGGCGTTGAGCAGGTGCGCGCCTTCGCCGCGGACGGCCTCGGAGATGAGGAAGGACTTGGCCTGCGGATGGTAGAGGCAGGTGGGGTGGAACTGGACGAATTCCATGTTGCGGATGGGCAGGCCCGCGCGCCAGGCCATGGCAACGCCGTCTCCGGTGGCGGCGTCGGGGTTGCAGGTGTAGCGGTAGACCTTGCCTGCGCCGCCGGTGGCGAGGATGGTGTGCGGGGCGCGGACGGCGAGGACCGCGGAGGTGTCCATGTCCAGGAAGTAGCAGCCGATGCAGGCGTTCTGCCCGGGAATCCGGAGCCAGGAGGTGGTGATGAGGTCGATGGCCATGAAGCGGTCGTGGATCTCGACGTTGCGCAGCTCGCGGACGCGGTCGACGAGGACGCGGATGACGTCGGCGCCGGTGATGTCGCCGGAGTGGAGGATGCGGCGCGCGGAATGGCCGCCCTCCTGGCCGAGGTCGTATTCGCGGTGGCGCGGCGCGCCCGTGCCGGGCTTGCGTTCGAAGCGGACGCCCCATTTTTCGAGGGCGTGGATGCGTTCGGCGCCCGCGGCGATGATGGCGCGCGCGGCTTCTGTGTTGGTGAGGCCCGCGCCGGCGACGATGGTGTCCTGGAGGTGGGCCTCGATGGTGTCTCCGTCGGCGATGGGGACGGCGATGCCGCCCTGGGCGTGCGAGGAGTTGGACTCGAGGAGGTCGCGCTTGGCGCAGAGGACGACCTTCTTGCCGGACGTGGCGAGTTCGAGGGTGGCGGAAAGGCCGGCGAGCCCGGCGCCGATGACGAGGTAGTCGCAATCGATGATTTTCATGGGAAATGGCCTACGGGAGGGGCGGGGTGGGATGGATGGGATGCGTGAGATGGATGGGATTTATGGGATGGCGGGGGGTGGAAAACATGTTTCCATTGTATGGAAAGCTGTTTTCAGCGGCGGGCGGGGCGGGCGAGGACCCATTCGCGGATCTTCTTGACCTGCCTGCGCCAGGCGGAGGCGTCGGTGCGGAGGTCGAGGAACTGGCCGTAGAGGTCGAGCCAGATGGAGCGGAAGTCGGCGAGGGCGCCCATGCGGTCCTGGAAGCGGGTGAGGGGATCGGTGGCGTCGGATTTGGGGAGCTTCATGGAGCGGAAGGCGAAGAGGTCGGAGTCGACGCCGAAGGCCCAGATGTGCGCGTCGTCGAGGGCCAGCGTGAGCTTCGCGGAGAGCAGCTTCTTGCCGGCGAGGAGGCAGGACTTGGCCTCGAGCGAGGATTCGGGCGCGCCCTTGCGGAGATTGGTGACGAATGCCCCTTCGGCCTCGTGGACGAAGGTGAGGGGGCCTTCGAGGAGGAAGCCGAGGTCGCGGCCGTCGGAGAGGGAGAGGGTGCCGTTGGCGGTGTCGGCGGCGTACCAGAGCCAGGTGAGAAACTCGCGGCCGGGAGCGGGCTCCATGACGTCGTCGGGCATCTCGGGGGAGAAGGAGGTGCCGGCGAGGTCGTCGAGGGAGAGCTTGGGGCGGGCGATGGCGGCCAGGCCTTCGGGGTCGGACGGCTGCGGGGCCATGCCGAGGGTGGAGGCCAGCAGCGCCACGATCATGTCGGACTGCTTTTCGGAGACGGCCCCGGTGAAGAGGTGCGTTTCTCCGGGCGCGTAGATGAAGGGGACCGCCTTGAGCTGGGGAGGCATGGAGGGCAGCAGACGCTCCAGGACCCCTTTGCGGATGCTGGCGCGATCCGTGGACTTGAGATAGGTGCGGTTTTCGGCGGCCATGACGGCCAGCTCTTCGAGCTTGCATTCCGCGCGCAGCAGGGCAGGGGGGACCTTGCGCTGGGCGATGCGCATGACAAGGTGGACGTAGCCGGCGACCAGCGCGGTGTTTTCCGAGATGGCCGTGTCGAGGAGGTGGCGCGAGGTGACCCAGCCGGTGGATTCGGCGTCGGTGACGGCCTCGAGCGGGCCGGCGGCGCGCGCGGCGAAGCGGCGGGCCCAGTCGGAGGGGAAGGAACGCGGGAGTTCCATCATGCGGAAGCTGGCGGCACCAGTGTCAAGAGCCATGGCTGAGTACTTTTATGCGGGGTGGAATGGGGCGGGCGACGGGCGGATGGCCGGGGCCTTCCGCCGGAAAAATGCGCGGCGGGCTAGTTCTTCTCGCGGAAGACGATGCGGCCCTTGGTCAGGTCGGTGGGCGAGATCTCCAGGGTGACGCGGTCGCCCGTGGTGATCTTGATGAAGTGGCGGCGCATCTTGCCGGAAATGTGGCCGAGGATTTCATGGCCGTTTTCCAGGCGGACGCGGTACATCGTCGCAGGCAGGACCTTGATGATGGTCCCCGAGACGGTCAGCAGGTTGGAGTTGGAATCATTGGGCATACGTCTATTATCCTTGTTTGATGTGGGAAACGCGGGGGAGTCTACCGCTCCGCCCCATCCCGGGCAAGCGGGAAAAACAGGTGCATGGTCGCCGAGGGCGCATTTGGATTGCTTGCAAAAGCGGCTTGGGAGTGGTCGTTTCTTGTTCCGTTGCCCTTCAGCTGTTGATTCCGCACCATGTGGGCGCGACCGCCGGGCGGGCCGAGCCCAAGGGATTCGGAAAGGACATCCCGGGAACTGCCTTTGCACACGGGCCGCCCGGCGGTCGGCCCCTACCACGACTGCCGGGCGTTAGCGTCTTGTCCGGAATGGCGCTCGAGCGAGGGAGCAAATCACTCAGATGCGCCCTGAGCGCCGAAGGGCAGGGGAGGGAGGCGAGGGCAAAAAAAGGGCCGGCGGCATGGTGACCGCCGGCCGATTCGGAGCCGAAGCGCCGTTAGTCGAGGTTCGGGGGCTGGCCGATGGAGATCACGAGGATGTTCTCTGGCTGATCCATCTTGTATTCCAGCGTGGCTTCGCCGTCCGCATCGATCGTCACGAAGTCGCTCGCGTTGTGCGTCCAGTTCCAGTTGCGGTTCACGACCTTCCAGGCCCGCCAGACCGGGAGGCGGGTTCCGGGCGCGATGGCCGCGGAACCATCAGCCTTGCGGCAGGCCACCTTGAGGTGCATGAGCCCCGTCGAGGCGTTGTATGACAGCTCGGAATCCGCCGCCGGAGCAATCTCGACAACCATCGAGGAGGCTCCCTCTTCAGCCACCACAATCGTGGCCGTGGCACTGGCCGTGCCAGCCTCCCCGCCAACGGTGTAGGTCAGGTTGTTGAAGTACAACTGGCGGAAATCCTTGTATTCATCATCGGTCACGCCGTTCATCCAGAACTTCAATCCGGCGACCTTGGCGGTAGTTTCGATGTTAAGTCCGGCGAAGGTGCCGCCGTCGCGCTTGGTCCCGCTCACGGCATATCCGTTGGCCGTCTTCGTCAACACCACGTCGAATGCCGCGCTCGTGCCGCCGCCCATGCCGGAGCTCCACGTGGCTTCGCCACCGGAGTACCAGTAGCGAATTTCCTCTCCGTCTCCGTGCTTGAGGCCGAAGATGACGTTTCCGGCCGCGTCGATGAACTGCACACCCTTGTCCGTGGAGTTGTTGTTGTCATAGCGCATCCCGAGGGTCACGCCCGCGCTCAACACATCGCTTTCGGTATCGAACATCCGCGTGTAGACGGCAGTTCCGCTTGCCGCAGAATTCGCATACAGCCCGAATGCGTGGTTGTTCTCGAACCCGGTGATGCCTGCGGCCGAAGCGTTGTCGTGCACGAACATCCCGGCTGTGCCGGTGCAATCGCTGGCAAAGTCATCGAACCCGTCAACTTCTCCTTCGCCATCTTCGGAGGCGAGGACCGTGAAGGTTCCGCCGGCTTTGGTCGCCGCCGTGAAGGTGATGACGTTGGTGCCGGTGGCGAGGGCGACGGCCTGGGTCCAGACGGTGGCCGGGGCGAAGGAGCCGGAGCCGCCGGTGAGGGCGTTGGTCCAGGAGACATTGCCATCGATGTCATCGCCGGCCATGCCGATGATGTCGTAGCTGGCGGTGCCGTTGGCGAGCTCGATCTCCTCGGAGGGATCGTTGATGGTCAGGCCGTCGGGTGCCACGGGCGGAACCAGGTCGGTCACGTCGTACACCTTGAGGAACTGGGCGACGTAACCGTTGTCGGTCCAGACGGTGGCCGGCAGCTCGTTGGTCGTCTGGGTCGTCTGGTCATACTCCCAGGTCCCCTTGAGGAGGATGTTCACGCCCTGTTCGTAGAGCTCCTTGCCGCTGGTGTGCTTGGGATTGCCTTGTTTGTCGAGCCAGCACCAGTTCGTGTCCGTCGACGCGAGGTTGACGACGTTGTAGAACCGGTCGGCGCGGTTTTCGATACCCATCTTGGCGGCGAAGGGCGAGATGTCGTACCAGGCGCCTTCGCCCCAGTGCTGGTTGAGTTCGTTGTTCTCGCCCATGCTGTCGTTGACGAAGAGAACCGCGGCAAAGACGGCATCCTTGTCGTTGGGGTTGGCACCCGCCTCTTCCCACTTGGCGCAGAACATGATCTTCTTGATGTAGTTCCCGTTCTTGTCGGAGTTGAGGAACCAGCGGTTGCGGGACTGAAGGGCAGGGGACATCTGGCGGGCGTGGTTGATGCGCCCGTAGAATGCGGCCATCGTGCGGGAGTCGTATGCCGTGTCATGCGTGTTGGTCGCCGATGCGACATACGGCTGGTTGGTCCAGACTCTCATCTGGTTCCAGCGCTTGAAGTGCGGGATCCACTTGCCGAAGTTCTGCTCGAAGTGCTTGAAGCCGACCCACTGGCTTCCGTTGTCGGATACGTGCTCGCCTTGGACGAACGTCGAGATGCCCTGTTCCTGACCGTAGAAGATCATGGGCACGCCGTCGATGGCGGAGACCATGGCGTAGCGGGAGGCGGTGACCTGCGGGTCGCCCCACGGGATGATCTCGTCATGGCAGGTCTCGTTGAGGAGGATGAGGCCGTCGCCATACGCGTCACGGCGATTCTCCAGCTCGGTCTGGAACTGCCCGGGATCGGAGACGTGGTCCTGCGTGAAGCGGAAGACCATGTTCTCGTTGAGGATGTCGAACTGGCGGTTGGAGCGGAAGCCGACCTTGCCGCCGTCGAGGGACTCGGCCATGAAGAGGAAGTTCCACTTCATCGCGCGGGTGCGGTTGATGCAGTACTCCCAGAACTGGTTCGGGAGGCCCTGAGCGTAGTCGCAGCGGAGGCCGTCGATGCCGAGGTCGTCGGTGTCGTCGAAGTGGTTCACGCCGTCGTTGCCGGTCTTCTTGATCCAGTACTCGGGATAGCTGGCCATGTACTTCCAGAGGAGCTTCGTAGCCGGGAGCATCGAGCCGTAGTAGTACTGGTCCTCTTCGGAGTAGATGCGGGAGGTCTCGGGGCCGAGTTCGCTCCAGGTGTGCTCGCCTTCGTCATCCCACCACTTGTGCTCAACACGGTCGTCGTACTTGACCATGGTCGAGTAGTCGCCGTAGAGGAGTTCCGCCACGTCGTTCCACTTGCCGAAGTCATAGCGCTCAGGGGCGTTGGCGATGGTGTTGTTATCGACGCTGTAGTTCGCGCTCCATTCCGCCGGATCGGCCTGGTTGTGGGTCTCGTCCACGACGTGGGAGTACCACTGGATGCCGATCTTGGTCGCGGGGATGGTGTCGGTGGCCTGGACGGTCCGCCAGTCGGCGGCGGCCGCGTCGAGTTCCGCGATGGCCTTGGTGCCGAGGCCGTTGGTGGCCAAGGCATAGCCTTCGCCGAAGACCGCGTCGAACGAGGTGTGGTTCATGACGCCGTCGAGCATGACGTTGATGGTCTTGAGTTTCTTCACGCCGTCGGCCGGAGGCGTGTCGCTCTGGGCCTTGTCGCAGAGGCGGACGAAGTTCGTGAAGGCGGCAACGGCATTCGCTTCCTTCTGGGCCTCGGTGAGACCGGCGTTGTTCTTGGTCTTGGTCATCTCGTAGTTGACGGAGAAGTAGTTCTTCGTCGCGTACGGGGAGCCGGGCCAGTAGCGGTTGCCCTGGTCGTCGGTGTTGCCGCGGGCGTAGTTCAGGTTCGGGTGGATCGGCTGGAACCACAGGCAGTTGATGCCCATGCGGTTCAGGTAGTCGATAGAGAACTAGCCGTAGGGGTCGGCATCGGTGGCCGTCAGGCGCTCGGAGAGGTCCTCGAAGTTGCCGGACGTGTCATTGGAGTCGCCGGTGGCCTTGGTGGTGAGGACGTTCAGCTCGTACATGGTCTGCTGCATCGCCTTCTTGGGGGAGATGACGACCACATGGTCGCGGCGCGGCGAGCCTTCCGGATCCGGGTTCTGGGAGTACCAGACCCAGTTGGTCACGCCGTTCTGGACGTAGCCATAGCGGGCGGTGATGCGGTAGACGCCGCACTTCCTGGTGGAGAGGGTCTTGACGTAGGCGCCGGTGCCCTTCTTCATGGGAATGGCCTGCCAGTAGCCGGCTTTGGCCTCATAGGTGGCCGCGGCGGTCACCTTGCTGCCATCGGGCGGGATCATGCCGTCCGGCCAGCCGTCGCCGTCGGTGTCGTCATCCGCGTGGTCGCGGCGGCCGAAGTTGGTGAACAGCTCGACGATGTCGGCGTCATCCGGGGCGTGGTAGGCGACCTCGACGGTGATTTCGTCGTCGGGGTCGGCCTCGTCGAGGAAGAACTTGCTCGTCGTGTAGTCGGCGGTCGTGCCGTTGACGGTGAGGTCGCCGGACCCGTCGGAGAACATGCGGTATTCGAAGGTGCAGGAGCCGTTCTCGGCATTGTATTCGGCCTGTTTCCAGAGCCCCGTGCCCTTGGTGTTGCGGGCATAGATCTCGTAAATCAGGACCGAGTTCGGATTGGCGAGGGCGTCATCCTCGATCGTCCCCATCCACGTCATGGCCTTGCCTTTGCCGGACGTGTCGGCGATGGTGCCCTGGAGCGTCATGTTGGTCTGGCTGGTGAGAGCCTTCCAGGAGCGGGCGGCGCGGGCCGTCTTGCTCTTGATGGCCTTGACGCCGGAGGAGCGTTTCGCACCTTCTTCCCGGATATCGATGCGGTAGCGGATGACCGCCTCGTCGGCCCAGGCGTCGCCGTTGTCCGGCTTGTAGCCGATCGTGGCCCAGATCTGCACCTTGTTGTCGGCGGCGCGGGTGATGTTGCCGCCGTGGCGGATGAAGCCCGGTTCGGAGCCTTCGGCCGCCGCGGCGATGCCGACCTCGAAGGGCGTCTCGCGGGCGGTCGCCTCGGAGGGGGTCGTCAGGGACGTGCCGGAGTTGTCGGGGTTCATGTAGAGGTAGGTCGGGGTCGCGAGGGCCGCGTTGTTGGTGTAATTCACCGCGAAGTAGTACTGGAGGAACTTGCCGGCGGCGTCCGCGGGAATCTGGATAAGCGCGTTGTTTGTGTTGCTCCAGTAGTTGTTGTAGTTGTTGTTGCCGCCGCGGCTGCTCCAACCCATGTCCTTGCTTTCCCAGTTGGACCAAGTGTCGCCAGCGCCGAAGCGGTAATACACCTTGCCGCCAGTCATGTCGAACGGGTCAGGCTCTGCGCTGGAGCCGTCGCCGCCCTGGAAGTTGCCCATCCAGAGCGAGACCTTCTCGCCGACCTTAGGGGTGTTGGGGGAGCGCATGGCGGAGTTGATGGATGACGGCTCGTGGTTGGTCGGGCAGTGCCAGCAGTTGCCGAGCGTGCCGACGGAGGTGCCGGCGATCTTGAGCCGGTAGGCGTTGCCGTTGTTGGCCTTGAGGGTGTCGGCGGTGCCATTGCTGGCTTCGAGCTTGTAGAGGAGGGTCTTGCCGCCGGGCAGGTCAGCCACCGTGGCGGTGAAGTAGGTCTTGTCCTCGAAGGTGCTGCCCTTGGTCAGGGTGACGTTCTGCCAGGCGCCGACGGTGCCGGTGATCTCCTCGAAGGCGTAGCTCATCTTGACGGTGAGCTGGGAGATGTCGTTCCCGGTCTTGGCCATGGCGACGGTGATGGTCGCCGTGTCGCCCTCGTTGGGCTCGGTCGGGCTGGCCGTCACGCTGGCGAAGGTCGCGCCGATGTTCGCGGGGGCGGGGAGGAGCTGCAGCACGTAGTTGCCGCCGCCGTTGTTGTCCCACGCTTCGTTGCCGTTGGCGTCGCGGGCGCAGACGCAGTACTGGAGTTCGCCGACTTCGAGTTCCTCGGCGGGCACTTCGAGGTGCCACCATTTGCCCTTGTCGGAATCCCAGTCCGCGTTGAGCTGCATCATCTTGCCGGGCCAGACTTCGCCGGGCTCGGGATTGACCGCGTAGAAGACTTCGACTTCGGTCACGTTGTCGGCGTTGCCGGCCTCGGTGTTGATGTAGATCGTGTCGGCCAGCGTGGCGTTATCGACCGGCCATCCGTAGGTGTTGCGCGCCCAGAGGGTCGCCGCGGAGCCACCGCCGCCGCCGCCTTCGCCACCGAAGACGTCGGAGCTGTTGTCCTTCGGGTTGCAAATCAGGACCTTGCTACCCTTGGGGCCCAGCGTGACGCCCTGCAAGTTGATCCGGCCATTCCAGGAGTCGCAAACGAGTTCGGCGTTCAAGTCGCCGTTTTCATAGAATTTAATCGAGCCGCCGTTGGAATCGGAGATGCCGACATCGAGCCAGCCGCCGTCGTAGCTGGAAAGGCTATAGTCGTAGTCGGAGGTGTTGATAAGGACAAGGGCCACCTCGTCGTCATACCACTTAGTGAAAGCGTAGAGGCCCTGTCCTCCGACGCTCGCACGCTGCTGGAAGCCGCCGCGGCGGAGGGCACGGGACTTGTTGCGCAGGTTGTTCAGCCACTGGATGTGGTAGTACAGGCCCGCAGACTTTGCCTCGTCGGAGAACATGTTGCCGTAGGCGTTGCCGGGCTGGAAGCCGCTGGACGTGCCCCAGGTGGCGTCCGGATCGAACATGCATTCGCGCTGCCAGTCGCTGTCGTCGGGGTTGTACCAGTCGCTCTGCTCGTCACCGTTGCGGTCGGTTCCGTTTCCGTGGCCGCCCTGGTTGAAGCAGTGTTCCGTACCGTAGTAGAGGAGGGGGATCGGGGGGGCCAGATAGAGGAAGGTCATGGCCGGAGCCATGATGCGCTTAGCGTTGTCCTTGGAACCGCCGCCGTAGGCGTAGGCAAAGCGGTTGACGTCATGGTTGTCGAGGAACGCGATGACGTTGTTGGCGGACTTGCCGTACTTGGAGGAGATGTAGCCCATTTCCTCGCCCAGCTGGTAGCCAGAGCAGCCATTTCCGAATGCGTTGTTCATGGCCTGCATGAGCGGGAAGTCGAGGGAGGCGTTGAAGCCGTAGCCGTCGGAGCACCAGCCGGCGAGGGCGTCATGGCTGTAGCTGAAGAGTTCGCCGAAGACCAGGAAGTTCTTCTTACCGCGGGTGGCCGCGTGATCACGCATCTTCTGCGCCCAGTTACGGCACCAGTCGTACGGGATGTGCTTGATGGCGTCCACGCGGAAGCCGTCGCAGTCGGTCGCGTCGATCAGGTTCTTGAACGCCTTTTCCAGGAGGGCGGAGGTCGTGGAATCTTCCTGCCTCAGATCGTCCGTGCCCTTGAACTGGCCCATAAGGTTTTCGGGGGAGGTGTCCCAGTTCTGGATGGTGCCGTTCAGGTGGAAGCGGTCGAGGTTGTCGAAGGGTGCCTGGTGCTTCTGGGGATTGTTCGCGGCGGAGCCCCACCAGTTGCCATCGCGGTTGGGGGTGTAGTACTTGTCGTCATTGCCGCTGTTGCCCTGGCGGCCGCACTTGTCCGACATGTGGTTCGGGGCGACGTCGAGGATGACGGCGATATGAGCGGAGTGGAGGTCATCGATCAGATCCTTGAGTTCCTGGAAGGTGCCGCTGGCCGGGTCACAGGAGAAGAAATTGTCGACGTGGTACTGGTGGTACGGAGTCCAGCGCCATTCCGGGTAGCCGTCGTAGCGGAACGCCTGCGAGTTCAGCTGGACACCGGAAATCCAGACGGCCGTGACGCCCATGTTCGTGAGATAGCCGATCTGCTGGCGGAGACCGCGCCAGTTGCCACCTTGGTGGAAGTTACGGCTCCACGGAAAGCCCATGTGGCAGGTACCCTTGTAGAAATATTCGGGATGGTAGTCGCTCAGATTGCAGTTTCCGTCGGTCGCGAAGCGGTCGGTGAACAGCTGGTAGATATTCCGGTCGCGCCAGTCGTCGGGAGAGGCCGTGTAGGAGAAACCTGACTCGTATTCACGAGTCTTCAAGGCGTAAGCGCTGTCCGCGCCGCCGTAATACCAAGAAGAATCGATGCCTTCATCTGCCTGAGCTAGCGGGGTCAGGACCGCAGCAGAGACAAGGCCAATACACAAAAAACGCCAGAATTTTGAGGTTTTCTTCATTTTTGACTCTCCATACAGGGGTTCGTTGCCCTCAAGAATAGCAGTTTCGGGCTGCGGAGTCCATCTTCTTTTTTTGGTCCAGATTATGGCATAACTTATTCGATTGCAATCGATTGCAATCGATTGAGACCGATTATTTCAGTGAAAAGATGAGGGGCGGGGGGGGGGCGCGCGTGGGGCGCGCGGTGAAAAGTGAAAAGAGAAAAGTGAAAAGAGGGGCGCGCTGCCGCGCTCCCTGGGGTCAGAGGGGGCGAAGGGTTTCGAAGGTGCAGATGCGGACGGCGGGGGTGGAGTCGGGATCGCGGAGGAGGGAGTTGTCGGGGAGGAGGGTGAGGAGGTAGTGGGTGGGGGAGGGACGTGCGTCGATGAAGCCGCCGGAGGCGAGGAGGCGGGCGGTCTTGCGGTCGAGGAGCTCGGCCTCCGCCGGGGTGATGAGGGAGCGGTCGAGGGCCTCGCGGGCGTTGATGCCGTGGCAGAGAGGGTGCTGGGGGGCGGCGGCGGCGAGGTCTTCGTCGAGTCCGTTCCAGTAGCCCCAGACGACGATGTAGTTGCGCTCCTTCTGGAGGATGGGGGCGCCGTCGGGCATGCGGAGGTGGGCGTGGGTGGCGTAGCGGCGGGGGTCGAGGGATTCGGCGGGGAGGGTGGACATGTGGCCGAGCATGTAGATGGCGCGGGGGTAGGTGGTGGGGACGCCGGCGGCGGAGAGGCGGAGGGCGAAGGCGACCTCCTCGAAGGGGGAGTTGTAGCCGTGGAAGGCGAGGGGGTCGTCGGGCTCGGGGACGTCGCCGACGTGGGCGACCTTCCAGACGAGCTGGATGTTGTCCTTGGTGGTGGTGCGGTAGACGCGGGCGGTGTCGGAAAGGGAGGTGCGGGGGGTGCGGCGCCAGCGCTCGGGCTGGAAGTAGTCGAAGAGGGCGGGGTCGCGGCCCACCACCCAGAGCTTGCCGTTGGTGGATTCGCAGGCGCCGTGGACATAGTCCACCCCCCAGATGGAGACGTAGGAGAGGTGGGAGGGGCAGGGGGGGGCGGAGGGGGCGGGGGTGAAGCGGGCGCGGTGGCGGGGGAGATAGGGGTGGCGGCGGGGGGCGAGGATTTCGGGG
>JAEEGH010021863.1_pt1 | contig 13174 bp, 8 predicted proteins | sample 9134181 | NCBI WGS metagenome assembly JAEEGH01 (sample SAMN16246544, study PRJNA631951) | gut metagenome | biome: gut microbiome; feature: rumen; material: DP-attached | host: Bos | place: Iran: Karaj | collected 2018-10 | reverse complement strand
TGCACTGGCGAGAACATCTACGTCTACACCTTCAACGAACAGATAGGGGCCTTCGTGCAGTATGGCAACACTGACAAGATGATCAATCCCGATGCCCCTGACAAGGTAACGGTATCGCCACAGCTGGTTTACATCGCCATCAGTGCCTACGACATCGTCGACGACCAGGGTCAGATTCCTGTGGCCATCGGCCTGTCAGCCGACACATTCGACCGTGCCGTGGCAGGTATCGACGGTGCGCGCGTCGGCAGTCGCACTATCCAGAACCAGAAAGTCTACACCCTCAGTGGTGTCGAGGTGAAACAGACTTCCGAGAAGGGTGTCTATATCGTCAACGGAAGGAAAGTGATCATTAAATAATTATTAACTAACAAAAACTAAGTAAACGTATGAAAAAGATTTTATCTTTATTATTGCTTGCGCTGGTATCCGTTGTATCGGCGCGGGCTGCAGACGTCACTCTGTTCTCAACAGACTTCTCGTCAAGTGATTGGAGTGCATACACTTCTGAATCACCCATTACTGCTAAAACTACAGTGAATGGTATCTTCTTTAATTGTGCCGATTATGTAGCCAACAACGCCCTGCAATTTAATGGCGGTGGCAACATCAACGCAAACCGTTTCTGCGCCATCCATGTAAAAGGGGTTAATCAGAGCGTAAAAATAGTTATTGAGAATAATAAAAGTGCTCGTGTTAAGTACTTAATTAAGGAGGAGGCCGAAATATCCTCTCCAGAAAGTAATACTATTGACCCAGGCGCAAGCAACACCACAACTATAGATTACAATATGACAGGAACAGGCGATGAACTGACATTCTATTTTTATCAGCAAGGAAGCAGTGCCCCCAACATTGTCAAAAGCATTACTATCACCACACCTGACGCCTCAACTGTAACTACCGTTGAATTAGCAGAGGTAACCGTCAATGGTACGTCCATCAGCAATCTTGATGAACTCCTTTCAGATAAAAGTCTGACTATCGACGAAGCCTATGTAGGAATTCCCATTGTAAAATACAATGTGAAAACGACTGTCAAGGAAGGCGATGCCGATCCTGTCATCACCAATCAGCTTGTTTCCGCCACGCTGGAGAAGGCCGATGATAACTATACCACTACCCTCACAGCAGGCAAAAACAGTTACATACTGACATTTACAAATGTTACAACTATTGACCTGCTGGACGTTACTGACCAAAATGATATAGTTGTTGCACTGACTAAGGACAATTTCATTTCGTATGGTTATCTGGCAACCTCTACCCAAAACTGGAACGAGAACAAAACTTATGGTGACTACAAAGGCGACTTCTATAATATGTCCAACACAGATCGGAATATTACCATAAAGGTTAAGGGAGCAACGTCTTTCGAAGTGTTTGTTCAGAACACGAACCCTGATCGCAGCTATACCATCAAAGTTGGCGAAGGAGAGGCACAAACTATTAATCATAGCGCAGCGGGCATCGAGGAGTCCGGTATTATAGAATGTGGTGAAGAGGAAACTACTATTACAATTGCTGGTACAGGTAGCAGTGTATATCCAGTTTATATCCTCTTCAATCCTACCCCCGCAGCTACCAGTGCTGCCGTCACTTTCGACGAAAGTTTGACAGATGGCAGCAAGTACTATGCCACGTTTAGTGCCGACCATGCACTTGACTTCACTGAGGTAAAGGATGTGAAAGCTTATGTCGTTACAAGCTATACTTACGACGTATCGGATTTGACGTTCTATGCTAACGTACAACAGGTAACGAAAGTGCCTGCTAATACCGGTGTCTTGCTCGTGGGTAATGAAGCCAAGACTTATACCATTCCGTTTACTGACGAGACAGTGGAACTTGAGGCCGAAAACAAGCTTCTGGTTTTAGAAAAAGATACTCCTGCGCGCAATTTGCAGAATCCATACACTCTTGTTTACGACAAATTAACTAACTCGGCAATGTTCCAAGAATTCTCATTTGGCAATCTTTCTGCTGGTTCTGTTTATCTGTCGCTGACTGATGACGAGGATGATGAGGCTTGGGGGTATATTGTGCTGAAGTTTGCTTCAGACGGGCCAGACGAACCTGGCGAAGTTGTAGCAAAGGCAAACATCGGCGAGTTGAACGCTGTTGAAGCTTCTGGCAATTATGAAGTTTCACTTTCTAATGCCGTTATAACATACGTTGCCGACGACAATTTTGTTCTTGAGGATGCAACTGGTGCTCTGAATGTTTCGCTCGAGAATGTTGGCACATCTGGCCTGAAGGCAGGTTATCTGCTTAATGGCAAACTGACCTTCGCTGCAGAAGTCGCTGATTATTCATTGTATGGAATGGGAATAACACGTGGGTTTACACTAACGTCAGACAGCCAGATGGATCTTGGCTATGCCCTTTGGGGTATGGGTGTTAATGTCGAAATCACCGAGGGCGAAGCACCCCAGCCACTTGTCATCAACGAAGAAACTGACTTTTCCGATCTGATTACCTGGGCAGCCGATCCCTATTGGCGTTATGTCAAATTTACTGATGCTACCGTGAAAATTAAAGAGGGAGCTTACACCGATGACTATCTGATAACTTTAGACGATGAAGAGTATTATGCCTTGAATTCCTTGTTTGGAGCCGTGTCAATAGATGATATCCAGAATTTGAAAGACGGTGATATAGTTGAGACTGCAGGCTTCGTATACAGTTCTTATGGTTTCAATTATTTTGAACCTATTAGTCTCACTGTCAAGCCCGCTGAACCATCGACCGTTGCCGTTACCGTCGGCTCCGACGGCTATGCGACCTTCTCCTGCGACAAGGCCCTTGACTTCACGGATTCGGGCATTAAGGCATACGTAGCAGTTCTGGATGGTATGAATATCACTTTCTCGGAGGTTCAGCAGGTGCCTGCCAATATTGGTGTGCTGCTCTATGCTGAGGGTGGTGCAACCAAGGACATCAACATCGTCAATGGCGGTGCACTGGGAGCTATGCAGAATAATCTTGTGGCTTCTACCGCTGATATGGAAGGAGCCGATCTCGAAGGTTGCTACATCCTCTCGAAGGAGAACGACCAGATAGGTTTCTACAAGGCCAGCTCTAAAGCTACGCTCGCTGCAGGAAAGGCCTACTTCCCTGCTGCAGTTGACGGCGCCCGCATCATCCTGCCCGGTCAGGAGGCTACCAGCATCCGCTCGATTGAGACAGCCGAGAAGGATACCGAGATCTACAACCTGCAGGGTCAGCGTGTCAAGAAGGCTGCCAAGGGTCTGAACATCATCAACGGACGCAAGGTGATTATCAGATAATGTGACTACGTTTTTCACAGTTTTAACCAATAATAGAACGAAAGATTATGGAAAAGAAAATCTATATGACACCCGACGTGGAGGTGCTCAGCACTGAAACCGAGAACCTGCTTGCCGGCTCACCGCTAATCGACCTCGAAGGGGGCACGGGCACGCTAAGCGACGATGAGACTGACGGCCCTGGAATGAGCCGTGAGGATGACGAGTGGTAAGCCCATGAGACTGCTCAGACTGATTCCCACACTGCTGATTGCCCTCACGGCGGCTCTGCCCGCCGTGGGGCAACAGTCGTGGTGGGGATTATGGAACACCGCCTTTGGCTTGGCCGAACGGACGCTGCTCTACGAAGGACAGAACGAACTAAGCATCCGTCTCACGCCGATGAACAGTCCGTTCGCCGTAGGCGCAGCCGCCCACGGTCTCCGCTTCTGGATCAGCGACAAGACGGCTGTGCGGGGAGCCCGCGTGTGGATTTCGGCCAGTTATCCCAAGGAGGGTACCGCCCCAACCATTATGCAGATGGACATTCCTGTCGGCCAGTTACGCGATATGGCCCACGACCAGCTGCCAACGGTAGTGACGTTCGACGAGGCCTGCGGGCTGATGGCCACGGCCAACCCCTACGCATCGGTGTATATCGGTGTAACACTTCAGTTGGCGCCGACAACGCTCACCTATCTCCTCTCCAGCCCAGGCAAGGGAGCTGCATTGAGCCTCTTCTACAATGGCACCGACGTGTCGGCGAACTATGGCTCGCTGCCCCTACAGGTACTCATCAGCGGTCCACAGCTCTTAGAGCGAGGTGCCGAGGCGTTGCCCATTGCCGAACAGACCGCCGTAGCAGGTGGTCAGGCAACGCTCAACCTGAGCGTCAGGAACAGCGGCGCAGAGCCGCTGCGCTCCGTGGGCTATCAGGTCAGCATCGACGGGGTGGCGCAGGCTGAACGCAGCTACGATCTGCCCAATGCGGTCGACGAGTTGGGACTGGTCAGCAGCATCCCCGTGGAATACGCCGTACCTGCCAATGCCACCGAGCACGCGCTGAGCGTGGCCATCACCAAGGTGAACGGTCAGGAACCGACGGCACTTCCAGAGGTCCAGACTGCCAACCTCGTAGCACTGACGCATAAGCCGCTGAAGCGCACGGTAATGGAGGAGTTCACCGGCACCTGGTGCCACAACTGCATACGCGGCATTGCCGGCATCCACCTGCTCGAACAGCAGTTCGGCGACCGCTTCATCGCTATCGCTATGCACTCCGACGACCCGGAGTACGACCGCGACGCGATGGTCGTCTGGCACTATCGGAACAGCACCTTTTATAAGCACGCACTACAGCAGGTGGGTGGCGGAATTCCCTCGTGTGCCATCGACCGCTACATCTACGCCGATCCCTACCACGGCTATCAGACAACCGGCTCTTTTCTCACCGGCCAACTGGTCAGCGAGGCACTCAGCCGAACCGCCACCGCCGATATCAGCCTGACGGCAACGTGGGCTGACGCGCAGCTGACGGCTATCGACTACGACGTAGAGACAACATTTGCCTACAGCGCTGACGACAGCCACTACAGCCTCGTACTCCTGCTGACTGCCGACGGACTGAAAGGTGAGGGACGGCGCTGGCGACAGAACAACGGCTATAACGACTACAGCGGAACGGAACCAGCCCTTCTTGAATATGCAGGGCGAGGCGACTACCTGACGGACGTCGCTTTTGACCACGTTGCCATCGACGTGACAGGCGTTGACAATGGCATAGCGGGTAGCATCGCCAAGCCGTCAGCCGACCGTCCACAGCACTTCAACTATCGCCTGTCAACCGTAGGCAACGCCCTGATTCAGGCCCCCGACCGCCTCAATGCCATTGCCATGCTCATCGACACCCGTGACGGTTCGGTGGTGAATGCTGCCAAGGCCAACGTCCTGCCCTATGGAACGGTGGACATTTCTGACTTGAACAAGAAGCCAACGGCTGACAACCATTATTACGACCTGACGGGTCGCCGACTGGCTGCTCCTCCACAAAAGGGCATCTACATTATAAACGGAAAGAAGGCGGGAAGATAACTCCCGCCTTCTTTCCATATTTTATTGGGCTTTAGATTCCAGCCAGTTCGATGACTTTATCGACGGCTGCCGACAGCCCGTCGGCGTTCTTACCGCCGGCCTGGGCGAAGTGGGGCTGACCGCCGCCGCCACCCTGAATGAGCTTGGCGGCCTCGCGCACCATCTGCCCGGCGTTCAGGCCGTGGTCGCTGACCATGTCGTCGCTCATCATGATGCTGAGCTGCGGCTTGTCTTGGTGCTTCGTGCCGAGCACACAGAGCAGCGAGCCCTCGACAGAGGCACGAATCTTGAAGGCAAGGTCCTTGGCGGCAGCAGGCTCCATAGGCAGGACGGCCGTGACGACCTTCACGCCGTTCACGTTGCGGGCCTTCTCAACCAGCTGCTTGGCAGCACGCTCCACGGCCTGAGCCTGGAACGCCTCAATCTCCTTCTTCATGTGGTCGTGCTCCTCGATGTATTTCTGGATGACGCCCTGCAGGTCCTTGGCGTTGTTGAAGAACGACTTGACGATCTTCAGCGTGTCCTCGATGTTGTAGAGCAATTCCTCGCACTCGCGACCCGTCTTGGCCTCGATGCGGCGGATGCCGGCGGCAACACTGGCCTCGCTGACAATTTTGAAGAAGCCGATGCGGCCAGTCGAGGTGGTATGGATACCACCGCACAACTCGCACGACGGACCGAAGCGCATGACGCGGACGGCATCGCCGTACTTCTCGCCGAACAGGGCAATGGCGCCCATCTTCTTAGCCTCTTCCATGGGCACGTCGCGGTGCTCGTCGCGCGGCAAGTCCTGACGAATCATGTCGTTGACCATACGCTCCACCTCGCGAAGCTGCTCGTCGCTGACCTTCTCGAAGTGCGAGAAGTCGAAGCGCAGCGTGTCGGGGCTGACGAATGAGCCCTTCTGTTCAACGTGGTCGCCAAGCACCTGCTTCAGAGCATAGTCCAGCAGGTGGGTAGCGGTGTGGTTGGCTGCCGAGGCGTCGCGCTTGTCGGTATCGACGCAGGCCATGAACTCAGCCGTCGGGTCTTTCGGCAACTGCTTCACGATGTGGACAGTCTGACCGTTCTCGCGCTTGGAGTCGATGATGCTGACGGTCTCGTTCTCAGAGACGAGCACGCCCTGGTCGCCGACCTGGCCGCCCATCTCGCCGTAGAACGGCGTGTAGTCGAGGACCAGCTCATAGAACTCGTTCTTCTTCTGTGTCACCTTGCGGTAGCGCAGGATGTGGCAGGTGTATTCGGTATAGTCGTAGCCGACGAACTGCTGCTCACCAGGAGCCAGTTCCGTCCAGTCGCTGTTCTCGACTGCGGCAGCATTGCGGGCGCGCTCCTTCTGCTTCTGCATCTCGACGTTGAACTGCTCCTCGTTCACGGTGAAGCCGTTCTCGCGACAGATGAGCTCCGTCAGGTCGAGGGGGAAGCCGTAGGTGTCGAACAGACGGAAAGCCTGAACGCCGTCCAACTCGGTCTTACCCTCAGTTTTAAGCTTATCCATTGCATCGTTGAGCAAGCCAATGCCCTTGTCGAGCGTGCGCAGGAAGGCGTCTTCCTCCTCCTTCATGACCTTAGCAATGAGCGTCTGCTGGGCCTTCAGTTCGGGGAAGGCGTCTCCCATCTCCTCGACGAGCGTCGGCAGCAGTTTATAGAGGAAGCTCTCTTTCTGATCGAGGAACGTGTAGGCATAGCGCACGGCACGGCGCAGGATGCGGCGGATGACGTAGCCGGCCTTGGCATTCGACGGCAGCTGACCGTCGGCAATCGAGAAGGCGACGGCACGCAAGTGGTCGGCGCAGACGCGCATGGCGACATCGGTTTCCTCTTTCACGCCATACTTCAGACCGCTAATCTGCTCCTCAGCCTTGATGATGGGCTGGAAGATGTCGGTATCGTAGTTGGAGTGCTTGCCCTGCAGCATGCGCACCAGGCGCTCGAAGCCCATACCGGTGTCGATGACGTTCATCGACAGTTTCTCTAATGAGCCGTCGGCCTTGCGGTTATACTGCATGAACACGAGGTTCCATATCTCGATGACCTGCGGGTCGTCCTGATTCACCAGTTCACGACCGGGCTTGCCATTCTTCTTTTCCTCCTCAGGGCGCGAGTCAACATGGATTTCCGAGCAGGGACCGCAGGGGCCCGTGTCGCCCATCTCCCAGAAGTTGTCGTGCTTGTTGCCGTTGATGATGTGGTCGGCGGGCACGTGCTTCAGCCAGTAACCGGCAGCCTCGTCGTCGCGCTCCAGGCCCTCCTTCGGGTCGCCCTCGAAGACGGTGACATACAGGTCGTCGGGGTTCAGCTTCAGCACGTCGACCAGATACTCCCAGGCCATGTCGATGGCGCCCTCCTTGAAGTAGTCGCCAAACGACCAGTTGCCGAGCATCTCGAACATAGTGTGGTGGTACGTGTCGTGGCCCACCTCCTCCAGGTCGTTGTGCTTACCGCTCACGCGGAGGCACTTCTGGGTATCGGCACGGCGGCGCGGCTCCGGGTCGCGCGTACCTAATATTATATCCTTCCACTGGTTCATACCTGCGTTCGTAAACATCAGCGTGGGGTCGTCCTTGACGACCATCGGGGCCGATGGTACGATTGCGTGCTGTTTCGACTCGAAGAACTGCTTGAACGAGTCGCGAATCTCTTTTGCTGTCATCATGTTAAAAAGTACTTTTTACGAATTTGGGTGCAAAGGTACAAAAAAACTCTTAGTTTTTGGTTCTTAACTCTTAACTTTTTTGTATCTTTGCAGCAAAATTCTAATGTTATGGCACTGAACGAATACAAACCTCAGAAACTGTACTATACCATCAAGGAGGTGGCCGAGATGTTCGGCCTCAACGAGAGTACCCTGCGCTACTGGGAGACGGAGTTCCCCATTCTGAAGCCGAAGACCACGGGGCCGGCCAAGGTGCGCCAGTATCAGGACAAGGACATCGAGCAGATCAAGCTCATCCACAACCTGGTGAAGGTGCGCGGCTTCAAGCTGGCTGCCGCCAAGAAGATTATCAACAACAACCGGCAGGGTGCCGACAAGACTGCCGACGTGCTCAGCCGCCTCATCGTTGTGCGCGATGAGCTGCAGGCATTACGTCGGCAAATGGACTTCCTGCAATGAAAAGGAGGCTGCCCCAACCCCTCCGGAGGGGAATTCTGCTGACACTCGTCGGGTTGACGCTATTTAGCTTTTGCGCTACGGCGCAGAAGCGTGCGAAGTTTGAGTTCAGGCGCAACCTGCCCGTCTATGCCGACTCGCTGCTGAAAGACCTTACTTACCCCATGGCCTGGGGCAACAGCCCCATCACCGACTTTGCTGAATGGCGCCAGGCCGCCCGCCAGAAAGTCTTCGACTGCATGCTCACTCCGCCGCCTGTTGGCTGTGCTGCGGCGTTGCCGCAGTCAACCATTCTCGTCGAGGAGCAGCGCGACGGCTACCGCGCCCTGAAGCTCGAAATCCGCCTCTCGCGCTACTACACTGTGCCGGCCTACGTGCTCATCCCCGACGGCAAGGGACCGTTCCCCGCTGTCAACGCCCTGCACGACCACGGTGCCCACCTCTTTATTGGTAAGGAGAAGATGATTCGCCCGCTGGCTTGCGAGGACTCCACCGTCGTCAAGGATGCCGACGAGTGGGCCGCCTCGCTCTATGAGGGCCAGTTCGTTGGCGACTATTTAGCCCGCAACGGCTACGTGGTCTTCTCAGCCGACGCCCCGATGTGGGGTGAGCGCGGTCAGGAGGAAGGGCCTCGCCGCGACCGCTACGACATGATAGCCGGCAACATGATGATGTACGGCATCGACCTCTCAGCCTATATGACCTACGACGACATCAGCGGCACGGAGTTCCTGGCCCAGATGCCCGAGGTCGACCCCAACCGCATCGGCTGCATGGGCTGCTCGATGGGTGCCTACCGCGCCTGGATGCTCTCGGCACTCAGCGACCGCATCAAAGCCGGAGCCTCGATCTGCTGGCTCACAACCACTGACGAACAGATGTCGTTCAAGTACAGCCGCACCGAGAACGGCGGCTTCGCCAACTGCTTCCCCGGTCTGCGCCGCTGGCTCGACTATCCGCATGTGGCCTCGATAGCCTGTCCCAAGGCCATGCTCTTCATCAACGGTTCGCAGGACAAGCTCTTCCCCGTCGCCGGAGTGGAAAAGGCCTTCCGCATCATGCACGACGTATGGAAAAGCCAGAATGCCGACGACTGCTTGGAGACGGAAATCTGGGACATGCCCCACAGCTGTCCCCGGAAGGCTCAGGAGCGCGTGCTCCAGTTCTTCCGGAAACATCTGTAGCACCGGCTTACTCCGTATAGTGACCTATAAGACGGATGATGAGGCTGTTGAGCAGCTCCACCTCATAATCGCCTACCGACGCCTCGATATGGCTCAGTCCCACACCGCTGTCGTTGGTTATGAAGACGTAGGTGCCGCCGGTGGCGATGGCAAAGAAGCGCATCAGAAACTCCGTGTTCTTGTCGATGCCGCTGGCCGTGACGGGTATCAGGCGGATGCCTGAGCGGGCGGCTGTGGCGATGGACTTCTGTAGCGAGCCGATGATGTCGTTCTGATAGTGGGGCGGTGCATCGAGAATCAGGAAGGCGAGGCGTGTGCGGGCATTAGCATCCCACGACAGGTTCTGGAGCATTTCTTCGAGTGCCGTATGTACGGCCTCCGGGTAGTCGCCGCCGCCATCGGCTCGCTGCTCACCGATGAACGCCGTGGTGGTGGCGAGATTCTCCGAGAAGTCGGAATGTCGCGTCAGGTACTCGTCGCCCTTGTCGCGGTAGAAGAGCGCTGCCGTGCGCATGGTCAGCGACGGGCGCACTTCCGCCACCTTGCTGATGATGTCGGTCAGGTCGCTCTTCAGGAAGTCAATCTCGTCCATCATCGAGCCAGTGGCATCGACGATGAAGGCAATGTCGGCCCGGCTGTTGGCGGGCGACGGCGTTGCGACGGTGTAGCTGTTCAGGACCACGTTGCCGCCCTGGCTGAGGTTGCTCACCTGCGGATGTCCGTCCATCAGCTCACCCTCAATGGTGATGCGCAGCTCCTCGGCACTCACGTTCTCGCGCTGGAAGAGTCCTATCCAGCACTCAGCCTGCCCGTGGTTGTCGGTGATGGCCTCCCATAGTGTGGACCTGCTGCCGTCTTTCTCCCTTACCAGCGCGACGTGGCTGCCGATGCAGGGGTTGCCGCTCATGTCGGTCACCTTCACGGCTACGCGGTTGTCCGTATAGAACTTCCAGTAGTCGCTCTTGTCCTTGAAGTCTTCCTTCTGCAGCAGCTCGGCCCAGAAATCCCAGTGCGCCAGATCGTTCCATTCGGCAGCAGTCACGATGCCTGCTTCGCTGTTGCCGCCCTGCGGTTCGCTGTACTCGCCGCCCATACCACTTTCACCAGAGAAACCGTCCAAACCGGTATCACCGTGGGCAGCACCGTTTTTATCACCGCCTGACATGCTGTAGCCTGTTCCTGGCTCCAACGTACTCATAGCCCCGTCTCTCTCTTCGCCGCCATCCTTGCTACACGACGTTGTCAGTGTGGCTAATGACAAGCCTGCCAGCAGCATCAGGCTGGCAATAACCGAATAATGTCTTTTCTGTTTCATTCTTTTTTCCTGTTTTGTTAGACTCTTTACTGACTAAACGAGCCAACAGAAGAATCTTGCAGAACAGAACAAAGAATTAACAGAGTTTAACCCGGCGGTGCGGGTTTAGGGGGTCACGGGTCAGGGTCAGGGAGCGACGGGCTTCCACTCACTCTTCAGGCTGAACACGTTTTCAAGAGTTATCTGCTGAGCCTCCTTCTTGGAAAGCTGGCGGCTCCAGCCTACGCGCTGGCCGGTGGCGGCACCGGGTCCGCGGTTGTTGTACTCCATGTAGCGGGCGGTCTGCTCGCGCTCCTTCTGCCAGTGGTGCCAGCCTTCGGGACGTATCTGTGCGGGCAGTTCACAGTTCATGAAGAGCGTGTAGCCGTAGTCGCGCCAGGGGCGGCCGAGGTAGACTTTCTCGACATCGGGTGCAGCTGTAACGGTGCAATTATTAAATATGTACCCGTACATTATTTCCTTTGGAGTAGAGGCCGCCGTGATGTAGCTGTTGGCCTTGCAGTGAATGACGCACTGCTCGAACCAGGCCGTGGATGGGCCGAAGATGAAGTCGGTGGTGCCTTCGATGTAGCAGTTGCTGAAATAGAGGCGCGTGCCCGGCATGCCCGTGTAGACGGTGTCCTGGTGGCCGAGGAACCGGCAGTTCACGAACTTCAGGCGGTCGCCCTGCGTGTGAATGGCCACCGCCTGACCGAGTCGGGCGGCGTTGTTCTCGATGGTGAGGTTCTTCAGCGTGATGTTGTTGGCATCAATCCTGACAGTGAACGAGCGGAAGGTGCCGAGCTTTGGGCGGTCGCCCATTGCCAGGAGCTGGTCTTTCAGCTCCTTGGGCCAGAAGCTGCCGTCCATCGTGATGTTGGCGTGGTCGTCGTAGGTGATGACGGTCTGGTCGCGGTCTTCGCCGCAGAGTTCGATGTTCTGCAGCCACTGTGGGATGATGAGCTTCTCCTTATACGTACCTTTCTTGATAAAGATAACTTTGTGGTAGTCCATGAAGGCGCGGCATACCTCGACGGCTTCGGTGACGGTGCGGAACTGGCCGGTGCCGTCGCGGGCGACGACGATGGTGTCGGGGTTGTCGTAGTTGGCGGCTGTGGCTGCAACGATGTTGCAGCATAGGAGACAGAGGGCGATGAGGGTTGTTAGTAGTTTGTGCATGGGTTTATACTATTTCTGAGATTTCCTTGAGGTCCTTGATGGTCTTGAGGTTATTGATGATGAGGTGGACGTCGTCGCGGTCGTGGACGCGTAGTTCGAGTGTGCCGTCGAACATGCCGTCCTCGCAGGTGATGTTGAGGTTGCGTATGTTGACGCTCATCTGCGATGAGATAATCTGGGTGATCTCGTTGAGCAGGCCGACGCGGTCGATGCCGCTGACGCGGATGGTGGCGATGAAGAGCATGCGCTTGTGCATGTCCCACTTGGCATCGAGGATGCGGTTGCCGAATCCCGACTTCAGCTTGGCGGCCACAGGGCAGTTGCGCTTGTGGATTTCAATCTGGTTCTTGGCCGTGATGTAGCCCAGTGCGTCGTCGCCGGGAATGGGGTGGCAGCAGGTGGGGAACTTGTACTGCAGGATGGTTTCCTCGCTGATGTAGATGGGCTTCTTGCGGTTGAACTTCTCGGGGACGGTGAACAGTTCCGGGTCGGTGTCGTCCGGCTTCTTGTTCTTGACGAAGGGCACGTACTTGCGCCATCCGCCGCCAGCGGTCTGCTTCTTCTTGTTCTTGCCGTTCAGCTCGTCGAGGTCTTTCTCGCCCAGCAGCACGGTCTTCTCGCCCAAGGCGAGGAAGAAGTCCTCGCGGCGCTTGTATTCGTGGTATTCGGCCAGCTGGTCGGCCACGGCGATGGAGTATTCCTTGTCGTTCTTCGTGAGCCAGGCGGTGAGCAGCTCCTCGCCCTTCTTCTGCATCTCGCGGTTGTCGCGGCGCAGGATAGTCTGAATCTTGCCCTTGGCCTTGGCAGTCGATACGAAGTTGATCCACGCGGGCTGAACGTGCTGCGACTTCGAGGTGAGAATCTCCACCTGGTCGCCGCTCTGCAGCTTGTGGCTCAGGGGCACCAGCTTGTGGTTCACCTTGGCACCGATGCAGTGGCTGCCGAGGAAGGTGTGGATGGAGAAGGCGAAGTCGAGGGCGGTACAGCCGGCGGGCATGGTCTTGATTTCGCCCTTGGGCGTGAATACGAATATCTCGGAGGCGAA
>JAEEGH010021862.1_pt1 | contig 13175 bp, 7 predicted proteins | sample 9134181 | NCBI WGS metagenome assembly JAEEGH01 (sample SAMN16246544, study PRJNA631951) | gut metagenome | biome: gut microbiome; feature: rumen; material: DP-attached | host: Bos | place: Iran: Karaj | collected 2018-10 | reverse complement strand
AGTGGTTGAAATACAAAGGTTTAACTCTATATGTTTTTCATTGTTTATGGTTGTTTAGAGGTCTCTAAATACAACCATAGAACACACCCTCGCCAATGCTCGTCACGCTACTTGGAATCGTGACGGAAGAAATGCCTTTACAATTTTGAAATAAATTGTTTGGCAAAGATGTCACACCCTCTGGAATAACGACATCGCCACCTGCTCCTGCATAAAATTCAATCTGTGTCTTTTCCTCATCTGTATAATAGAAACCATATTCATCCGGCAACGTCGTGTAAACTTTCTTTGCGCCCCATGGGCTACCAGTCGCTTCCCCCGTATAAATGACGCATCTTACATCCCGAAAAGCATTGTTGCCTATCGTAGTCACACCGCTTGGAATCTCAATACTCGTCAGTCCAGTGCAATTCTGAAAAGCTCTGTCGCCGATGCTTGTAACGCTATTCGGAATCTCAAGACTTGTAAGTCCAGAACAATTATTGAACAATTGCACGCCAATAAAAGTCAAGCCACTTGGCAACTTGATTTCTGTCAGGCTAGAACAGCCATCGAAGGCATAATTGTCTATAGTTGTCACACTTTCTGGAATCTCGATATTCTTCAAGTTGCGACAGTAAGCAAATGTCCATTCTCCGATACTCGTCACGCCGCTTGGAATTTTAATGCTCGTCAGCCCAATACAATTATGGAAAGCGTAGTTGCCGATACTGGTCACACTGCTTGGAATCTCAATACTCGTCAGGCTCCTGCACTCCTGGAACGCAAATCGGCCGATGCTCGTCACGCCATCAGGAATCTCGATGTCCGTCATAGACGAACAATATAGGAAAGTTTGTTCTCCGATGCTCGTCACGCCGCTCGGAATCTTGACACTTGTCAGACTATAACATTCTTGGAATGCACTCCTACCGATTTCCGTCACGCTGCTGGGAATCCCTATGCTCGTCACCCCAGAACAACTTTCGAACGCATATCGGCCGATGCTCGTCACGCCATCAGGAATCTCGATGCTTGTCAGACCCGTGCAACCAGAGAATGCATATTCGCCGATACTTGTTACCCCGCTCGGAATAACCGTATTCTGGCAACCTGCAATCAAAATGTTGGATATAGTGCCAATGATGGCATTACAGTTGTCTCTACTGTCAAACGTGCTGTTGCCAGACGCCACCTCGATACTCGTCAGACCAGAACACCAAGCGAACGCAGCGTAGCCAATGTTCGTCACACTGGCTGGAATCACGACGTTCGTCAGACCCATACAGCCAGAGAACGCAAAAGCATCGATGCTCGTCACGTCGGCTGGAATCGTGAAGTCCGTCAGCCCCTTGCAGTTCTGAAACGCTGCATAGCCGACACTCATCACACTGCTCGGAATCTCGATGCTCGTCAATCCTTCGCAGTTATAAAACGCATTTTGGCCAATGCGTATCACGTTATAAGTCTTGCCGTCATTTTCAACCATGGCAGGAATGACCACATCGTCAACATAACTCGCAGTCGCCTGAGGAAAATTTTCACACGTTACTTCTACGGTCAAGTTTGTGCTTGACAAAATTTTGTAAAAGATGCCATTGGCCACAAAATCGTAGGCCCATGCGTTCGTGCCGGCGATGCAGGAAAGCACCGCGAACAACAGGAATGAGTAAAAATGTCTCATAAATGATTAGGTTTTGTTGGTTATTAGTATAAAGTGGGTCTCAACGCCGCGCCATAAACAGGTGGAACGCTGGCGGTTCAATAGCCCGCGCAAAGTTATGAAAAAAAGAAAAATGAACCCCATTTCGCACAACTTTTTATATATGAGACGACAATTTTGTGGGGTTGCGGGCGATTTTGAGGGATTTTTGGAGCAAAAAAAAAGAAAAATTTAATCAGTATGGGCTGTAGAGACGGCGTGTACGCCGTCTCAAAAGAATGTGCGTTGGGGATTGGGTAGAGACGCGCCATGGCACGTCTCTACGACAGACAAAACGGAATGGGGACGGGTAGAGACGCCACATTGTGACGTCTCTACAAAAAACGACGAGGGATCAGCGACGCTGGAAGCATCGCTTCCTTGAGTTACCGCTTGCGATAGACGACAAGCGTGACGGCGAGGAAGATGAGCACCATGCCGCCGATGTCGCGCAACGTGACGCTTTCGCCCAGAATGATGACACCGAGGGCAACTGCCGTGACGGGTTCGAGCGCACCGAGGAGCGCCGTCTGCGTACTGCCGATGTTCTGGATGGCACGCGCCGTGCAGATGAGCGAGACGACGGTGGGCAGGATGCCGAGGGCCAACAGATTGAGCCACGAGAGGGGATGCTCGGGCAGGGTGAGCGGTGAGAAGAAGAGCAGACGGACGACGAAGAGCAAAGTGCCGAATATCAGCACGTAGAGCGTAACGGGCATCGATGCGATGGTGCGCAGCCGCGTCTTGTTCAGGCCGACGAGATAGATGGCATACGACAGGCCGGAGAGCATCACGATGAGGAAACCGACCAGGAAATCGCCGTCGAGGGAGATGCTGCCGTCCTCCACGGGACAAAGCATGACGATGCCGCTGCATGCGATGGCGAGACACAACACGACGAGCCACGAAAGACGCTCGTGGAAACACAGTGTCATGATGAGCGCCGTCATGATGGGATAGACGAAGAGCAGCGTCGAGGCGATGCCCACGGGAATGTAGTTGTAGCTGACGAAAAGCGTGAGCGAACTGACTGCCATCATGACGCCCAACAGGATGAGCTGCGGCACGTTGTGGCGGCTGACGCGAAAGGCATTGGCCAAAGACCCTTGCCTCCACCCGCCATAGGCCATGATGAGGGCCAGGACGATGACGGCCAACACATAGCGGAACAGGAGGACCGAATCGGGATTCATGCCGTCGGCATACAGCGGCTTGGCAAAAATCGGGTTCGTGCCATAGGCCGCGGCCGAGAGGATGCCATAGATATAACCTTTTGCTCGCATAAAAACTTAATGTAATTGGCCGGCTGCCTTCCGGTATTTCGTAGCGGCGACGAAGAGCGAGGCACGGGCATTGGCCAACTTCGCATACGACTGCTGCCACAAGGTCTGGGCCTCCAGCAGGTCGCTGAGCGACTCGGTGCCGAGGTCGTAGCCCGAACGCGAGGCGCGCAGGTTCTCTTCGCTCTGGGCGAGGCTCTTTTCGGCCAATGAGACTTCGAGGAACGCCTCGTCAAGGTTGTTGGCCGCCTGGGCCAGCTCGAGGTTCATCTGTTCGACGAGGTCGGCCTGTTCCAGCTGGGCTCGCTCGGCCGCGAGACGGGCAGAACGCACCTTGTTGATGCCCTTGTTGGCATGATAGAGCGGCACCGTGACATTGAGCATCACGGCCGCCGTCGGCTTGTCGAACAGTTTCTTGTCGGCCAATTCAAAGCCGTTGTTGTAGAGATAGGCCGCACCGAGGACGACCTGCGGCAGGTATTCCGAACGCTCCAATTTGACCTGCTGGGCGGCGAGTTCGGACTTCAGTTCCAGCACGCTGTATTCGGGACGTGAAGTGACATCGGCCGATGCAGAGACGCGGGTGTCGGGTGCCACGTCGAAGGCCGTCATGTCGGGTTGCAGCTGGGTCGTGAGCGGAAGTCCGATGTTGTGGCACAGGTTCATCGTGGCCAACCGCTGCCCGTTTTCGGCCTGACGCATCTGGAGTTCGGCCTCACTGAGCTTGACCTGCACCTTCAAGACGTCGTTGCGACTGCGCAGGCCACGCCGTTCGGCGTTCTGGACATCGGTGAGCAACGAGGTGAGCAGCGAGTCGTAGCGCACGGCGACCTTGTGCATCTCATTGGCCCTGACCACAAGCGCATAGGCCTCCTGCACGCGGACGATGACTTCGCACTGACCGAGGATGGCGCCCTGTTCGGCCATCTGACGGCCCAGACGCGACATCTGGTAGGCCGTCGTGACCTTGCCGCCCATGTAGAGCGGCTGTTCGAGCGTGATGCCGGCCGAGAAAATGTTGCCGAACTTGTAGTCGATGCCCTCGCTGTAGGCGCTCATACCCTGGCCGAACTGCTGAACAGCAGCCAGCTGGTTGGCATCGGTGAAGTGACCCAACTGGGCCAGACCGGTGAGGAACTGGGAAACGCCATCGGCCAACCCACCGAAAATATCGCCGCCGAAGGTTCCCTTGGCGTCGCTCCAAATATCATTGGCCAACAACTTGAAATTCGGGAAGAAATTGGCGCGGTAGGACTTCTCTTCATATCGATAGCGCTCGGCCTGCAGCTGGGCGGACTGGAGCGACTTGTTGTTCTTCAGGGCCAATGCGATGCAGCTGTCGAGCGTCAGCACGGCCTGCTCCTGCCCCACGGCGCGCGGAATGAGACACAGGACGCACAGGACGGTTAAAACATATCTTTTCATTGCTTATTCCTCCTCTTTTTTAATACCATAGAACAGCGCATAGAGCACCGGAATGATGACCAGACAAATGATGGTGGCCATGACCAGACCGCCCATGATGGTGACAGCCATCGATCCGAACATCGCATCGGGCACCAGCGGAATCATGCCGAGGATGGTGGTGAGCGATGCCATCAGCACGGGGCGCAGGCGCGACAACGACGAGTCAATCAGGGCCTGACGCCTGTCTTTTCCCCCGCCGATCTGGAGCTTGATCTCGTCCATCAGCACGATGCCGTTCTTGATCATCATGCCCACCAGTCCGAGCACGCCCACAATGGCCACGAAGCCGAAGGTCTTGCCCGAAATGAGCACGGCCGGGATGACGCCGATCAGAATCATCGGGATGCAGCAGAAGAGCAGCGTCGGCACCTTATAGTCGCCGAACAGCAGCACCAGAATACAGATCATCAGGATGACGGCCAATGGATAGTTCTTGAACAGGTATTTCATCGACTGGTCCGATGCGGCCTTCTCGCCAATCCAGTCCAGCCGGTAGCCGTCGGGGCGATGAAGTTCATTGGCCAATGCCACTTCCACCTGCTTGCGGGCAGCCTCGGTGCCCAGTCCGATGACGGGCGAACACTGCACACGCTGCGCACGCACACCGTTGAAACGGATGACGATCGGGTCCTCCCACGTGACCGAGACACTGTCGCACACCTGCCGCAACGGCGACGGGTTGAAGAGCTGGGCCACAAGCTGCTGCGCGTCCAGCCGGCCGGAAGCGATGCTGTAGAGCACATCCTTGGACAACAGGCCGCTCACATTGGGCATCATACCGAAGACCGTAGCCTCCTCCAGGTCATCGACGGGCGAACCGTCGGTATCGACACACTTCACGTAAATCTTCTGCGAGTGGATGCCATTGTAGAAATTGCCCACGGGAATACCATCGGTCGCAGCGAGGAGCGACGTGCCCACCGCCTTGCGCGACAGGTTGATGCGACGCGCATTGTTCTGGTTGTAATGGACAGTCAGGACAGGCACCTTCGGCTCCCAGTCGGTCGTGACGAGACGGACGGCACCCGTGCGCATCATGATGGCTTCACAGGAGTCGGCCAATGCATGAAGCACGGCAGGATCTGAACCCGAGAACTGCGCCTCAATGGGATATTTCTTGTACATCAGGTTGTAGCGCTTGAACTTGATGTAGGCATCGGGGAACATCGTCTCGACATGGCTCTGGATGTCATCGACATTCTTTTTCAAAGCCTCGGACGACTCGAAGTCGATAATCAGCTCTCCGTAGGCCAATGACGGCGTCGCAATGCTGCGCACGAGGTTGTAGCGTGACGGAGTGCCGCCGGTCGAGGCCACGATGTGCGTTACCTCAGGACGGCTCTTCAGATAGTCCTGGATGGTCTTCAAGTCCTTTTCGACCTGCATATAGTTGCGGCCTTCGGGCAGCTTGTACTCCATGTAGAGCTGGTCGTACTCCATATCGGGGAAGAACGCCTGCGGGATGAACTTGTACGAGTAGCCCGACAGCGCCATGAGCACCACCATGATGGCGATGGTCGTCCAGCGGTGGTCAAGCACCCATTCGAGCAGGGAGGTCAGCTTCCGGTAGCTCCAGCTGTCATATTCCGAAGCGCCATGTCGCTCATCATCACCCTCCTCGTCGCCCACACGCTTGGAGGTGCGGGTACGGAAGACGCGTTGCAGCCAACTGTGTTTCTGCAAGTGTTCGGCACGGCGTTCACGATAATGTTCGCGGGCAAGGTCAGCACGCTGGTGCGCCAACTGGGCCACGGCATCGGTCTTGCCATAGAGCAGGGCCTTCGACATAAGCGGGACGTGGACCAATGCCAGCAGCCACGACAGCAGCAGCGACACGGCCATCACAATGAATAGGTCGCGCACATACAGGCCGGTCGTATCGGGCGAAAGGAAAATTGGCAAAAATGCCAGAATCGCAATCAGCGTCGCGCCAAGCAATGGCATCGACGTCTTCTTGCCCGTCGCCGTCAACGCGTGGTCAGCAGGCCAACCGGCCTTCTTGTCAACCAGGACGCCATCGACAATCACAATCGCATTATCGACCAACATGCCCATCGCCAGAATGAACGAACCAAGCGAGACGCGCTGGAGGGTTCCGTCCAATGCGTAGAGCACCAGAATAGAGCCCAAAACAATGATAATCAGACTATAGCCAATAATAATGCCCGAACGGAAGCCCATAAAGATCATCAGGACAACGACGACGAGCAGGACCGACTCAAGGAGGTTCACAAGGAAGGTCGTGAGCGCATCGCTGACGCGTTCGGGCTGGAAGAAGACCTTGTGGAACTCGACGCCGACGGGCATCTGTCCCTGCAACTGCTTCATCCGAGTTTCGACAGCCTTGCCGATTTTCGTGATGTCAGTGCCCGATATGGCCGATATGGAGATGCCCAATGACGTCTCGCCGTCGTACTGCATCGAGTTGCGCACAGGCTCGTCGTAGTCGAGCGTGATGTCCGCAATGTCCGATAGGCGCAGCTGGTCGTCCTCGTGACCCTGGATGATGAGTTCGCCGATGTCCTTGACCGATGTTGAACGGTCGCCCACCGTGACCCGCACGCGGTTGTTGCCATTGGAGAAATAGCCGCCATAGACGGTCTCGGTCTGGCCGTTCAACGTGGAGATGACCTCGACGGGCGAGACCCCGATATTGGCCATCTTGTCACGCCTCATCGTGACGTTGATACACTCGTTGCGCTTACCGTAGATGTCCACACGCGAGACGCCGTCGATATTGGCAATCTCACGCTTGACATATTCGGCATAGTCGGACAGCTGCTTGTCGGTCAGTCCGTCGCCCGTCAAGGCGTAGAACATGCCGAACACGTCGCCGAAATCATCCTTCACCTGGACCGTGCTCACACCGGCAGGCAGCGAGGCGGCTCCCACCTTGCGTCGCATGATGTCCCAATGCTGCTCCAGCACGTCATTGGGCACTGTACTGAGCAGCTCGACCGTGATGATGCACATGTCGGCGTAGCAGTACGACTGGACGGAATAGACATCGGGCGTCTGCCGGATGGCCTTCTCCAACGGATCGACCAGCTCCAACTCGACCTCGTGGGCCGATGCACCCGGATAGACACCCACCACCAGCGCCTGACGCACCTTCAGTTCGGGGTCCTCCAGCTTTGACATATCATAGTAGGCATACAGACCGCCCATAATCAGCACCACGATGATGAGGTGCACGAGCTTATGGTTGGCAAATGCCCATTTTCCGAAATCCATAGACTATTTTTTTTATTTCTTGGCCAATGTCCCTCAACCTCAAAAGGTTCGAATCATGCGGAATAAAGTCATTGGCCAATGTAACGATTTCAAACACTCGCACTCCGGCCTACAGCAGACCGCCGACGTTCTCCTTCGACGGAATGGCCGTGGGGCGCACCCGTTGGCCGTCATTCAGATGATGCACGCCGCTGCCGACCACCTGCTGGCCGGCCTTCACGCCACCCAGGACGCGGACTGCGCCCGAACGGAGCACATCGGCCACATGCACAGCCGTCTGCCGCACCGTGCCCTGACCTGCGCCATCGGCCACATAGACAAAGACATAGCTCTCGTCGCCCTTGTGCAACACGGCTCCAGCCGGCAGCTCTACGGGCGCATCCTCATCGGCCTTATACTGAATATCGACCAGGGCGGTCATGCCGGGCGTCACCTTGCGCAGTGTCTCGCGGTTCTCGGCCGTATTTTCGAGCAGGAGGCGCACCTCGTACAGCTGGTTGGCATTGGCCCGCGGAGCTACACTGAGCAGACGCAACGGGAACCGCCGTCCGGGCAGCACGTCGAACATGGCCGTGAATGAGTCAAAGCGCTCGGCCTGCATGAAGCCCGAAGCCGGGATGTTGATGACGACCTCCAGGCCATTGGAACAGAATAGCGTGACGATGGGCATTCCGGCCGACACCGTCTCATGGCTCTCGTGCATCACGCGCTGGACATATCCGTTGTAGGGGGCCTTCAGCACACAGTCGGCCAACTGGTCCTGTGCGTGCTGATACTTGGCCGTAATCTGTTCAAGTCCGTAGCGCGCCTTGTCGTAGTTCTGGGCCGTGGTCGAGCCGTCGTTATAGAGCGCGATGACGCGCTCGCAATCTGACTTAATCTGCTGATATTCAGCTTCGATGGCCGACAGCTGAACCTGGTAGTCGCGGCTGTCCATCGTGGCAAGGACCTGACCTTCACGCACGGCGTCGCCCTCCTTGACCTTGACATCGGCCAATGTGCCACTCACGCGGAATGCGACATGGGTCGTCTGGGTGGCCTGGGTCCGGCCGGGATAGGATGCGTGTTCGGCCTCCGACAGGGTCTGGACGGTGGTGAGACGCACCATCGGCGGCTCGCTCACGGCGGTCTCCTTCGGTCCGCAGGCAGTGATCAGCGCTGCCATTGGCCACAAATAAAAAAATTTTTTCATCATATCTTTTGATTTTAAGTTCTTTGTCTTCTTTCGGCCGGTATTCTTGGCCAATGGCGCAAGCGTCCACAACCGGCTGAATCACAGGTTCTTCTGCAGATAGCGGAACAGCTGCGAATAGATGTAGTTGGACGTGTTGCCGCCCGTAATCGAATGGTTGCGGTTGGTATAGACGTGCATGTCGAACGGGATGTCGGCCTGAACCCAACGCTCGGTCAGTTCGTAGGTGTTCTGCGGATGGACGTTGTCGTCAGCCGTACCACAGATCACGAGCACGTCGCCCTTCAGTCGCGTAGCACGTTCCAGGACGCTCGATGCACGGTAGCCGTCGGCATTCTCCTGCGGCGTGCGCATGTAGCGTTCGGTGTAGATGGTGTCGTAGAAGCGGAAGTCGGTGACGGGTGCGACGGCCATGCCCAACTTGAAGACGTCGTTGCCGCCACACAGGGCCATCAGCGTGTTGTAGCCACCGAAACTCCAGCCCCAGATGGCGATTCTCGAGGCATCGACGTAGGGCAACGAAGCCACGTAACGGCCTGCGTGCAGCTGATCCTGCGATTCAAGCACGCCGAGCTGGCAATAGGTCTGACGCTCCCATGCGGCTCCACGCGCGCCGGTACCTCGGCCATCCACACAAGCCACGACATAGCCCTCCTGGTTCAGATACTGCTCCCACTCGAACTTCCACTGGTCGAGCACCTGCTGGCTGCCCGGACCGCCGTACTGCTCCATCAGGACGGGATATTTCTTGTTCGGGTCGAAATTGTAAGGCTTGGTCAGATAGCCGTTGAGCACGACGCCGTCGGGCGTGGTGAACTGGAAGAACTCGCGGCGGCTACGTTGCGCATAACGTGCTGATTCGCGTAGTGCCTTGTTGTCTTCAATCACCTTGACGAGCTTGAGGCCGCTGACCTGCTCCAACGTGATTCGCACCGGAGTGTCGGCATCCTCGTAGGCGTGCTGCATATAGACGAAACCACGGCTGAATGCAGCAGAATGCGTGCCACGACAGCCTGCGCCGTACTTGCCGCCGTTGAAGAGGGGCGTCATTGTGCCATTGGCCGAAACCTTATAGATGCCGCGTGTGAGTTCCGACGGCATGGCCGAGCCTTCGCCCACATAGGCCGTCTGGATGTAGGCCGTGCGCGTCTTCGGGTCGTAGCCATAGACCTCCGTCACGTCGAAGTTGCCGTGCGTCATCTGCCGCTGCAGCCTGCCGTTCATGTCGTAGTAGTAGAGGTGACGGAATCCCGACTTCTCGCTCACGAAGGTGAAGCCGTCGTCGTAGAATCGGATCTGGTTCATATTGTCGTCCGATACATACTGCTCGTTGGTGTCCTGGATGGCCAATGTGCTTACGCCCGACGCCGGATGCACGAAGTAGAGGCGGAAGTCCGACTGGTGGCGGTTCTGGGTCATGACGGCGATTTTGGTGGCATCGGCCGTCGGCTTGATGCGCATGATATAGCCATCGGCCTCACACGGCACGTCAAGCTGCTTGTGCTTGCGGTTATACACGTCGTAGCTCCACGCCGTCACCTTGCTGTTCACCTCGCCCGCCACGGGATATTTGTAGTCATACGAGCCGGGATAGAACTCATATTCGTCGCGCGACGGTGCCATGCCACGGTACATCGGCAATGAATATTCCTTCACTTCGCTCTCGTCGAACTTCAGGTAGCAGATGTACTTCGAATCGGGCGACCAGCAGTAGGCGCGGTTCATCATGAACTCCTCTTCATACACCCAGTCGGGCACGCCGTTGATGACCTTGCCCCATGCGCCGTCTTCGGTCACCTGACGCTCGACCTTCTCGATCGACGCGCTCATGATTTTGGTGAGGAACAGGTTGTTGTCGCGCACAAAAGCCACGCTGCGGCCGTCAGGCGACAGTTTGGCTGCCTGCACCTTGCCCTCGGTGAGCCGCTTGAGGTCGTTGCGGCGCACGCCGCCAGCCGAAATCACGTAGTAGAAATAGTCGGCCCTGAACGAACGGCGGTAGATGCTCTCGGGGTTGGCATAGACCAGCAGACGCTCCTCGTCTTCGCTCAGCTCGTAGCCCGACAGACGCAGCCCCTTGAGGTCAATCTTCTCGGCATTCTTCACGTTGTCGAGCGAAAGCAGCGTATCGACCACGGCGCCGTTACTGTACTGGTATTTCACAATGGAACGCCCATCGGCGCTGATGGCGGTGTAATGCTTGCCATCGGCCGTAGAACGACTCACAGGCGCGCTTTTCTGCTTATAGTCTCCGTTACGAAAAGATTTAATCGACAGTTTTTCGGCTGCCGATGCGTCAAGCGCCACGGCCAAAGATGCCACGGCGCAGATAGGGAAAATATGATTCATGTAAAACTATTTTTTGTTTTGGGATTTTTCAGTGTTTTGGCCAATGGCGTTCATCCGCACAGGTTCATCGGCCAATGTCATTACCGCGCTCAGAACTGGTCATTGCCGATGCAGTCGCACAGCTGGTCGTAGATGGCGGCATACTCCTTCGAACGCAGGAACTTGTCAAGCAGTTTCATGTGCTGCATGTGGTGCGCATCGCTGCCCAGGAAATTCACATACCCGTTTTCGAGCATCCAGTAGGCCATCTTCTTCGGCACATCGCCGTAATAGCCCGCAAATGACAATAAGTTCACCTGGAATTCGACCTGCAGCTCCTGCAAGTGATGATAGAAGCGGCCCTTGTGTCCCGCGTAGTAGTAGTAGCGCTCCGGATGTGCCAGGACGAGATAGTAGCCGTCCTGCAAGAGACGCGCCGACAGTTCGTCAAAACCCGGCACGGGGTGAGAGAAACCATTCTCGATGAGCAGATAACGGCCATAGAGCGGCCTGATCTGACACGCCGCCTCGCCGTATTTGCCCGTCTGCATCAGCTCGATGAAGCTCTCGTCCATGCGGTATTCGAAGCTGTAGCCCTCACACTCGATGGCAAGTTCACGCTGCGCCGCCTGGGCCTTCAGGTCATCAAACAGCGGCTGGATGATTTCGGGCGTATTCATGAAGCGGGGCGAAGTGTGATGGGGCGTGAAGATGACACGCTCGACGCCGAAGCGGCTCAACTCGGAGAGCAGCTGGAGCGATTCATCCATCTGCTGCGAACCGTCGTCGACACCCGGGATGATGTGGCAGTGCAGTTCGCGTTTGTATGGCATGGGCAGCAGCTCGCGCTTCTTAAAAAGGAAATCGAACATAAGTCTGTCTTTCGTTTTTTTCTACGTTTTCATGGCTTTTTCTTTGGCCGATGTGCCATGTCCCGCACACCGCCGTCGCCCCGGGCCGGGACATTGGCCACAACCCGAAACATTTCTTTTAAAGCCGCGCAAATTTACAAAATCCTTTCCAACCAACCAAAAGTAAAATGAAAAACTTTCGGTTTTACTCTCTTTTTTCCGATAGCGCAATCCATTTCAAACGGATTTTTCGAAAAAAAAAGACTCGAAATGTCCGTTTTCCAAAAGGATTTTGTATCTTTGCGCGGAAAAAATTGGATAAAATCTAATATTCATAAACCAACCTAAAAAAACATGAAGAATTTTGTTAAGCTTTTCGGCCTTGCTGTATTGGCCATGCCGATTGCCAGCAGTTGCTCCGACAAGGAGCCAGTTCTCACCAAGTCGGGCCTCGACCCGCAGAAGTTTGCCGCTACCATCAACGGCAAGCAGACCGCACTCTACACCTTGACTAATGCCAATGGAATGGAGGTCTGTCTGACCAACGTGGGCGGCCGCATCGTCAGCATCATGGTACCGGACCGCAACGGCGAGCTGAAGGATGTCGTGCTCGGCTTCGACAACGTGCAGCAGTATGCCAACATGGACGAGAACGGCAACGTCGGCCTGGGCACTACCCCATCGGATTTCGGCGCCTGCATCGGCCGTTATGCCAACCGCATTGGCCAAGGAAAGTTCACGCTCGACGGCGTTGAGTACGACCTGCCGAAAAACAACTTCGGCCACTGTCTGCACGGCGGCCCGACCGGATGGCAATATCAGGTCTATGACGCAGCCTACAGCGAGGATAGCACATCCATCACCATGAGCATCACTTCGCCCGACGGCGACAACGGCTTCCCCGGCACCGTCAAGGCCAGCTGCACCTACACGCTGACCGAAGACAACCAGATCGTCCTGAGCTACAGCGCGACGACCGACAAGCCTACCGTCATCAATATGACCAACCACTCTTATTTTAATCTGAGTGGCGATCCGACCAACAAGATTACCGAAGACTCGCTGATGATTTTCTCCAATCAGATCACTCCAGTGGACAACACCTACATGACCACCGGCGAAATCCGTCCGGTAGCAGGCAC
>JAEEGH010021859.1_pt1 | contig 13175 bp, 8 predicted proteins | sample 9134181 | NCBI WGS metagenome assembly JAEEGH01 (sample SAMN16246544, study PRJNA631951) | gut metagenome | biome: gut microbiome; feature: rumen; material: DP-attached | host: Bos | place: Iran: Karaj | collected 2018-10 | reverse complement strand
GCTTCCGGCCCCGGCGATGGGTGTATTGACCCGGTACGTCATCTGGGTCACATTGCCGACCGCCACATGGGTGGTACAGCGCGTCGTGCCGTTGATGAAAACGGGAAGCGCCCCTGTTTCCGACCCGTCCGACAGTGTCAGGTTCAGGGTTGCGTTGGAGGATGTTCCCGCGAAAGGAAGCCAGTACAGGATCGTCTGCCCGTCCCTCAATTCGGAAAAGGAAGCGTCTCCTGTCCATGCGTTGGTCGTGGCGGTCTGTGTTCCGACGATCACCTCCGCCACAGCGTCGGAGAGATCAGCAATCGTAAAATGGGCCTGGGCGATCATGGCTTACTCCACCTCGCAGACGAACACGGTCTTTACAGTCACATCGTCACCGTCCACATAGATCACCTTGCCGGTCGCAAAGGCTGCGCCGCTGTCCATGGGATTGCCGTCCTTGTCCCGGCGGTACCAGGTATAGGTTTTCTCATGCTTGTAATCCGCATCATCGGTCACATCCACCCAGGCCGATCCGCTGTACCGCATGAGGGCGGTTGTGGGGCTGTTCGAGGCGATCTTGTAATAGAAATCCCCGGCGGCGGGAGAAGAAGGCGCTGTCGCTGAATACGTAGTGGACTTGAGCGGATCGACCTCCGCGCCGTTCTGCCACAGGCGGCAGATCAGGCAGGTCTGGCCAACGGTGTTCTTGAACACGTCCCCGGCGGTGCTGTCAATGTCTGCCTGGTAGTTGTCCGTCTTATCGATGATAGTGATCGTGTCGTAGCAGTACACGGAGCCGCTGTTGTACCGCGCCCGGCAGCGGTAGGATGCAGAACCGACAACATCGGCGGCATGTACCGTAAGGGTGTTGCCGTTCGCTCCGGTAGCCTCAGCCTTGACAGTTACCCATTCGCCGCTCTCATACTTCTGCCAGAGGAACTGCGCCTTGGTGTTGGCGGTATAATCCGTGGTGCCGTAGAAGTATTGCGCGTTGATCGTGATTTCATCCGTATCGTTCGCCAGCCCGTTGGTAAACACCGTGCCGCCCGGAGCGTAAAGGGTCAGCACATAGGTTCCCGCGCCAGTGGCTCCGGTATTGACCTTGCTCCACTGGATCTGCAGGGTTGTTTCCACAGGGGAAGTGATTGGCACATTTACCACACCGTTCAGCTGTCCAGCCGCGCCGAGCGTGGAATTGGCAGCAACGGTGATTGTCAGCGGCACCTCATCATTGACTGCGGTTCCAACCGTGATAGTCATGCCCGTGGGCATCCCGGTCGGTGTGCCGACCGTAGGCGTGACTTTCGTCGTTCCCGTATAAGCCACCACATTACAGGTCTTCGTGTTCGCCGCTACCTTGCCGTCCTTGGTTCCGGCGTAAGTGATATTCTCATTTGTCAGGAACACAATGGAAGCGTCTGTACCCTGCCCGCCTGGAGAGCCATCCTGTACCTTATAGATGGAAGTGGTATCCCCGATGGAAGCGTCAGAGGTTGTGATCCGCAGCGTGGCCGTTTCTCCGACCCAGATGGCGTGGGTAGGCTTCACAACGAGCGTCGGGCTGGTAATGTTGGCGTTGTCGGCGGTCGTGGGATAATCCGCCCAGTTTCCTGAACTGTTCTTATACTGCCACTTGCCCATAGTCACGTTCTGCAGGTTGGCGGTCAGCGTGATCTGCGCCGGAGACACTGCGCCAGCTGAAGTGTACTTGAACACCTGCTCACCGCTGATCCATGCGCTCTTGGCGTTTTCGCCCGTGCTGATCAGGGCGAAGGAGATGTCCGCTGTGGCGTTGATCGTTAGCCCGGTATCCGGATCTGCGTAGGCCACATAGGCAATGTACGTCAGCAGGCCGCTGGTGATGGAAGCCAGCTTGTTCTGATTAACAGTCAGGATGTTTCCGCTGACGGTTTCCCCGGAGGTCAGCGCCGTTTCTGAGCCGGAGCCTTCCTTACGCTTCCAGGTAATTGTCAGGGCGCTGTTGTTCAGGGCGATGGCGGTCTGGTTGGCGTAGACCACAGGTGTGATCACCAGCTTGCCCGCTGTAGTCGTCCAGTTCGGATTGTAAGTGTTCCCGTTCACATCATGAATCTGTGTCCGGGGCTGGTTGGCTCCCAGGTAGCAGGACAGGCTTTTCCCGTCCGAAAGGTCAATGATCGTTTTCGATCCGGTTGCGATGATGGCCATGTCAGGTCTCCTCCTTCAATAGTTCGCAGTCATAGGTGGCGCTGTACAGCACGTCCCTGGTAGTCAGCAGGATGCTCTTCATCCCGGTATGCGCGTTGTTCCATATGGCGTCTGCCGTGCTGTCAGCGGATTTCCGTTTCCACTGAAACCGGGCGGCGGGAATATCGGCGGTCACGTTCTGACTCCCGTGCCACACACGGGCAGTCAGGGTTGTATTCTGAATATCCTCCGACAGGATGTCCGAGGTGGAAATAATCTCAATACGAAAGCCGACAAGCTCATCCATATCGGAATAAACCCGCTCCACCCGCTGGTTGATGCCCGTGTTGCTGGACAGGTCAAGCGTCTGGCCAAAGTCTGCTGACACATGATTGGTGGTGATCGCTCCGGCCTTGATGTTGGAGCCTTCGATGGTCGCTGCGGCAATCTTGTCGCCCGTGATTGTGCCGGAAAGGATCTCATTCGCCGTGATGGTAGCGGCAGCAATCTGCTCTGCAGTAACCGACCGCGCCACCAGCACCGTGCCGCTCAGCTGCTCCCGGTATTTTTCATCCTGCAGTTCCTGCATGGAAAGACCGGACGCCTGCGCATTAATTTCATAGATCAGGCCGTCATCACCCCGGATGATAAGCCGCTCTGTGGCCAGGGTACCGGAGGTAATGACGTCGGCGTTTAGGGACACGATCTTCGCGTCTGTGATCGAAGCATCAGCAATCTGGGCCGTACCCACAGCGCCTTGTGCAATCAGGGCGGTGGTAATCGCACCGAGGGCAATCTGCGCCGTGTCGACCGCTGCGTTGGCGATCTGGGCGTTTGTGATTGCCGCCTGCGCGATCTTTGCTGTCGTGACGGCAAGGTCAGCGATCTTACCGGAGGTAACAGCCAGATCAGCGATCTTTGCGGTGACAATTTCCCCGTCCAGAATCTTCGCGGCCACAATGGCTGCGTCCTGAATGTTTGCTGTCCCAATGGCTGCGCCAGCCACTTTGGCATTGGTGATCGCCGCATCCTGGATTTTTGCCGTACTGATGGCGGCGTCATCGATCTTCGCGTTCTTGATAGCGCCATCCACAATCTTGGCATCTGTGATGGCCGCGTCATGGATGTTTGCAGTCTGGATTTCCCCGGCACCGATCTTTGCGGAGGTAATGACACCATCCTCGATCTGAGCGGTACCGATAGCCGCGTCGCCGATTTTGGCGCGGGTAATGGCCGCGTCGTCAATCTGGGCCGACCCGATAGCGCCCTCTGCGATCTTTGCCCGGATGATGGCGGCATCCTCGATCTGTGCTGTTCCCACAGCAGCTTCACCGATTTTGGCCTTGCTGATTGCCGCGTCCTGAATGTGGGCGGTTTCAATCGCCGCCATCTGGATCTGAACGGAGCCGACAGAGCCTTCCCGCAGCTGCCCGGCCCCCACGGAGTTGATGGCCAGCTTGCTTCCGGTGATGATGCCGCTGGGCAGCTGGCGGGCGGAGATTGTATTGCCTTCAACTGTGTCCGCGACAGTGCCCAGCGTCATGCTGGTATACTTCCGGGTCAGGCAGTCGTAGGTATACTGCGTCATCCGCATGGACACCCAGACCCCGATCCGTGGAGCGATGACCTGGACGGCGTCCCCAAGGTAGATGTTCTGCAGGAAGCCGTATTCTTTATATTCCTCAGTCTCCGCGCAGTTGATGAAGTTCACGTTCAGGGTAACCGTGGGTGTGTCGCACCCGCCGTCATACTGCGCCTGGACGGCTTCACGCATGGCGGCGTAGCATTCCTGTTTGGTTTTCTTATCGTCACCGTCGGTCTTTTCCTTAGCATCGGATACCGGGAGGTGAATCCACTTCGGATGGGTATACCTGTCGATGAGCGGACTGTCGATGAATAGTTCCGGGAGGTACAGCACGTTGCCGTCCGCATCTTCTCCGGTCGGCATGATGCGGGTGACCACATCTGTCAGGTCGACGTCATAGGAAACGCCCAGCAGGTTCTTGGCCTGCCGGATCTGTACGTTGCTGTCCTGACCAACACGCTTCACGACGAACACATCGAACCAGTCCCGCGTCAGTTCGCCTTTGTATTTTTCGATTACACCGCCTTCACCCAGCAGGGCGTCCACGGGGTTGACGTTAACAAACTCCACCTCCTCGGCGGTGCCGTCCAGGTCGGAAAAGAAGGTGAAATCGTGCTCGGACAGGCAGGAGGAAGAAACTGTCTGCACAACAGAAGCCCCCACCGCAGAGGATGAGGGCTTATAGGACTGGATCATATTGTCGAGCAGGTCATAGAAGATATGCCGGGCATATACCGTGATCTTGTCCAGTTCCGGTACCACCCGGTAAATACGGAAGGGCTGATCCCGCAGCTGGCGTTCCTCCACTGTAGAGGAAACCGCCTGCGACGCAGAGCCTTCCCTGTGATCGAACACCAGATAGGTGGTGGACATGTATCCGTGTTTCCCATCCGGCGCAGTGACCTCATACCAGCTGCCATTGGTCTTGGCCACGATCTGCACCATGGAACCGTGCTTATAACTGGCCAGGATTTTATATTTCGTACCCGGCCCGGAACGGAGCCGGAGTGTGCCTTTCCGGGTTTCCGCGCCGGAGAAATCGGTGTTCACCCGCCAGATTTCCGCTCCGCTGTCGTCGCCCGGCGCGGAGAAGTTCACGCGTGGCGTCATGGCGGCGGGCACGGGAGCACGGAGGATGCAGCCCTCCACCAGCCGCTGCCATTTTCCGGCTTCATCGATGGGATGCACCAGTTCCAGTTCATATTCGCCGTTCAGGGTTTCCGTCACGTTCGCAGACAGCGGAGACAGGGTGCCGTTTCCGTTCGTGGAGAAGTCGGAACAGTCGGCAGGATAAACGCAGATCATGGGGCATCACCTCGGTTCATTACAAGAATCTCCAATTGGGTCGGATTACAATCCTCGTCACCGCTCCAGACCAACTGATCGCGTTCATGCCTGGTTTCAGTACCGGAAAATCTCCTGTCATGTGATCGTTCATCAGGGTGCTGCCCAGGTAGGCTTCCTTCAGAGCGCAGTCAAGGACGATATTCCCAGAAATACCTTCCAGTTCCACAATGGTTGTGCCCACCATGAGCGTGATGTCCCCGGAACCATACACCGTGAGGATAGGCTCAGAGTACACGCTGCCGGGATTGGTGACGATTGCCCCGGATGTGGTAACCGTAATGTCAGCGGCGGCATCAGCATAGAAAAACGGATAACAGCGGAAGTTGACGGCAAAGGTACAATGCGGGTTGCCCCGGAGCACCTTTTCAAAAGGGATCTGGTTGGCGATCCGCGCCTTGTAGTATCCGCCTGTCCGGTTGGCAAAGGTGACTCTGCCGCTGCCCTTCAGCCAGGCGGCAATAGCCGGGATCTGCCCTGGATCAGAAATGAAGCAGGTGGCAGTCAGCAGCAGATCGTCATATACATCGTCGCCTTCCAGCTGCGTAAGGCTTCCCGGCCTGCCGGGCACATTGGTTTGGGTGCTGCGTTCAGCGGGAATGGTGATGGGCGGCTGTTCCGTCACATGGATGCCGTATTGGCGGCAGTCAGCGCCGTTCCAGATGAAATAGTCCTGCATGGGAACTCCTCCAAAACGAGAAGAAGCCGCCCGAAAGCGGCCTCATCTAAGTCTTCGTCAGTGAATCCTGCGGATGACGTCGATGCCCCAGATGCAGCCCAGGGACACACCGTTCTCGAAAGAACAGTGCACGGTTCCAGTATCGTCCACACAAAGGACATGGCCCCGTGTGCCTGCCGGAACGTCCCGGTACTGATCATGGAATTCGACTACTTCCACAGTCGCGCCTTCCGGGAAATCCTCCCGGATCTTTTTCAGCACCTCCGGTCTGATGAACATGGAAAACATGATCCCGCCTCCTTCCTTAAGGGTAGCAGTATTACTCACTCTGCTTTGCCTGAAAGTCAAGTAAAATCACGCCATCCGCAGACCCCGGCCCCGCTGCTGTCTGCGGGTCAGGGCAGCGATCTCTATAGCAAGGGAACGGATATCCTGCTCATCCCGCACATAGAAGTTGTTCCCAGACAGGTTGACGGAGGAGGTGCTGTTGTAGGTTTTCCGGTTGTCCGTTGTGCCGAAGGCCACAGCGCCTTCCTTCGCTTCCCCGGTCAGGTACCGGGCTGCGTTTTTCACAATGCGGGCCTGCACACGGCTTTCCTTCAGGACGCCTTCACCAAAACCCTTCATGGTCATGGAGCCGACCTCATCCCGGAATACCTTTGACGGGGACGCGATCTTCAGTTCTTTCTTGGCTGCGTTCACAGCAGCGCGGGCGGCGGACTGCATGGCGCTGACCACACCGGAGCGTCCGGCGTTAATGCCTGCCTTCAGACCCGCCATGGCGTTGGCGCCGATGGATTTCAAGCTGGTGGCCGTCAGACTGCCGGACAGCGCGGACTTCACATTGCTGGAAACGGTGCTGCCTGTACCGCTCATGTCATAGGAGGATAGAGCGCCTGCCAGCCCGGCCATGGCTGTTGTACCGGAAGGCGTCAGGGATTCAGCCGTCAGGGCAGCGGAGATGGCACTTTCCAGGCTGGTCGCCATCGCGGCGGCATCCGTGGAAAAATCATATTCGCCCATGCCCGAGCCGACACCGGCTGCGACATATTCTCCAGCGGGCTTCATGCGCTCGGACGGGCTGTTAATGATAAGGGCACTGTTGATCGCCGATTCCAGATTGGTGGCCAGCGTCTCTGCGCTGGTATCCCAGCCTGCTTCCGTCATGCCTTCCGCAATGCCTGCGGTCACGTTTTCGCCGACGCCTACGGAATCCAAGTCCTGCACAAACTGCAGGATGGCTTTCAGGTTGTCCATGTCTTCCTGAGAAACGGCCTCACCGTTCTGGATAGCCTTCGTCACCTCAGCCACATAGGTGGCCAGCTGAGCGACATTCTCAGCGTCGAAGTCGTACTGCATGGACTGATCCAGCGTCCGCATGATGCCTTCGTTGCCGCCGTAGATGAAGTTCCACCACTGATCCAGGGAGCCCTTGGCGTCGGCGATGCGCTTTTCAGCGGCTTTGATGTAATCCATCAGGCTGGCGGGCATGATACCCGTGAGGGCTGTGCCCAGCGCGGTCATGCCAAGTTGATCCACTTCGGCCACCTGCTCCCGCATCTCGGCGATGGCTTCCGGAGCGCCCGTGACCTCAGTAGTGATCAGGATGTGCATGGTGCCGTCCTTATCCAGGATGGCCACATCATCCGGCTTCAGCATATCGGAAGTGACAGCGGTGACAGGAATCTCCTGACCATCCTTCCAGTATTTCACCCCAGCTTCCCCAAGGACGGAGGACGGGTCTTCATAGGCTTCCGACAGCCGGACGATGCCTTCCACCTCGACCTTGTTGTTCTTCAGCCAGCGGCGGTAAGCCAGAAGGTCATAACCGGACAGCCCCACCTGCAGGTTCAGGGTGGGCTTCTTTACGCCCGCCGCTTCCTTATATTCCGTGATGTAGGCGGTAAACTCCCGCATGAGCTCAGACTTATCGCACCCGGTCGCCTCGGCGAACTTGGTGACGATGCCTTCCACCTGTGCGGAAGAGAGCGCCGACACATCGACGTTTTCGGCTTCTGCATATCGTGTGATCAGGCCTACCACGTCGGAGGGCTTCAGGGCAGCGGTGGAAGCGCCGCCTGTGATCTCCTCATAGGCCATGACGAAAGCCGTCACGCCTTCAGGGGTCAACCCGGTGGTGTCGACCTTGTTTTCTTCCAGGTATTTGAACACATAAGCCGTGATCTGGCTGGGCGTCAGTTGGGTGACATCGGTGCCGGATGCCAGTTCCTTGTAGGCGCTGACCATGGCGGTGACGTTGGTGGGGTTCAGCCCGGACACATCCGCACCCGTGGTGGCTTCCGCATAGGTCTGCACATAGGCCACAAGCCCAGCCGGGGTCAGCTGGCTCTTGTCAGCGCCTTCCGGCTGCTCGGTGTACTTCGCCACAAAGGCGTCCACCAGGGGCTGCTGCTTGGTAGCATTTTCCGCTTCCGTGTATCCCTGGATCACAGCATCTGTTGTGATGGCTCCCGGATTGCTGGCCCATTCTTGCCAGCGGGCCATGGCCCCGGTCATATCCAGATCGGTTGCAATTTTCAGGACTTCCTCACCGACAGCCTCGCCGAACATCTCATTCAGGCTGGTCAGGTTGGTGTCCCATTTGTTGTCGTTCAGGTAGGTCTGGATCGCTGCCAGCTGCTCCAACGCGGAGGAAAAATCGATCTCCGGGAACATGGCCTGCACCTCGGATTCCGACATCCCGCTGTCCAGCAGGGACTGGATCTGGGTGAGCAGACCGACGTATTCCGTAAGAGCCCCCTCATCCATGCTGGCGGTCAGCTTGTTCAGCTCCGGCAGGAAGGATTTCTTCTCCGCGTCCGTGGTGGCTGCGCTGTACTGCCGCAGCAGCTGCATCAGGTCGCCGACCTGTGTTTTTGCGGTCTGGATATCGTCCTGCTGCCAGACGGGCATCACCACATCGGCCATCAGCTGGGCATATTCCATGGCAGCGGCCCGGCGGTCATTATTGTATTTGGCATTCAGGGCATCCATGGCTTGCTGGCGTTCGGTGCTGTCCTGGATCAGCTGGATTAGGGCGTATTCCTTATCGTACTGCGCATCCAGCGAAGAGTTGACAGCGGACATACCCTCGGCGGCGGCGACCATAGCGTTTTCATACACCGTGGCGCTGACTTCCTGCCCACGGGCTTCAGCACGGGCCACCTCCGCTTCCACCTTGTTTCGGATAGTATCGAAGCCGTCCGTATCGGCAGCGGTGAGATGGTATTTGACCTCAATTGCCTCGCGGGTGTCGATGAGCTCCTGAAGCCGGATTTTGTCCTTTTCTGTCAGGTTCTTGTTCTGGCGCTTCTTCAGGAGTTTCGCGATCTCCGCGTCCAGGGCGTCCAGCGTATCAATGTCCGCCTGAAGCTGTGCGGAGACGGAAGCGTACCCGGCTTGATCGGCGGTCTGCTTCAGGGAATTCAGTTCATCCCTTGTACTGGCGGTCAGGCTCTTGAAGGAATCCGTCCATTCGGTGACGATCTCGTTGGTTTCCTTTTTGCCGTCCGACCACACGGCCAGCAGGCCGTTCATCCATTCCTTGGAGTTGCCGACAGCGCGGGTGAAATCGTCCTTCGTCATGCCGAAGAAGGACAGGCCCTGGCTCTTGCCGTAGAAGGTTTCGGCTTCCGTTTCTTTCCATGACTTGGCTGTCTTCGCCATGCCTTCCAGCGCTTCACGGGCGGCTTTCGCGCCGGAAGCATAATCCACCAGCTTGATCGCGCCGTATACCAGCGCGGCGGCAAGAGCGGCCATGGCCAGTTTGGAAGACGCCAGGGTTTTGATGAAACCGCCCAGACCGCCGCCTGCCATACTGACCTTGGCGGAGAACTTTCCGATGGCGGTGAAGGCTTTTCCCATAGCGCCCGTCACGGTGCCGACCGCACCGACCACTTTGCCAAGCACCAATACAACCGGGCCGACGGCAGCGGCAAACGCAGCCCACTTCACAATAGACTGCCGCTGTGTCGCGTCCAGGGACAGAAACTTCTGCAGCAGGTCGTTGGCTTTGTCGATGATCTGCTGGATGGTGGGATTCAGGTCATCGCCGATCTGACGGGCGAACATGAGCGCCGTGTTCTTCAGGTTGATCAGACGGGATTTCGTGGTGGCATACCGCTTATTGGCTTCTGTAGTCAGTGCGGTGTTTTTTGCCCAGGCTTTATTGGCAGTATCCTGTGTTTTGCTGAAAAGCTCTGTGGCGTTGGTCGCACGGAGCAGGGTGTCACGAAGCCGGATCTCAGCAATGCCGATATCGTCCAGGGTTTTGATGGCGCTGACGCCTTCCTCATCCATTTTGGACAGGCCCACGATAAATGCCTGGAAAGCGGAAGCGGCATCCCGCTCCCACAGATCCTTGAACTGGGATGCGCTCATCCCGGAGACGCGGGCGAAGTCCTCCAGCGCGTCACCGCCCGTCGCGGCGGCAACCTCCATCTTGATGAGGGCCTTACTGAAAGCGGAGCCACCCATCTGGCTTTCGATGCCAACAGAGGACAGGGCGGCGGCAAAGCCCAGGATCTGTGCTTCCGAAAGACCGACCTGCCTGCCCGCGCCAGCCAGACGCAGAGACATGGACATGATCTCCGATTCGGTGGTGGCATAGTTGTTGCCCAGGTCAACGAGGGTGGAGCCGAGGTTCTGGAACTCGTTTTGGCTCATGCCCATGATATTGGCAAACCGGGCTGCTTCACTGGCGGCATCTGCAGCGACCATGTTCGTGCTGTTGCCCAGGTCGATCATGGTGCGGGTGAAATCGGCCAGGTGCTCGTTCTCAATACCCAGCTGTCCGGCGATGGACATGACCTCCGCTATATCCTCAGCAGAAGCGGCAACCTCCGTGCTCATCTGCTTGACAGAGTCGGACAGGCGGTCATATTCCTCTTCAGTGGCATCCACGGTCTTCCGGACGTTGGCGAAGGCATATTCATAATCGACGGATGCCTTAATGGCGGCGGTGCCCAGCGCCGTGATGGGAGCCGTGACGTGGGTCGTGAGGGATTTCCCGGCCTTGGTCATGGCCTTGGAGATCGTCTCACATTTCTTGGAGATGGCGGTCAGGGATTCGCCCGCCTGCGTCCATGCGGACTGCATCCGGTACAGCTGTTCCGTCAGCCTGCGGATCTCCGCTTCCGTGTCCTTCACAGCGGCCTTGGCGTTGTTCAGGTCGGTGGTGGCCTTGCTGACAGCATCAGCGCTGTTCTGCATGGTTTTCTGCAGGGCCTTGACCTGGCCTTCCAGCTTGGTGACCTCGGCGGTGGCGTCCGCGTATTCTTCTTGGTACCGCTCCAGATTCTGCTTTGCGGCTATGGTGGCGGAGTCGGTTTCGCCCAGGGAATCACGGTAATTCTCATAGGCAAAGGTGGCCGCTTCTACCTCGAAGCGCAGGTCTTCCTGCCGGGCCTTGGCCTGCTCCAGCCGCTGGGTGTAATCCTGATGGCGGTCGTAGTTTTCCTTCAGTTTATCGTTTGCCGCTACCAGCGCTCGGCTGTACTGTTCCACCGCCCGCTGCTGCTGGGTAAGTTTCTGTCCCAGCATGGACAACTTGGATTCTGTCCCGGCGATGGTCTTTTCGTAGTTTTCAACACCAGCCCCGGCCAGACGAAAGGTGGACTCGGCTTCTTTGATCTGCTGGTTGATGGTGCGCATATTGCGCGAGAAATTGCTGGAATCCAGCGATAGCGCGACCACCAGTTCGCGCAGGGTTTCGGCCATAAAGTTCACCTACTTTTCCATTGTGATTTTGGGGTGCTGAGCATATAATTAAAGGTACCCAGCGGGGCGATAACTTGGAATTTGCGAGGATAATATGGAGAGTTCCATGACTAAGCCAGATAATGAATGGATTTCCTGGATCAAAGAACTCCAAAACCTGTCGCAGTGCGCTCTGGCTTACTGCAAGGACAAGTATGATATTGAGAGGTTTGAACGTATCCGGGAAATTTCCGCTGAAATGGCGGCAGAAATCAGCGATCATCCTCTGGAAGAGATCAAAGCAACCTTCTGCACAGGCACGGGATATCAGACGCCAAAGCTGGATACCCGGTCTGCAGTATTCCGCGATGGGAAAATCCTGCTGGTTCAGGAAGCAAACGGAAGCTGGGCATTGCCGGGCGGATGGGTCGATTATGATCAGACAATCCGGACAAACGCAGTAAAGGAAGTTCTTGAAGAAGCCGGAATGAATGTTGAGCCTGTTCGCGTGATTGCTTTGTATGATCACAACAAAAGGAACGGAACGTTCTTTCCCAGCAATGTCTGTTCAGCTTTTGTACTGTGCAGATATATCTCCGGAGATTTCCAACCAAACCTGGAAACGGTTGCCTGCAGATTCTTTGGCCCGGATGAGTTGCCCGATCATCTGGCTGACGGAAAAAGCAACCGAGAACAGATTCTGATGTGCTTCGAAGCTTCTGAGGAAGAAAACTGGCAGCCAATCTTTGATTGAAGTTCAAGGAGAACCAGAAAGGAATACGAATTCGTGTTTATCCCGGTTTCACCGATCCCCACACCTCGTCAATGTAAGCATGGCGGGGTTTCTTTTTTTCCTGCTCTCGTCTGGCGTCCCATGCCCGCAGGTACAGGAAGCCCAGCATGTCCATTTCATCGATTTCCTTCATGCGCCAACCGTTCTTCATCAGTTCGTTGTAGGTGGCGTACACATACTCCGGCAGCGTCAGGCTTCCTGCGGAATCGTCACTTCCAGATTCTCCGCCTCCGCCAGAATCTGCTCCGCTTCCTGAACCACCGGAATCGTAGGGAAAGAATCCAGCACCTCCGTCGTCTGTGTCTGCACGGCCATCAGCGCCAGCGCGATGTCATGCATCAGGCGGTCGGCGGGATAGTTGTCATACATTTCATCCGGCGTGAACTGGTTGTTGAACAGGATGCAGAACCACTTCACCATGGTATCAAGGGCATCCGTGACGGTAAGCTGTTCCTGAGAGACATCTTTGCCTTCGGTCGCATCCTGCGACAGGCGCACCAGCCTGCCGTACATTTTGGAAGCGGGCTCCATTTCGCGCAGAGCCCTGCCGGAAACGAAGTCCACAGTGTATTTCTTTTCACCGAGCGTACAGGTGATCATATTCTTACCTCCAAGGCTTCAAAAGTAGCTGCCGCACAGCGTCATGGCCATGCGGCAGCGGGTTGATGGTTACGGGGTGGGCGTGATCACAGGCGTATACACGGACTGCAGGAAGGTTTCGCCCTTCTCTGCCGTGAAGCCGTTCTCGCCCTCATCGGCAACAGCCTGGTAGCGACCGTCATTGGTGCGCTTGATGGCAGTCCACTCCACATCTCCGGTCTGGCGGGTGATGGTGGTGCCCTCCTTGGTGGCGTAGTTCTCGGTCAGGGGCTTGGCCCGAACCTTGTACAGCCACACATAGCGGAACTTGTGGTTGGACTTTTCGCTCT
>JAEEGH010021857.1_pt1 | contig 13175 bp, 9 predicted proteins | sample 9134181 | NCBI WGS metagenome assembly JAEEGH01 (sample SAMN16246544, study PRJNA631951) | gut metagenome | biome: gut microbiome; feature: rumen; material: DP-attached | host: Bos | place: Iran: Karaj | collected 2018-10 | reverse complement strand
TGACGACGTAAACCCACTGGTGATTAGGCGGGAATCGCGTTTGAAAAATGTTATTGCAACAATTTTTTAATCACATTAAAATTATGTATTTAGACAAGGCAAAGAAAGAGGAGATCTTCGGTCAGTACGGTAAGAGCACTACTGATACTGGTTCTGCAGAGGCTCAGATTGCACTCTTCAGCTACCGTATCTCTCACCTGACAGAGCACCTGAAGAAGAATCACAAGGACCACAACACTGCACGTTCACTCACCATGCTGGTAGGTAAGCGTCGTAAGTTGCTGAAGTACCTGTACAATAACGATATCAATCGTTATCGTGCTATCATCAAGGCTCTGGGTCTCCGTAAGTAATATCGTACTTACAACCAAGAAAAGAAAATCCCCATCTCAATCGAGGTGGGGATTATTTTTTATGTTGCTGAAGGATTAGGCATCGGCAAACACCTTACCGTCTTCGAGTGTAATCTGCAGTTTGGTGTACTCGCAGTGGAAATCGTTCTTCAGACGGTCAAGATAGCGGGCGCACTCCCATTTGCACATGGGCAGATCGTGCAGCAGATAGTTGCCACAAGCCTCGGGACGTGTTGCAGGCACCTCGTCCTGTGTCAGTATCCACTCCAGGCACTCCATCGTCAACTGGCGCATGTCCTCAACGGTGTATTCACCCGTCATAATGATGTACATACCTGTGAGGCATCCCATCGGACCCACATATACCACATCCTCCTTGGCGCGCGAGTTGCGGAACCAGGTGGCCATCAGGTGCTCGATACTGTGGATAGCAGCAGGGGCAACAGCAGGCTCCTTATTGGGTTCGGTAATGCGTAAATCAAAAGTGGTAAAACCTTTATCCACACGCGATACGTAGATACCTGGCTTCAGGTGCGTGTGGTCAATCGTAAAACTCTGTATAACTTCCATAATTTAAAGACTTTCAATGAATGTTTTGGTGGTGATGAATGACTTCTCGGCCACGGTATCCCAGAAGTTGTGGTATTGCGAGGCATCGGTGTCGCGCAGGGGGATATCGCTGATGACGCGGAACGAGATAAAGGGTACCTTATAGATGTGGCATACCTGCGCGATGGCACAGCTCTCCATATCTACAGCCTTGGCCTCGGGGAAGTGACTTACTATCTCGCGCATCTTTTCCTTAGAATCCACAAACCAGTCGCCTGTAACAATCAGTCCGGGCTTGGCACCTGCCAACTGGGCTTTCTCAAGCAGATAAGGGTCGGCCTGATAACGGGCTGGCAAGCCCTGCACCTGACCATATACCGTGCTTTCGTCGATAGCGTAACCACAATACACATCGTGGTAGGTCAGCTCCGAACTAACTACTACATCCTGCAGGTTGATGTCGTCGCCATTACCACCAGCGCAACCACTCGAGATAATCACGTCGGGCTTATACTGGCGAATCATCTCTACTGCCTGGATAGCGGCATTTACAGTGGCAATGCCACTCTTCTGCAGAATCACTTTATCTTCGGGGAATAATGGACGGAGCTGCTTCAGTTCCTTGTCCATCGCTACTATCATTCCAACTTTCATACGTTAAACATTAAAGATTAAACATTAAACATTTATTTTTTTGCAACGGACTACAGGACTTTAGGATTTTTTTTACCTGTGATAATCAGTCTTGTTAGTCCTGTTGTCCGTTGCTAAATTCTCATTTGCAATTGCGTTGTCTTACTGCTTCGTACATCAGGATAGCGGCTGATACGCTTACGTTCAGCGAGTCTAGGCGGCCCAGCATGGGTATGCGGATATGGGCATCGGCGGCCTCGCGCCACTGGTTGGTAAGGCCCGTGCTCTCGGTGCCCATCACAATGGCGGTGCCCTGCGTCATGTCGTAATCGTAATACTCGTACGAATCCTGCAACTGGGCGGTAAGAATCTTGATGCCGTGCTCCTTGAGGAAGGCGATGCACTCCTGCGACGAACAAACGGCTGTGGGCACGCAGAACACACCACCGATACTAGCACGAATCACGTTGGGATTGTACATATCCGTCAGTGGGTCGCACACGATGAGGGCATCAATACCAGCCGCCTCGGCACTACGCAATATAGCCCCCAGGTTGCCAGGCTTCTCCACACTCTCGAGAACAACCACAAGAGGGTTGTTCTTAATTGACAATTGAGAATTGAGAATTGACAATGTGTGCTCCTTGCATCTCACCACGGCAATGTGGCCCTCGGTACTGCCGCGATAGGCCATCTTTTCATATACCTGCGGCGAAACGTTCTTGTCGCGGATGTACTCCTCCGTCACCTCGTAGCCGCAGGCTTTACAGTGCTCTATCTCGCGCTGGCCTTCAACCACAAAAAGTCCCTCCTCACGACGGAGCGACGACTTCTGCTGCAGGGCTACTACGTGCTTAATCTTGGCGTTTTGTACGCTTGTAATGATTGTTTCTTCCATATTTTGCTGCAAAATTATAAAAAATCCGTGAAATCCGTGTAATCCGTGCCAAAAATTTAATACCTTTGCAGGCAAATTAAATAATTTGCAAGTTATGACATTATTGAAAAAATGGCTGCCCGATATGTTGGCAGTGTTGTTATTCGCCGTTCTGGCCTTTGCGTATTTCTTCCCTGCCGATATCGAGGGACGTATCCTGTACCGTCACGATGCCTCAGCTGGTCGTGGTGCTGGTCAGGAGGGTATCGAATATATGCAGAAAACAGGCGAGCGTAGTCGTTGGACCAACGCCCTGTTTGGTGGTATGCCTACCTACCAGATGGCTCCCTCGTATCATTCTACCGATAAACTCAGTACAATGACCAAGATCTACCATCTGTTCTTACCCGAGAATGTGTGGTATGTGTTTGCTTATCTGTTAGGATTCTATATTTTGCTGCGTGCTTTCGATTTCCGTCAGCATCTGGCAGCCTTAGGCTCTATCGTGTGGGCCTTCAGCACCTATTTCCTCATCATCATTGCTGCAGGTCACATCTGGAAGGTGTGGGCTCTGGCCTATCTGCCACCATTGATTGCAGGACTTGTGCTGGCCTATAGGGGCAAATATCTGTGGGGCTTTGTGCTCACAGCCATTTTCACTGCTTTCGAGATCAATGCCAACCACGTGCAGATGACGTATTACTATCTGTTTATCATCCTGGCCATGGTGATTGCCTGGTTGGTAGATGCCATCCGCAAGCATCAGTTGGCTGCCTTCGGTAAGGCCACTGCCGTGTGCCTGGCAGGTGCCGCCATTGGCGTGTGCATCAACCTCTCAAACCTCTACCACACCTGGCAGTACGGTCAGGAGTCGATGCGCGGTAAGAGCGAACTGGTAAAGAAGAATTCGGCCAACCAGACCAGCAGTGGTTTGGAGCGCGATTATATCACACAGTGGAGTTATGGTATCGACGAGACCTGGACCCTGCTCATTCCTAACACCAAGGGTGGTGCTTCGGTGCCCATGAGCGAGAGTAAGATTGCCATGGAGAAAGCCGATCCTACCTACGAGAGCATCTACCAGCAGATTGGTCAGTACTGGGGCGAACAGCCTGGTACCAGCGGTCCTGTGTATGTAGGTGCCTTTGTGATGTTCCTGTTTGTGCTGGGACTGCTGATTGTCAAAGGTCCTATGAAGTGGGCTTTGCTCGCTGTTACCATCCTGTCGATACTCCTGTCGTGGGGTCGTAACTTCATGGGCTTTACCGATTTCTTCCTCGATTATGTGCCCATGTACGCCAAGTTCCGTACCGTGGCCTCGATATTGGTGATTGCCGAGTTCACCATCCCCTTGCTGGCCATGATGGCATTGAAAAAGCTGTTCGACGAGCCCGAGGGCTTTAGCAAGTACAGCAAGCCTATCTACATCAGCTTTGGTGTTACTGCCGGCTTCTGTCTGTTGTTTGCCCTGATGCCAACCACCTTCTTCGATGGTTTTGTTTCATCTAGCGAGATGCGTGCTCTTAGCACCTTGCCACAGGAGCACATCCAACCACTTATCAGTAATCTGGTTGATATGCGTACAGCCGTGTTTACAGCCGATTGCTGGCGTTCGTTCTGGATTATCGTCGTGGGCATGGTATTGCTCATGGCTTACAAATATCGCAAACTCAAGGCCGAATATACCATCGGCGCTATCCTGGTGCTCTGCCTCATCGACCTTTGGCAGGTAAACAAGCGTTACCTGAACGATGAGATGTTTGTGCCCCAGAGCGAGCGCGAGGCACCCCAGCAAATGTCGCAGACCGATGAGCTCATCCTGCGCGATAAGACCCTGGATTACCGTGTGCTCAACCTGGCCTCGAACACCTTCAACGAGAACGAGACATCTTACTACCATAAGAGCATTGGTGGTTACCATGCTGCCAAGCTGCGCCGTTATCAGGAGATGATAGAGCAGTATATATCACCCGAGATGCAGCGCCTGATGAATGCTGTGGCCGAGGCTGGTGGCGACATGACTCAGGTTAAGGGCGACAGCATCTGTCCTGTTATCAATATGCTCAACACCCGCTACTTTGTGTTCCCACTGCAGGGTGGCCAGACAGTGCCCATCCAGAACCCCTATGCTTTGGGTAATGCGTGGTTTGTTGATAAGATTAGCTATGCCAAGAATGCCAACGAGGAGATTTTGAAGGTGGGTCAGATCGACCTGCGTCACGAGGCTGTGGCCGACGAGAAGTTCCAGGCACAGTTGGGCGATGCTGTTACACAGGATACCACCAGCACCGTGGATATCAAGAGCTACGAGCCTAACCAGCTTACCTACGAGGTTAACTCGGGTAAGGGTGGTGTAGTGGTATTCTCCGAGGTTTACTATCCCGGCTGGACTGCCACCATCGATGGCGAGCCTGCCGAGTTGGGTAGGGTAAACTACATCCTGCGTGCCCTCAATGTAAAACCAGGTAAACACGAGGTAGTGCTCAGTTTCTTCCCCAAGTCGGTTGATACTACCGAGACGATTGCCTATACAGCGTATGCTATACTGCTACTGGTGCTGGCAGGAGCCGCCTTCATGGCCTACCGCCGCAAAAAGAATGGTTAAGGCTCTTGGCGAGCTGAATGTTCAATGTTCAATGTTCAATGTTCAATGAAAAAACTGCTCTCATTGCCACCAAACTTGGTGGACAGTTTCCACGATGTAACCGGATTGAGTCGTGAGGAGTATTTCTGTACCAACGATCCAGTTGGTCATAAGTTGGGTAGTGGTGGCGGAACCACCTGGCTGTTACAGGCCTGTATGACTACCGAGGATGGCACCTCGCTTGCCGAGTGGCTGCCCCGCGAAAAGCGTATCTTGCTGCATGCCGGCGGACAGAGTCGTCGCTTGCCCTCGTATGCCCCATCAGGTAAAATCCTTACCCCCGTACCCGTGTTCCGTTGGGAGCGTGGACAGCGCCTCTCACAGGACTTGCTCAGTCTGCAGCTGCCCCTTTACGAGCAGATGATGGATATGGCCCCCGAGGGCATCCACACCATGGTGGTAAGTGGCGATGTGCTGGTGCGCACCTCACAGCCCTTGCAACCCATCCCCGATGCCGATGTGGTGTGCTATGGCTTGTGGCTCGATGCCTCAGTGGCCAAGAACCACGGTGTGTTCGTAAGCTCGCGCAAATCGCCCCAGGTGCTTAAGCATATGCTGCAGAAACCCAGCATCGAGACCCTGAACGAGCTTCAAAAGGATCATTATTACCTCACCGATATCGGCATCTGGATGCTGAGCGACAAAGCCGTTGAACTATTGGCTAAAAAATCTAAGAAAGGCGATGATATCATCGAGTATGATATGTACTCCGAGTTTGGCTGCGCCCTTGGCACAAACCCATCTAAGCCAGATGAGGATTTGCTTGACCTCAAGGTGGCCATCGTACCCCTGCAGGGGGGCGAGTTCTACCACTTCGGTACTTCGCGCGAGATGATCTCATCTACCCTCCGCATTCAGAATCTGGTAAACGATCAGCGAGAGATTATGCACCACGATCGCAAACCGCACCCCAGCTTGTTTGTGCAGAATGCCGTTTGCAAGTACAAGTTTACCGAGGACAATACCAATATCTGGATTGAAAACAGCGACGTGAGCGAGGGCTGGACCCTGAGTCACGACAATATTATAACAGGTGTACCCCAGAACCACTGGAAGGTAAACCTGGCCCCAGGCGAGTGTATCGATGTAGTGCCCATTGGCGATACCGAATACGCTGTGCGCCTGTACCATATCGACGATAAGTTTGCTGGTGCCGAACAGCAGAAACAGCAGTTCCCTGTAGTGGCCGACCTTGAGGCCCTGAGCATGCTGCAAACACTGGATGGCCTGGCACTCGTTACCAGTCGTATGATTTCGGCCGAGGAGATTAGTACCGAGGCCAATCTGCATCGCTTGTTCGATCAGCGTAAGGCTTTCCGCAAACTCAACTGGAGTGCGCTGGCCAAGAACTGGAACCACAGTGTGTTCTACCAGCTCGACCTGGCCGATGCCAAGCGCGAGTTCGACGAACAGCACATCGAGATGCCCCCTGCACTCGATGCCGATGCACCCCTGATGACGCGCATCCACGATGCCATGTTCCGTGGCGAAAGCGAAAAAGCCTTTGCGCTTTTGCGCGAGGGCTTACTCGATACCAACGATCGTCAGCAGATACCCCAGCTCAGTGTGGCCGACGACCAGATTGTCTGGGGCCGTTCACCTGTGCGTATCGATATCGCAGGTGGTTGGACCGATACCCCTCCTTACTGTCTGATGGAGGGTGGCAATGTCATCAACCTGGCCATCGAGCTCAATGGTCAGCCCCCGTTGCAAACCTATGTGCGCCCCTGCCAGGAGCCCCGTATCGTGCTGCGTAGCATCGACCTGGGTGCCATGGAGGTAGTAGAGACCTCCGAGCAGTTGCGTGATTTTATGCACGTAGGCTCGCCCTTCTCAATCCCCAAGGCCGCCTTGGTATTGGCTGGCTTTGGTCAGCGTTCGCTCAAGGATGAGTTAGCTGCCTTTGGCGCAGGTATCGAGCTCACCCTGCTCAGTGCCATCCCCGCAGGCAGTGGCTTAGGCACCAGCAGCATCCTGGCTGCTACCGTGCTGGGTGCGCTCAACGATTTCTGCGGCTTGGGTTGGGATAAGAACGAGATTGGTCATCGCACCCTGATGCTCGAACAGATGCTTACCACAGGCGGTGGTTGGCAGGATCAGTTTGGTGGTGTGCTGGGTGGCGTAAAACTGCTGCAAACGGGTAGGGGCTTTGCCCAGAACCCACAGGTGCGCTGGTTGCCTACCGATCTGTGGACGCAACCCGAATATCGCCCTTGTCACCTATTATATTATACAGGCATCACGCGTACGGCTAAGAGCATCCTGGCCGAGATTGTGCGTCGCATGTTCTTGAACCACGGTGGCGAGCTGCGCCTGTTGCGTCAGATGAAACAGCATACCCTCGACATGTACGAGGCCATCCAGCAGAACGACTTCGAGCGTATGGGCTTGCTGGTACGTAAAACGTGGGCACAGAATCAGGCCCTCGATGCAGGTACCAACCCAGCCGATGTGGCTAAGCTCACCAGCTTGATCGATGACCTCTGCTTAGGTTACAAACTGCCAGGTGCAGGTGGTGGCGGCTATCTGTATATGATAGCTAAGGATCCCGAGGCCGCCGCACGTATCAAGCAGATTCTTTCTGAAAACAGCATCCGTAAAAATGCCCGCTTTGTAGATATGAGTCTTTCTACCACAGGCTTGCAAATCAGTAGAAGTTGATATTGTTAGTCCTGTTATCCGTTGCAAAAAAAAATTATGGAGTTTAGAACGATAGTTGATATAGATGACCCTGGGTTTAGGATAGGGGCTTGCGAGGAGATGCTCTTCGTAGGGTCGTGCTTTGCCGATAAGATAGGCGCACGCTTTACCGACGAGAAGTTCCGCACCATCGTTAATCCCTTTGGCGTGATGTACAATCCCGCCTCCATCCTCCATACCATCCAGCGCCTCTCCGCTCAGCCCGATTTGAAATCCGTCAAGACTGCATTCTTGACCCTCGGCACCAATCACGTTTATATTCTCAATGAAACAGGCGAGATAGTAGATAACTGCCAAAAGCGCCCGCAATCGCTCTTTACCGAGAAGGAACTCACGGTAGATGAGTGTGCCGATTACCTGCAGCAGGCCATCGATATCCTGCATGCCGCCAATCCCGATATGCGCATCGTACTCACCGTTAGTCCCATCCGCTATCGCAAATACGGCTACCACGGCTCCCAACTCTCCAAATCTACGCTTCTCCTAGCCGTTGATAAGGTCATCAAAATGTTTCATGTTTCATGTTTCGCTCCAGCTCCGCTGGCTTGCAAGGCAAGAATGTTTAATGTTTCATGTTTAATGTTTCATGTATCCTACTTTCCCGCCTACGAAATCATCAACGATGAGTTGCGCGATTACCGCTTTTATGCCGACGATATGCTGCACCCCTCATCGCAGGCCGTAGAGTATATCTGGCAGCGATTCTCCGAGGTGTATCTCAGTCCCGAGGCCAAGGCTTTCCTCAAGGAGTGGCAACCCCTCAAGGCCGCGCTTAATCACAAGCCGTTCAATCCCGATTCGGATGAATATCGCATATTTATGGATAAAACTATGTTAAAAATTTCCGAGTTGCAAAAAAAATACCCTAACTTTGCAGTATGAAATACAGTATAGAAAAGGTTACCACGCTCATAGGAGCGCGACGATATGGAAACACTGAGGCTCAGGTAAGCTGGTTGCTCACCGATAGCCGTAGTCTTTGTTTCCCCGAAGAAACATTGTTTTTCGCCCTGAAAACACAGCGTAACGATGGTCATCGTTACATTCAGGACTTGTATAACCGTGGTGTGCGTCAGTTCGTAGTCGAACAGGTGCCCGAGGCTTACGAAACCCTTTATCCGCAAGCCAACTTTTTGCGAGTGCCTCACACATTGGCAGCCCTGCAGCGTTTGGCCGAGCGCCATCGCGACGAGTTCTCGCTGCCCATCGTAGGTATCACCGGCTCTAACGGTAAAACCATGGTTAAGGAGTGGCTTTATCAGTTGCTGTTGCCCTCGCAGCGTATTGTACGTTCGCCTCGCAGCTACAACTCACAGATAGGTGTGCCCCTCTCGGTATGGTTGCTCAACGAGCAGACCGAGGTTGGTATCTTCGAGGCAGGTATCTCGCAGCCTGGCGAGATGATGGCCCTGCGCGATATCATCCAGCCCACCATCGGCGTGCTCACCTCGTTAGGTGCCGCCCATCAGGAAAACTTCCGTTCGATGGAAGAGAAGTGCATGGAGAAACTCGAGCTGATGCACGATACCGAGGCCATGGTATATTGCTCTGATAACGATATCGTGAGCCGTTGCATCCGTCGCATGAACTATAAAGGCGAGAAAATCTCGTGGAGCACCTGCGATCAGCAGGCCGCCTTCTATGTTAAGAGTGTCGAGAACTCGCACATTACCTATATTTGGAAGGAAGAGGAGAACTGCTTCGATATCCCATTTATCGACGAGGCCTCAATCGAGGATTGTATCACCTGTGCAGCCGTTGCCCTGCGCTTGGGTCTCACCCCCGGCGATTTGGCTGAGCGCATGCCTAAGCTTGAACCCGTGGCCATGCGCCTCGAGGTTAAAGAAGGCCAGCGTGGTTGCATCCTCATCAACGACTCGTACAACTCCGATATCAACTCGCTCGATATCGCCCTCGATTTCATGAATCGCCGCGAGGAGTTGAAGAAGCGTACCCTTATCCTCAGCGATATGTTCCAGTCGGGTCTTTCGCCCGAAAAACTCTACGCCCAGGTATCCGATTTGGCTGTTAAGCGTGGCATCACCAAGTTTATTGGTATCGGCGCCCAGCTCACTGCCCAGGCCGATAAAATCCAGATTGCCGACAAGCAGTTCTTTGCCGATGTAAACCACTTCCTGGGTAGCGATGCCTTTACCGGTTTGCGCAACGAGATGATTCTCTTGAAGGGAGCCCGTCCTTTCGGTTTCGATCAGATTACCGAGCAGCTCGAGCAGAAGGTTCACGAAACCATCCTCGAGGTCAACCTCAATGCCGTGGTCGAGAATCTCAACTTCTATCGCTCGTTCATGAAGCCCGAAACCAAGATGGTGTGCATGATCAAGGCCGATGCCTATGGAGCAGGCGCTGTCGAGATAGCCAAAACCCTGCAGGATCACCGTGTTGACTACCTCGCAGTGGCAGTGGCCGACGAGGGTGTTACCCTGCGTAAGGCTGGCATCACCGCCAATATCATGATTATGAACCCCGAGATGACCGCCTTCAAGACCATGTTCGATTACGACCTGGAGCCCGAGGTGTATAGCTTCCGCTTGCTCGATGCCCTCATCAAGGCAGCCCGCAAGGAGGGTATCACCGGCTGGCCAGTACATATCAAGCTCGATACAGGTATGCACCGCTTAGGCTTCGATCCCGAGCAGGATATGGACGAGCTCATCGATCGCCTCACCCATCAGCAGGCTGTGATTCCCCGTTCCGTATTCAGTCATTTCGTTGGTTCTGACAGCGACGACTTTGATAATTTCTCAACCTTGCAGTTCAAGCGTTTCGAGATGGGCAGTCAGAAACTTCAGGCCGCCTTCTCGCACAAGATTCTGCGCCATATCGACAACTCTGCCGGCATCGAGCACTTCCCCGATCGCCAGTTGGATATGTGCCGTCTGGGTCTCGGTCTGTATGGTATCGATTCGCGCGACAACCGCATTCTCCATACCGTTAGCACCCTCAAGACCACCATTCTGCAGATGCACCAAGTGCCCAAGAGCGAAACCGTGGGCTACAGTCGCAAGGGTAAACTCGATCGCGATTCTGTCATCGCTGCCATACCTATTGGCTATGCCGATGGCTTGAACCGTCGTTTGGGCAATCGCCACTGCTACTGCCTCGTCAACGGTCAGAAGGCCGAGTACGTAGGTAATATCTGTATGGACGTGGCTTTGATTGATGTCACTGACATCCCATGTGTTGAGGGCGACCAGGTAGAGATCTTCGGTGAGCACCTGCCCGTTACCGTGCTCAGCGATGTCCTCGACACCATCCCCTACGAGGTCCTCACCGGCATCAGCAACCGTGTAAAACGCGTTTATTTCCAGGATTAAGTTTAATCCTATATACAACTACAAGTCAGGGAGTGCAGATATGTACTCCCTGATTTTATTTATCAGTCAATCGCTTCAAAAAGAATTAAATTTCTTCCACTGTGCTTTGTTATCTTGGAAAGAATGCGTAACTTTGCCAGCGATTTTTCGGTAAAGACAAATAACAGACTATTTATGAAACGAAACACGATTCTTGCCGTCGTTGCCGGCATTATGTTAGCCATTGGCTTTGGACCGTACTTACTGTTGCTGCTGGTTATCGCCCCCTTCGCTTACTTCATCATCAAGCGCAAGGAGCGGACGGCTGTTCCAAGGGTGACCTACGCCACGGTGGAAGAGGCAAAACAGAGATACGGAGAACCCGACGGCGTGGTGGTGCTGGATGCCTCGCGAGCCAACGAGCTCCCTGCCCTTATCCTATTCTATCCCAACCATGACATTGCGATTATCGCCGGCGAAGAGCTGAAACTCAGCAGTCTGGAGTGCGTGATGTCAAAGAACATGGCCACGCCCTACACCATAGACGAGTATGCTGTGATCATCGGTACCAACGACCCGCTTCGTCCCACTATCGAGCTCCGTGTGGGCTACGGTGCCGTACTGGCTGGCGACATTGCCGCACAGATAGACGCTTACATACAATAAAGGGAGTACATAACTGCACTCCCTGACTTGTATTTGTATATAGGATTAAACTAATCCTGGAAATAAACGCGTTTTACGCGGTTGCTGATGCCGGTGAGGACCTCGTAGGGGATGGTGTCGAGGACATCGCTGAGCACGGTAACGGGCAGGTTCTCACCAAAGATCTCTACCTGGTCGCCCTCAACACATGGGATGTCGGTGACATCAATCAAAGCTACGTCCATGCAGATATTACCAACGTATTCGGCCTTCTGACCGTTCACGAGGCAGTAGCAGTGGCGATTGCCCAGGTGACGGTTCAAACCATCGGCATAGCCAATAGGAATGGCAGCAATGACAGAATCGCGGGTAAGCTTGCCCTTGCGGCTGTAACCCACGGTATCGGTCTTAGGCACCTGGCGCATCTGCAGGATGGTAGTCTTCAGGGTGCTGACGGTATGGAGGATGCGGTTGTCGCGCGAATCGATACCATACAGACCGAGACCCAGACGGCACATATCCAACTGGCGATCGGGGAAGTGCTCGATACCAGCAGAGTTGTCGATATGGCGCAGAATCTTATGCGAGAAGGCGGCCTGGAGTTTCTTGCTGCCCTCGTCGAACTTGAGGAACTGCAGCTTTGAGAAGTTATCGAAATCGTCGCTATCAGAGCCTACGAAATGACTGAATACGGAACGGGGGATAACAGCCTGCTGATGGGTGAGACGATCGATAAGCTCGTCCATATCCTGCTCGGGATCGAAACCTAAGCGGTGCATGCCTGTATCGAGTTTGATATGTACAGGCCAGCCGGTGATACCCTCCTTGCGCGCTGCCTTGATGAGGGCATCGAGCAAACGGAAGCTATATACCTCAGGCTCCAGGTCGTAATCGAACATGGTCTTAAAGGCGGTCATCTCAGGGTTCATAATCATGATATTGGCGGTGATACCTGCCTTACGCAGGGTAACACCCTCATCGGCCACTGCCACTGCGAGGTAGTCAACACGGTGATCCTGCAGGGTCTTAGCTATCTCGACAGCACCTGCTCCATAAGCATCGGCCTTGATCATGCACACCATCTTGGTTTCGGGTTTCATGAACGAGCGATAGAAGTTGAGATTCTCGACCACGGCATTGAGGTTTACCTCGAGGATGGTTTCATGAACCTTCTGTTCCAGCTGCTCGGTAATCTGATCGAAACCGAACGGACGGGCACCCTTCAAAAGAATCATCTCGTCGCGCAAACCAACAAAGGCATCGCTACCCAGGAAGTGGTTTACATCGGCAAAGAACTGCTTGTCGGCAATCTGGATTTTATCGGCCTGGGCAGTGAGCTGGGCACCGATACCAATAAACTTGGTGATGCCACGCTTAACAGCCAACTCGGATACCTGAGCGTAGAGTTTTTCGGGCGAAAGACCCGACTGGAACATATCGCTGAGGATAAGGGTACGCTT
>JAEEGH010021854.1_pt1 | contig 13177 bp, 9 predicted proteins | sample 9134181 | NCBI WGS metagenome assembly JAEEGH01 (sample SAMN16246544, study PRJNA631951) | gut metagenome | biome: gut microbiome; feature: rumen; material: DP-attached | host: Bos | place: Iran: Karaj | collected 2018-10 | reverse complement strand
TCTTTACCCCATTTGATGTAGACATCACCGGCATCCGGAGAGATTGCAGTATACTCAGGAATATCATTGCCGGTTAGACTTTTAAGCTTTCCCGGAAGATACTCCATGGTGCATTTTCCAGTCATGTCTTTATATCCGCTTCTGCAGCCAATGACCAGCTTTCCGCCATTTCGCACATACTCCTCAAGAACCGGGATAAATTTTTCGTTGACCATAGTCATGTGAGGATAAATCAGTACTTCATATTTAGAAAGGTCTTGTGCTGAAATCTTCTCTGTCAAATACACAAAATCTATTGGCGTATGGCTCTTTTGCGCAGCTTTAAATATTGCATTCTGGCTCTTTTCTTCAACATTCTTGTGCCATACATCCAGCTCAGAATCAAAGATGTTGTCATAATCCTTAAGGATAGCAACCTTGGCAGTATAGTGGCCCCCCGCAACCTCAGAGATTTTCCCAAGCTTTTCATGTATATCAGAGATTTCTTTCAGTCTTCTGTTATCTCTTCCTGAATAATCAAGGATTCCATGCCAGTACATCTCTGTTCCAAAGGTTGCAGTGCGCCATCTGAAATAGCTGATAAAATCCGCCCCGTGGGCAATAGACTGCATTGTCCAAAGAGTAATCTGTCCAGGCCTTGGTGTTGGTGCTGCCATTCCGGTATTCCAACCATTGGCCCCGGATTGCTGCTCCATTATTCCAAAGATAGGAGAAATAGCTCTTGTATCTGTAAGGTTTCTGCTCCATTTTCTGTCGCGAAGTGAAGCTTCGTCCTTATCGTAGCCATCTAATGTGTATGCAAAGTTTGGATAAGAGTCATAGGTTATGAAATCAAGGCTCTCATCCCGCATTCTCTGATAATCCACATGGCCAAAGATGCCATTGGTAGTAACAAAGTCATCTTCCTTTTTGTATTTGCGGATTATGTCTGCCTGCATCCTTGCCCATTTGCAAGCGCTATCAGACACAAATCTGTAATAATCAAGCGTCTGATGGGGATTCACTGTCCCCTGCACCGTTGTCCTTGGAATATGAACCTGATTCCACTCCGTATAAGTCTGATTCCAGAAAACCGTTCCCCAGGCGTCATTAAGCGCATCCAAAGTCTTGTACTTATCCTGAAGGAATTTGTTGAAAGCCTTGTCATCACTTTCTGAATAGTATTCAGCAATTTCGCAGTTGATTTCATTGTCAATCTGCCAACCGATAACACACTTCCTTTTGCCGTAGTGCTCTGCAAATTTCTCAACAATAATTGATGACAGTCTCTTATAGTTCTCTGAATTGTAGTTATAATGCCTGCGCATTCCGTGCCTGAATAAAGTGCCATCCTTCCTGGCATTAAGCGCATCAGGATACTTTTCCGTAAGCCACGCAGGAGGCGTTGCTGTGGGCGTTCCCATGATCACCTGCATATTCATCTCGTCGCATATGTCAAGAAACTCATCAAAGAATTCATAGGTAAAAAAGCCTTCTGTTGGCTCCACCTTACTCCATGCAAACTCCGCAATACGTATAGTCTTTATGCCCACCTTTTGCATTCGCTCAAGATCTTCTCTCCAAAGCGATGTATCCCAATGCTCCGGGTAATAGCAGGTTCCAAGGCTTATTTCATTCCCATTCAGTAGCTTACTCATAGATAACTCCATCATAGTTCATCTTCAAGATTACAATTTTAATTCTAAACCTTTAAGTTCATCAGCGTCTATATGAACTTCCACAGGTTTCTTTGTATCCTTCTTTTTTATAACAACCAATATCTTACCTGCAAGCATAGCTCTTTTATCTGATTTGTAAGAGGTAAGATCCGACATATCCCCTGCGTCCATACCAACAAGTTCAGCATTCCTATCAGGCTTTACTTTGATTATGTTTCTTGCAGTTGGAACTACGCTTAAGTCTGCATCGCAGGCAGAAACCTCAATGTAGTAGAAATCTCCAAGCTGTTTAACTTCAGCTAAAAGCCTGTCTGCTTCTTTTGCCGTTTGAACAATTGTAGTTTTTACCCGCTTATTTCCAATGTAGCCTTCCGCTCTTAATGTCCCCTTTTCATAAGGTACATCCCAGGACAGGTGCAGATCTCCAGTTGTTGGATGATAGCGCCTTACCTCATCATCCCAGCTCTTAGTTGCTCCATACCTTGGGCATGCTGCACAAGCCTTTTCTCCCACCAGTCTGTCATTGATGAAAAGCTTAACCTTCTCACAGTTTGTATAACACAGAACCTGCTTGAACTGTCCTTCTTCACCCTCAAAATTCCAATGAGGTAAAAGATGCAATGTAACCTCATCCTTATTCCATATGGACTTAAAGTAATAAAAGGCATCCTTTTTGAAATTAGCTGTATCAATAGCTCCAAAGTTAGCACCACGCCTTGGCCAATGCGCTTCTCCAAGATAGTCAATTCCTGTCCATATAAAATCTCCGGCAACATAATTTCTGCTGGCTGTAAATCTCCACAACGCCTCATGAGTAAGCGTGGCTGTTACATAGCTGAAGTTATATTTGTTATCGGTGCTGTAATCACCTCGGTCACCACAAACTGATGGATTTTCTGTCCCGATCATTATTCTGTCCGGATTAGCCAGTTTATCCTCCTCATAAAAGCTTTCTGCTCTTTCACGCCATCTACCAACATAGTTGTATCCGACAACCTCAAGCGCATCAATAAAATCTTTTCTTGTTTCTATCTCAGGAAGAGATGCAATATTATCACATGCGCTTGTAACCAGCCTCAAGCTGTCCTCAGAGTGAACTATATCTGATAGAAACTTTACAATCTTGGCGCCATCAGAGTAAGCCTGTTCCGGAATTTCATTTCCAATGCTCCACAATATTATCGATGGATGATTGTAGTCGCGCCTTAGCATTGTGCGCAGCTCCTGTTCTGCATCCTGGTAAAAGAACTGACTAAAGCCATAAGATGGTTGATCAGAAAAATAGTTTTCGTTCTTGTTTTTTCCAAGGGTCCATTCATCATAGATTTCATCCATAACGACAAATCCCAGCTCATCGCATAAATCAAGTAAAGCCGGTGCCGGAGGATTATGTGAGCATCTGATTCCATTAACCCCCATTTCTTTTAACAGCTTTAATCTATATTCCCAGATTTCCTTATGAAATGCTGCTCCGAACAAGCCTGAGTCATGATGAAGACAAACGCCTTTTATCTTAGTCCTTACCCCATTAAGCGAAAATCCGTCAGAAGGTGTAAATTCTGCCGTTCTTATTCCAAATCCGTCTACCCTCTCATCGATCTTTTCATCACCTCTATAAAGTTGTGTTACCAGCTTATAAAGATATGGGCTTTTATCAGACCACAGACTAGGCTTATCTACATAAATCCTGCTACATGCTTCCGAGGAGCCAAAAGAGCTGGTATAAAGCGTTGCTCCTGCACTTGCAACCTGTTTCCCTCTCTTATCTTTAAAAACCCATTTTATCTGAATATTACTATCATCCTCGCTGTAGTTATTTACAAGTGTGCGAACATCAATAGTTGCGCTGAGTCCTTCTCTATATACTCCGCTGGTATCGGCCTTAACCCCAAAATAATCGAGGCACACAGAATCTGTTTTTCTGTAGTAAACATCTCTATATATTCCTGAGCCCGTGTACCATCGGCTATTAGGCAGTTTGCTGTTATTCACTTTTACAGCGACAATATTATCTCCTTCTGTAACTGCATCTGTGATATCAACGACAAAGGTGGCATAGCCGTAAGCTCTTTTACCAACAAGTATTCCATTGGCGAATACTTCGCTCTCCATGTAAATGCCTTCGAATATCAGCTCGTGCCTCTTTTTCAGGTCTTCCTTAGAGAGGGTAATTATCTTTCTATACCAGCCAATTCCGCCTTTAGCGTAGCCTCCACCAGCACCGCTTTTACTTTTTTTGTCCGGGGCAAAAAAGGTATCCCAGTCATGGGGAAGCTTAACTTTTTCCCATTTTTTGTCATCAAAATCTGTGGCTGCATAAGCATAATCGCTACAATCGCCCAGTGTGAACATCCAATTGTCATTGATTTTTGTAGTGTCTTTTAAAAGCATCTTAACTCCTCATTACTTAAAAAATAAGGGGAACAGTTTCCTGCTCCCCTATCTGCCCTGTTAATACCATTATCTGGTAGCAAGCCATGCATCATACTGATTATAGAATTCATCAAGAACAGTCTGAAGACCTGCTGCATAGCATTCTTCTATCATCTTATCAAGTGTAGCATCCACATCGTCTACAAGGCCAAGCTCAAGCATTGGTACATATGAGCTAAGAACTGTATTTACTGCAGCCTTCTCGTTGACTACATTTGCATCATCAAATACAAAGGTAATTGTAGGATTGCTTACAACTCTCTCTTCCCAGCTATCTGAAACAGCCTTTTCTCTTTCATCTCCGCCTGCCTCTGAAAGCTCACCGTTCTTGATTGCCCAAGATGCAGAAACTGTCATTGGAGGATAATTCTCAACTGCGCCATCAATTCTGGTATACTCGTTATTGTCACCCATTGAATAGTGCTTGCCCTCTTCTCCAAGAAGAATAAGGTGATTAACATATGTGTCCATCTTCATGATATCAAGTACCATAGCTGCTCTTTCAGGCATCTTGGAACTTGCTGTAATAGCCATATCATTGTTTGAGTAAGCTTCGCATCCAACAAGATGTGGGCTTGTAATATCATAAGCTGCGCATGTAACGCCATCTGTCTGCTCAGCCTGTCTCATGTATGTAAATACTGAAGCGTTCCATGCAATTGATGCGCCCTGAAGTGCTCCAAAAGCATCATCATCTGTTACTGTATTTGTCAGAGCCGATCTGCTCCAGCAGCCTGCATCTGCCATTTCCTTCATATCCTTTGCATACTCTCTGAATGGCTCATACTCATAAGCAAGCTTGATATCATCTCTTGTAGGAAGTTGTCCTTCCTTATACTCATAGATCATATCGAACCAGTCTGAATCAAGAGCAAGGAAAGTATCATACTGTTCTCTGTAAACATCCCAAAGCTCATTGTTGTCACCAGCAGCTGCAAGTGCATAAATACCGCTATCAGGAGTTTCTTTTTCTGCAACTGTCAAAGAAAAGTTCTTGTAATCTTCCCAGCTGGAGAGTTCTTTAATGTCATACTTATCAGCAATATCCTGTCTGATAGCGACAATCTTGCCCATTGGCTGTGCTGTATTTGAAGGAACTGCTATTGTCTGGCCTGAAAGAGTTGTCTCATCCCAGCTCTCAGCAGCCTGGTACTTATTTGTAAGAGGCATGTTATTTGCTATAAAGTCTTTATCCAGCGTGTAGAATGATCCTTTAGCCGCTTCAGTATACATGTAGCACCAAGGTGCTGTGAAAATAAGATCTGCATCGCCGCCCTGAAGAACTAGTGAATACATTGTTGAATAATCACTCCAGCTAAGAAATGTAACATTAATATCAGTATTGAAAGGCTTTAAATAATCGTTGATAAGACCAAGAACCTCGTCCCAGTCATTTGGTGTATCACCGATAAGATACATCTGAACTGTGTAAGGGCTGCTAAGATCGATTGCTGAATACATCTCTGGAGTTGCAGCAATTACGCCCTCTCCGATTGCATCCGGAAGTCCTGCAAGCGCATCGCTTGTAGCAGCAGGTGTCTCTGTTGCAGCATCTGACTGAGTAGTCTCAGTAGCCTGTGCATCAGTTCCTGTGCTCTCAGTAGTTGTAGCATTCTCGCTACCACAGCCTGTCATTATACCGGCTGTCATAGTAAGCGCCATTAAGATTGATAATACTTTCTTTTTCATGTTTTCCTCCTTTATCCTTTTACTGCTCCTATTGTTAACCCCTTTACAAAGTACCTTTGCACGAAGGGGTAAAGTAACACGATTGGACCTGTGGCAATAACTGTCATCGCCATTTTCATACTTTCAATCGGTATAGACGGAAGGGCAATCCCTGATTTTTCCGCAACTATCCTCATTGCTTCCGCACTTCCAAGGATTCTCTGAAGGTAATACTGAAGTGTGAACTTATTCTCATCTGTTATGTAAAGCATACAGTTATACCAGTCATTCCAATAAGCGAGTGCTGAAAACAATGACAATGTAGCTATGAGCGGTTTAGACAAGGGAATGATCAGCTTTGTAAATATAACCAGGTCATTTGCTCCATCAATCTTTGCAGACTCAGTAATCTCCATTGGAAGTCCTGACATAAAAGACTTTGCTATGATCATGTTCCATACTGAAAACATCAGCGGAAGGATCAACCCTGTAAAATTGTTCTTAAAATTCAGGTATCTTACACAAAGAAGATACCAGGGAACCAGACCACCATTAAACAAAGTCGTGAAAAAATAAAAAAATGCAAACTTATTTCTCCAGGGAAAATCTTTTCTTGAAAGAACATAACCTGTCATCGTTGCAAGTAAAACTGCTAAAAATGTACCAACTACTGTTACTCCGATAGTTGTTCCATAGGCCTTTAGGATAGCCACAGGATTTTTTAAACTGAGCTGATAGCTTTCAAGACTGAAATTTGTCAGTGAAGGCAGAAGTGGATATCCATTCTTTATCAGCGAACTTTCTGAGGTAAATGATGCAATAATGATCAGATAAAAAGGTATAACGCAGATTAGTGCAAATAGTCCAATAAGCACAGCGCCAACAACATTAACTGCGACTTCATCTTTACTCATTGGGCGCTTTCTATTCATAACTATTACTTCTTTAGCCATTTTCTCCTCCATCAATAAAGTGCATAATCAGGGTTAGCTTTTTTAACCAAAGCATTAGAAATCATGATCGTTATAAAGCAGAGTACTGACTGATACAAGCTGGCTGCCGCCGAAACACCGATATCACCGTTGTCGATAAGGAGTCTGAAAACGTAGGTGTCAATTACATCTGTTGTGGGCTGCAGTAATGCGCTTGAACGCACTGTCTGGTAGAACAATCCGAAATCTCCCCTGAAAATATTTCCGATACCAAGAAGAACCAGGATCATCATAGTAGGCATCAGTGAAGGGATTGTAAGATATTTGATTTTCTGCCATGCACTTGCGCCATCAATGGATGCAGCTTCAAACATTTCCTGGTCAAGCCCTGTTATAGCTGCAAGATATACAACTGAGCCATATCCTGTCTGCTTCCATATTCTCAAAAAGATGATAACTATTGGCCAGGCAGCCGGCGTATTGTACAGGTCAAAGGCTGTTCCGCCAAGCATTGTGATAATATGGTTAAATACGCCCTTTTCATAATTGAAAATGTTATACATTATGGCTCCGGCAACAACCCAGCTGATGAAGTATGGTAAAAACATCAGTGACTGGGATACCTTCTTAAATACCTTTGAAAACAGCTCGTTAAGAAGGATTGCACTTCCCATTTCAAAAACAACACCCAAAAATATAAACGCTATGTTGTATAAAAGTGTGTTTCTTGTTACCATTCCAAGTTTTCCTGAAATTAAAAGAGCTTTGAAATTGTTAAGACCGTTCCAGGGTGAAAAATAGATTCCCCCGTTATATTGATATCTTTTGAATGCAAGAATGATTCCCGTCATGGGAACATAGCTGAAAATTATTACATATAAAAGACTTGGCAGGAGCATCAAGAGCAATAGCCAATGCCTTTTAATAACCTTCATAAAAGGTGTTTTTGTTTTTATATTTTCTTTTCCCATACCCCTCTCCTCTATACGTTTTTCACAAAAAGACATATCGATTAAGTATTAGTTTAGGGAAAATATACAAATTAGGCTATTTGTATTACTGTCAAATATAAAAAAAATATTAAGCTAATTTAGACAAAATTCATTTAATATTTGCGCAAATTTGCGCTATCGATGCGCAAAATTTAAATATTTGCGCATTTTCTGTTGAGAATTAACGGTTTAACACATATAATCTTTTATTATGGGAAAGAAAATCAGATTAAATGAAATTGCAAAAGAACTGAATATATCACCAACCACCGTATCCAGAGCTCTTTCAGGGACAGGACGTGTTTCAAGTAAAACCCGCCAAAAAGTTCTGGCATATGCTGAAACAATTGACTATCGCTCCCCTTCTCAAAACAAGTTTAATGCAAAAAATAACCAGTCTTCCAGAAGCGGAAATGTTGCTATAGTCCTTTCCAGAGACCTTCTCTATGAATCAGAATTTTTTCATTTGTGTCTTCTTGGCGCAGCCAGTGCATTGGCAGATCATGGCTATGAAACACTACTGATACTCTGCAATACCAATGAATATGAGCCTCTAAAACCAGCAGTCGAAAAGGGAATGCTAGATGGTGTCATTTTTACCAGAGCAATTGCCCACGAAAAAAGCTTCTCGTTTCTTAAAAAGAACAGAATCCCTGTAGTTGTAGTAGGCTCTGGTGTCAAGAATGCTCTGATGGTTGATACAAACACAGCGCTTGCATGTCGTGAACTTTCTTCATCTATGGTAAATAGTGGATGCAGAAATATAGCGTTTATCGGTGGAAGCATGGACTACAACGTTAACGCCAAGAGATTGGAAGGCGTTCTGATGGGAATATCGGACTATTCAATAGAACCTAATCCAAATCTGATTTTCAGGGATGTGGTCGACTTTAATTCCTGCAGAGTTGCTGTTGAAAATGCTATTCAGAGAAAGGCTGACGGAATCATATGCTGTGATGATGTAACCTCGCTGTGGACACATGAAGTTCTGACAAGAGCTGGTCTATCTGTTCCTAAGGATATTGCGCTGGCATCATGCTATGATAGTAATGACCTGGCTCACCACCTCCCTGCAATAACTGCTGTACACATTGATGCAAGAAAAATGGGAAACGAAGCCGGGGAGGCTATGTATAGGCTCCTCTCCGGAACAGAAAACCGCACATTTATCCCTGTCGAACATACTATACATCTAAGAGAGTCAACCAGAAATAAAAAGATATAAACCACAAAGAGGGGTGCTATTATTCTGAATTTTGATTACTTGAAGAATTCAATATCCTTGTTAAGTTCTTCTGCAATGCTCTTAAGATTATTGGCAGACCCGGCAAGGGTTGTAACTGTCTCAAAGCTTATCGCCGGAGCTCTTTCGGGAATCATCCCTGACAGTAACGGCTTTTTGAAGATGCTGAACACCTTCTTCGGAAGTCAGTACGTGTGGATCACCAACGTCTCCATGGTATTTGCTTCCTTCTATTACCATGATCATTCAGAATGCTCCGCTTCTATTGCTGTTCTGCTTTATCCTGGTTGTATTTAACATGCTGTTCTGCTTTGGCTTCGGTAAGCTGCTGCGCATTGATCTGGAAGATATCATCCTGGCTTCAAATGCCAACATCGGTGGTCCTACAACCGCTGCAGGAATGGCCATTTCACTGGGCTGGACCAGACTTGTCGGCCCATGCATGCTGGTGGGGACTTTCGGTTATGTGATAGGCACATGGCTTGGTATAATCATTGGTTCAATTCTGGGGGCATGATATGGACAACATAAATTCAGCTTTTATTGAAATTGCAAACGCAGTACCGGATGTGATCCTGGAGATTCGCTACTATTCGACTTTTAATTTCGTAGGGGAGAGAATAGATGGATATGTTGAGCCGACAGCTCTTTTGACAAAAGAAGCTGCCAAGGTTCTTAAGACTGCCAGTGATGAGTTCGCAAGTCGCGGATACCGGCTTAAGATTTACGACGCCTACAGACCTCAGAGGGCCGTGGATCATTTTGTAAGATGGGCAAAAGACACTTCTGACCAGCGGATGAAAAAGGTCTTCTACCCGGAGGTTCCCAAGGAGCAGCTCTTTGAACTCGGCTTCATTGCAGAGCATTCAGGCCACAGCAGAGGGAGCACGGTTGATCTCACCCTCTTTGATATGTCCCGGGGATGTGATGTGGATATGGGTGGATACTTCGATTACTTCGGGGACATAAGCCATTTTGATCACCCTGATCTTACGGATGCTCAGCGCGCTAACCGCGCCCTGTTACGTGATGTCATGATGAATGCAGGCTTTGCCCCTTATGAGTATGAGTGGTGGCACTTCACGCTGTGTGATGAGCCGTACCCGGATACTTTTTTTGATTTTCCGGTGAGGAAGATTGAGGAGTGAACTAATTGAAGAGTCCTTAACTACTTTTTCATATATCTGGCATCTCTATAAGACCCTATTTTAACAATCTTATTTTCTTTTATCATTTTGCTGAGGACAAGCTCTACTGTTTTAACGCTGATATCAGGCACCTTGTCCAGGATATCACCCTTTGAAATAGGGACTATGGCATTTAAGAGAACTGCTTCTACTCGTTCCGATTTCTTTGCTTTCTTTAATTTTATATCCATAAAGGACTCATCCAACTCTTTGTAACATCTATAAAGAATCTGCATGAAATTCACCATAAAAGGAGTGTAATCATTTTGGTTCTCATGCCATTTTGCAGAAGACTGCTCTAATGCATCATAGTAACTTTCTTTATACTTGTTAATCTGTCCTTCAATAGATATATATCTTCCTATATCATATCCTGACATATACAGAAGAAGTACTGTGAGTAGCCTCGATACTCTTCCGTTACCATCAAGGAATGGATGAATACAAAGGAAATCGACAATAAAGCATGGAATAAGCAACAGATCTGCAATATTTGAATTCTGTCTTGCATCATAATATGCCAAAAGAAGCTGCTCCATAGCTTTAGAAGTTTTTTTTGCCTCAACAGGCTTAAATCTGATATGCCTGGTTCCATCAGGCAGATATTCCATGATCATATTGTCGTGAGACTTGTATTGACCAGCTTCAGCGGGATTTACCTCTGATTCCATCATTCTATGAAGCACTTTAATTGTATCCTCAGTCAGATCCATATGATCATAATTCGTATGGATTAGATTCAGCGCCTCTTTATAACCGGATATTTCTTTCTCATCGTGAGTAACAGGGATAGCACCGTTTACAATATCTCTTATTCTGTCATCAGTAGTTACTATACCTTCTATAGCATTACTTCCTTTTACTGATTCCACAATTGCTTTCTGCCTCAGTTTTTCATAAGAATCTGCATATTGAAGCTTTCTGAATTCCCCCTTTGCACGCAAATCCGCTACTATTGCAGATAACGATGCTATGTTGGCAGGAATGCTGGTCTCCAAAAAACTATAATCAAATTTTCTCATATATTTCCTCACATAAAAATTTACTACCTAAATTTTATAATTTTTTAGGTAGTAAATCAATGTTAGTTTGCAGATGGACGAGGCAATATTTATCGTAATGTGAAATTTTAAATTCCATCAAAAATCAACAAAAATGGAATTTACTCTTGCACATAGTTTCTGATACCATATCGAAGGTTATCTGTCTGTTGGAAAGGTTTATTATGCGTAATCAAAAACATTTAACCCTATCTGACAGAACTTATATAGAACAAGAACTGAATCAGAATTCTTCTTTTAGAAGTATCGCCCTTGCGCTTGGTAAAGATCCTACCACCATTGCCAAAGAGGTAAAGAATCACAGGACTTTCTTCAAATCCACCACGCAATATGTGTCCTGTCGTAAAACCTGCATATGGGGAAACGACTGCGACATTCATGGTGGTGATAAAGAAACTGCTGGTTGTTCAGACTCCATGCTATGCCGAAACCGCTGTGCAAGCTGTCGCTTTGGACGTGCCAAATGGGTTTGCAAATACTTTACCCCATTTACATGCGATAAACCCAACCACTTCCCGTATGTATGTAATAGCTGTGCTAGTTCCAATAACTGTAAGCTGGAACATTATTTATACTCAGCCAAAAAAGCCCAAAAGGAATACGAAAAGGTCTTAGTTAACTCCCGAAAGGGAATCAATATGACCCAGGAAGAGCTTCAGGAGCTTAATGATCTTATCTCTCCTCTTATTCTTAAGGGACAACCATTAAGCCATATATTCGCCGTACATGCTGATGAGATTCCCGTTTGCAGACGAACTCTCTACAATTATCTGGATCAGTGTGTGTTTAAGGCTAGGAACATCGATCTTCCCCGGCGTGTAAGGTATAAAAAGCGCAAGAAGCATTCTGAGCCAAGAGTCAGGAATATCAAACAAGTATATCGAAACAAAAGGACTTTCGTTGATTTCGAACGCTTCATGGAAGCTCATCCCGACCTTGATGTTGTAGAAATGGACACGGTTAAAGGATGCAGTGCTGCAGGTAAATGCTTATTAACGTTACTATTTAGAAGCTGCAGCTTTATGATCATAATCCTTCTTCCGGATTGCACTCAAAAAAGTGTGATAAATGCCATCAATAGTCTCTGCGATACCATAGGTATACGTACCTTTAAGAAGTACTTTCCCGTAATACTGACCGACAATGGTTCTGAGTTCAAGAATCCATGGGCTATTGAGAAAACCGAATCCGGAACCCAGAGGACCTATGTATTCTATTGCGACCCTTATGTTTCCAATCAGAAAGGACGCTTAGAAAAGAATCATGAATACATCCGCTACGTCATCCCTAAGGGGAGAAGTATGTTCAAGTACACTCAGGAAGACATCAATCTTATGGCAAGTCATATAAACTCAACTGCCCGAGATAGCTTGAACGGAGCCACTCCATTTGAGCTTGCAGAATTACTTTTAGATAAAAAAATACCGATTCTAACAGGACAGCATAAAGTCTCCCCAGACTCCGTCATGTTAAAACCGGCACTCATTGAACGTCGTGAAAAATAATCACGAAAAATAAAACAAAAGCAGACAGATAGCCACCCAAAGAACTATAAAATCATCTATTGATGGGTGGAATTAATTTTTTCTCAATCTGCTCCAGCCATCTGTTTGCTATGCAAACAAACAGATTTGGTAAACCGATTTTATCACGTTTTTTAGGGCTATCAAAGTACCTTTTTTCTATAAAAACTCCTAAAAACGAAAAATATGAAGATTTATCGGCCAAAAGTGGATTTTAGTTTTTCATTTGACCGGCAATATTTGTACGTAATATTTCTTTTACAGTTCAGTGTACTTCTTGCTGCTGCCATAGCTCTTTTCTATCGGGTACTTCTTAGCATTCTTCTCTATCTTTTCCATTATGGCGTCTTCAATGCTAATGCCCATTTTGTCTGCGAGCTGGATGCAGTAGTTCATGACATCGGCTAGTTCCTCTTTGGCTGCTTCCTTGTCATATTCGGGGCTCCATTGGAAGCACTCGAGGAGTTCGCCGGCTTCGAT
>JAEEGH010021851.1_pt1 | contig 13178 bp, 8 predicted proteins | sample 9134181 | NCBI WGS metagenome assembly JAEEGH01 (sample SAMN16246544, study PRJNA631951) | gut metagenome | biome: gut microbiome; feature: rumen; material: DP-attached | host: Bos | place: Iran: Karaj | collected 2018-10 | reverse complement strand
TTAAAGTCGACTCTCATATCCGGTCCGGATGTGATACAGCTTGTTGGTATTATTATGGGTATGTTTCATTGGATGAATTATATAAAGCGCTTGTAACCAGCAATCTGGATGAGTATACCCATGAAGAGAATTTTAATGAGACCTTTGTACAGTAAGTAAGAAGGGCAAATCAGTTTAACATTACAAAGGCAGCCCCTTGATAACGGAGATTTATAAAATGAAAAAGAAATCAGTGCCGGTGGCAGCGCTCATAATCGGAGGGCTTCTGGTTACAGTACTCCTTTTTTGGGGGATCCAATCCATTAAGAAGGCTAAAACGATTGAGCTGCAGACGGAGTTGCAGGAATATGCAGAATTAACTGTAGATGAATCTTCACAGGAAGCAACTAAGGAAGACGCAATAGAAGAGTCAACATTGGAAAAAGAGACTGAAGATTTGTCTGATTTAGAGTCTGAGTGTGCACCTCTTGTCGAGTATTTTAATGCTCATTATTCAGAGCGGCAAGCCTATCCGTATTTTGTAAATTTGGATGGAGATGCCGATCAGGAAATGATTGTAGTTGTGGAGCCGCAAGGTATCGAAACCTGTTATTACGATCATTTTTGCGATAATACGGAACTGGTCATCTTTGATCAAGTAAACGGTGAGATTCAGGAGCTATTAAACGACCCTGTCAACAAGAGATATTTCCTTCTCATTAATGAGGAGGAGACAGGCTATTTAATCTATTCTACCTTACCGAATTTCACATTTTATGAAGAAGATGGCTCCGAAGAATTTTACGAAGTACATTTAGAATCCGGACAGGTTATTTCTGAGGCGATTTCCGAAGAAAACTATAATAGTTTGCTGCCTGGAGCAATATCTCTGAATGAATTGATGAAAAACGGAGATCGAACCAGGATGCTGATCAGGCCGATTTCATCTGCAGCCGGTTATGATTATTCCTCAGACAGAATGCAATTGGTTTCCAACCTGGCAAAAGAAGAGAATATGGTTGTTAACGATGCAATGTATATCAACGATGGAAGCGGGTTATGCCTTTATGCTTCTTTGGGGCCTGCATTCCCTGATGTTTGCAGAGATTATTCATTTGATGATACCGACTATTATATCGACGGATTCTTTGAGGTGGTGTGTGTTGACGAAAGTTTAAACCTTTATAGGCCCGGAAAGATTATGCTTGCGGATCCTGAAGATGAATATGGTGATTCTGACCTTACTGTCAGCCAATATGGGGTTTTTCATTTTGGTGAGATTGAGCACTATTATGTTGATGTAGAAGGTGTAGAATTTGAAACGCAGTATAAGTATGGTGATGTGGGCGGAGATAAGGTCTTGCTGGATTCGGAAATGCTGTTTATTCAGGACGAAAACGGAGTCCAATGTGCTTCCTACAGAGACTGGTGGGATACCTGTACCGCAACTGAGTACGTGGATATCGCATTTGAGGACGGTATGTATAAGCAGTATGCTGCCTACGAAGTATCGTCCACGGAAGTAGAGGCTGAGGCAACAAATTGGGAAGATGTTTACAGCGAATGCATGAAGGACATTTATGCACTCGATAGATTTTATATTTTCCCGGATGATGAAGGCGTAGACATAATTGTCGACAACGTTTCCTTGAAGGATATCAAAAAAGGGGTGAACGGGAAATTTTATTTTTCATTTACCTATCATGCCCAGGTAAAATGGTGGGTTGCTCCGGAATATGATTTTGTTGGATATTATACATACAGAGTGGAGGGGAACAAACTGATCAGAGAGAGTTTTGTCGGTGGTATAGATAAACTGGAAACATCCACTTTGAATCTCCCCGTAATATATAATTGATCAGCTATGTAAACAAAAATGCGTAAAATCCCGGGCATGTCACCCGGGATTTTTTCTATGCTCTTGCACCATTTTTTGATATAATGTATCTATCTGTGACTATGGGAAGGTATCGCTATGCGGTCGAAGATCGAACACATCCTGGAGGGAGATTTCACAACTGAAGAACGGGCTCTGGACTTCTCCTGCACCAAGGTGGAGATCAGCATTTCGCCGCAGGAGCTTTGCGAGGGGAGTTTCCATGTCCTCTCCAGACCCGGTACTGCCACCACCGGTTTTGTCACTTCCAGCGACATGCGCATGGAGCTGCTGCAGACCAAGCTCAGCGGCTGTGATACCGAGATCGGTTACCGCTTCCATAGTGAGCTTTGCCTTGAGGGGGATGTGATCAAGGGCTCTTTCCAGATCATCAGTAATCTGGGAGAGTACTACATTCCTTTCGTGGTGACGGTGGAGCATCCTTACGTGGACTCCTCCATCGGACAGATCCGCAATCTGTTCCATTTTGCAAACCTGGCAAAGAGCAACTGGAAGGAAGCCGTCACACTCTTTTATTCTCCGAGCTTCGAACGGGTCCTGACCGGCAATGACGAGCAGTACCTGGAAGCCTATCACGCCCTCTCCGCGATCCCGGAAAACGAGAGAAATCTGGAGGAATTCCTCCTGCACATCAACAAAAAGCAACCTTTGGAGTACCTCACCAGGACTCCTGAGATTTCCTTTACCTTCAGCCCTTCCACGGCCGGTCTCCAGGAAAAAGAGATCGAGATCCTGCGAAACGGCTGGGGCTATACCCATTTGGAGATCGAGACCGAAGGTGATTTCCTTTTTACGGAGCGCACGGTCTTAAATGACGATGATTTCCTGGGGAACATCTGCTACCTGCGTCTGTTTTTTGACATTTCCCGCATGGGCAGCGGCAGACATTACGGCAAGGTGATCCTGAAGGGCGGCAGCGTCCGCCTGGAGATCCCTGTGGAGATCCATCTGGGATCCACGGTGCCCGGGAAGAGCACCAAGCGCACGAAAAAGGAGATCGGATGCCGTATTTCCGAGCTCTATCTCCAGATGCGCTTAAAGCAGATCTCCCCCAAGCAGTGGATGGCTCGTACCGGAAAGCTGGTGGAGCAACTGGCGGATATGGACGGGAGGGATATCATGGCCCGGCTGTATCAGGCACAGATCCTTATCACCGACAGCCGTTCCAACGAGGCGGGTTGGCTCCTGGACCAGTCGGCGGATCTGCTGGAGGAGGCACAGCGTGAACACCTCTACACGGAGAAGGAACTGGACTTTATCTTCTGTTATCATTCCTATCTCACCACCCTGGTGCGCACCGAGGAGGAGTATGCCCTGTCGGAAGCTGCCAGAGTAGAGCGCGTTTACAGACGGGGTGATTACGACTGGCGTATCGGCTGGCTGATGCTTTATCTGCCCACGGAGGCATCCAGATCGCTGCCCAGACGCTGGCAGTTGCTGGAGGAGCTCTACTACAACGGCTGCACCAGCCCCATCCTGTATATGGAGGGATTGCTTGCCCTGAACCAGAATCCCCTTATCGTTCGCAAGGTTTCCGGCTTCGCTTCTCAGGTGCTGCTCTTCGGTGCAAGGCGCCACGCCCTGGCTCAGGAATCCATGGAGCAGGTGCTGTTCCTCTTTGAGAAGGAGCGGACCTATCAGCCCCTGCTGCTGCGGGCCATGACTTTGCTCTACGCCGATTATGGTGACAAGCGTCTGCTGCAGGAGATCTGCGAGCAGATGATCAAGGGAAAGCGCACTGACGCGGAGGCACTGGGATGGTACCGCATGGGCGTGGAAGCCCAGATGAAGCTGCCGAATCTCTATGAGATGTATATGGCCAGCATCGATCTGACGCAGATGCGTGAGATTCCCAGGCCCATCCTTTTGTATTTTTCCTATGCAAATCAGCTGGATGCGGAGCATACGGCTTACTATTATCACTACCTGATCCGGAACCGCAGAGAGGTGCCGGAGATCCTGGACAGCGTCCGGGAAAATATGACGATCTTCGCCCTGGACCAGATCAAAAAAGGACGCATCGACAGGCATCTGGCCGCTATCTACGACGAGGTGCTGCAACCCTCCCATCTGGAGCGGGGCATTGCGCAGAGCCTGGCGGATCTGATCTACTCCGGATGGCTCACCACGGACCAGCCCGGCATCCGGAAGGCTTATGTTTACCAGAAAGGCTTTACGAAGCCTTGGGAATATGACATTCGTGACGGAAAAGGCTGGGTCAGCGTCTACGGCAACGATTACCTCATTACCCTGGAGGATGAATACGGCAATCGGTATCTGCGCTCCGTGGATTATACACTGGAGAAGCTGATGCTGGCAGGCCGTTTCCAGCGCCCCATCGCAGAGCAGGTCTGGGACAATCCGAGACTGAACTATCTCATCTGCATGGGAGAACACGGCGATGCGGAAGCCCACAAGGACAACATCAGCCGTTTCCAGTTCCTGGCAGAGTACGAAGCATTAAGCCCTTCCCTGCGCAGGACTCTGGCCTTCAAGGCACTGGATTACTACCGCGAGGCAGGAGAGGACAAGCAGGTGCAGCTGGCCCTGCGAAAACTGGATACCGTCGGCATGAATGCGGTGGAGAAAAACCGTTACTTTACCTTCCTGTGTTTCCGGGAAGATCTGACGGAAGCCATGGATTATCTGGCAGCCAACACGCCCTATTTTGCGGAGCCTGCGCTCTTAAAACGCGTGCTGGATCAGATCCTTTCCGAGGAGCGGGAGATGAGCCCCGCGCATCAGCGGGTGCTGTACTTCGGCAGCGTGCGGCTGCTGAACCGCGGCAAGGCGGACACCCCCGTCATCCTGTATCTGATGGAGCGGTACCAGGGATTGTCCAAGGAACTGCGGGATATCTGGCGCACCGCCGGCAATATGAACCTTCCCAGAGTTTCTCTGGAGGGAAGGCTTCTGACACAGCTCCTCTTTACCGGTGCTTTCGTGGGAGAGCAGGACGAGATCTTCCGGAGCTTCGCGGAAGGCGAGGGAGACGAGCGGGTGGTACTGGCGTACCTGCTCCAGGGTACCCGGGATTACTTTGTAAATGACAGAGTTGTCGGAAACTTCCTGTTTGAGCAGCTGGAAAAACGGTTCCTTGAGGGAGCATCCCTCCCCGAGATCAATGCTCTGGCGCTGCTGAAGTACTACACCGAGAACCCTTCGGTGCTGAATGAAGAGAACAGAAAGCTGGCACTCCATCTGCTGGACCGCGAGATGAATCACCGGGTCCACATGGGCTTTTTCAAGAGCTTCCTGGATGATGGACTGTTCCCGCCCGGCAGGATGCGGGAACGTCTGGAACTGATCCTGGACGAGCTTTCCGACAAGACGGTGGTGGAATACCACGCAAGACCCGGCTGCACTGCCCGGATCCATTACATGATCGTGGGCAGCGGCAGGGAGGACTATGAGTACGAAGAGGAGTACATGCAGGAGGTCAGTGACGGCGTGTGCTTCAAGGAATTTGTGATCTTTTTCGGTGAGAGCCTGCAGTACTATATCACCGAGGAATATCGCACTCAGCTCCCCGACGGCAGCACTACGGAGGAGAGCGAACTCACCCAGAGCGGTGACCTGCAAAAGAGTGATATCACGGGCGAGGTCAGAGAGGGCAGATACGAAGCCATCAACGACATGCTTATCAGTCTCACGTTGCAGGATTACGGCACCTTTGATCATATGTTGGAAGAGTACAAACGTAAGGATTATCTGAACGGAGAATTGTTCCGTTTATTGTAGGAGACGACCATGCTGAAGATCCCCGGGCCCTTTGGAAGCGGGAACAATCGATATATCGTGGGCTTTGATCTGGGCGACCTGCGCAGCGGCATCAGCTTTATGCTGCAGGACGGGCAGATGGAGTCTGTCTCCGCCGTGCTGGGGGAGGAACAGTTTGCTATCCCCACGGTGCTGGCAAAGCGTGTGGGCGCAGGTCAGTGGTTCTACGGCGCAGAGGCTGTGAGCGTTGCGGAGAGGGAGGAAGGGATCCCGGTGGATCACCTCCTGAGCAAAGCCCTCAGCGGGGAAAGCGTTCTGGTGGACGGCAATAGTTACCAGCCCGTGTCGCTGCTCACACTGTTTGTGAAGCGCGCCCTGAGCCTGTTAAATCCCGTGGGATCCCTGGATCACATCGTGGCTATCCTCTTTACGGTGGACACCCTGGATGCGGATCACATGCGGGTGTTAAAAGAAATGGTGGCGGGGCTGAAGCTCAAAACCGATAAGGTCTATTTCCAGAGTTATACCGAGAGCTTTTACCATTACATGATCGGGCAGCCCGAAGAACTCTGGATGGGTGGCAGCATGCTGATGGATCTGGGTGAGGACAAGATCCGGGTGCTGAAAATGACCACCAATCCCAACACTTCCCCGGTGGTGGTCTACATCGACGAGACGGATTATCCCTTCTCCCGCGTGCCCAGGACCAATACCCCGGATGAGGCATACGAGCTGCGGCAGCTGGATCAGGCCTTCCTGAATCTCTGCGAAGAGGTGCTGGCGGAAAATCGTCCCACCAGTATCTTCCTCATCGGAGAGCAGTTCTCCGATACCTGGATGAAGCAGTCCAGGACCTATCTGGTGACGGGCTTCCGGGTATTCCGGGGCAGCAACCTCTACAGCAAGGGCGCCTGCATGGGCCTGCGCAATCGCTTAAATGCCACGGAAGAATCGAAAAATCACGTCTTCCTGGGCAACGAAAAGCTCAGTTCCAACGTGGGCATGAAACTCCTGCGACAGGGGGAGGAAGTGTATCTGGCTCTGTTGGACGCAGGTGTGGACTGGTTCGAAGCGGACCGGGAATTCGACCTGTATATGCGGGACGGAGATCAGGTGGATTTTGTCATCACGGGACTGGTGAAGGGATCATCCCGCATCGCCCGGATGACGCTGGAACATTACGAGGGAGAGCTTTCCCGCTTCCGTGCACATTTGCACCTGGCGGATGAAAAGCATCTGGAGATTTCTCTGGAGGACCTGGGCCTGGGGCAGATCAGACCTTCCTCCGGTAAAGTTTGGACGGAAATGGTGGAGCTGGATTAATGCGTATCTGTATCAGCATCGGTGAATACACATCAAATCCATATTATGTGCCCGGTCTGGAGGTACCCGCTTTCTGCATTGAGGAGCTTTGCGTCCTCCTGACGGAAAATGCGGTGCTGCTGGACGAGACACTGCTGAACAGATCCCTGGTGGACTGGATCCGGCTGGAATGCTGTCTGCCGGAACTGGCGGACGCCCTGACGCCTCTGGTGCAGAAAAGCGGAACCGTCAGCACCCTGGTGGGGATGATCCTGGAGTATGTGGGGCTTTATTCCCCGGAGGAGATCGGAGAGTGCCACAAGGTCCTGCTTTCCGGTGCGGGCCTTTCTTCCATAGAGAAGCACAAGCGTCAGATCGACAGGCTCTGTACGGAGAAAAAATACCGTCAGGCTGTCCGGGGCTATCAATCCCTGGTGCGGAAATGGGAAGATGTAAAGTCTGACGATGCGGCAAAGCTCCCTGCGGGAGAGGTGCTGGCATCCATCCATCACAACATGGGCGTGGCCTACGCGGGAATGATGAAATATCACCTGGCGGCGGAAGCCTTCCTGCGGGCGGAGCAGATCTGTCCCGAGGAGCGGGAGCATTCCATGGCTTACCTGGCCGCGAAGCGCATGGAGCTTTCCGACGAGGAGTACGTGGCCCTGGCGGCGGATCACCTGGATCAGTTCCGCAATTCCCTGGTATTGGAAAAAACTATGGATGCGTTAAACAAAGCCTGGAAGGTATCTCCCGAGGCAAAACGCCTGGAGGAGAGAGGCTCCGTGCATGATACCCTTTCCGAGTGCTATTTCGAGGAAAACGGGCGGATCATGGCAGGCCTGATGGCCAGCTATCGGGAATCGGTAGGAGAGTAACGGATGGGTTTCTGGAAATATCTGTTTTCAAGAGAACGCTTTTTGCGGAAGCGGGAGAAATCCCGGGACGAAGAGGAATGGGAGGAGATCTCCATCGATTCCGGCTCCGTGGATTTTCACGATCAGGAGCAGCGCAGCCGGTATATTTCCGACTGCCTGGAGCAGATGGCGGAGGCATCCCGTGAGGCGGAGCTCCTTTCGGGAGAGTACAACATGGTCACCTCGTACCTCACCGACATTGAGGAGATCGAGGCTCTGCCCGAAGCACAGCGCGCCGAGGTGAATGCGGCAGCCACCGTTCTGGTGGGGCTGGAGCGGGACATGAAGGCCTTCCGCGAGCGCACCAACAAACTGACGGATGCGGAGTATTACACCCTGCGGAAGCAGGAAGACGAGGTGGAGGAAGGCATCGCAAAGCTTCGGGAGAACGAGCAGATGGCCATCCTCATCAAGAAGGATCTGCGACGTCTGGACGGAGAGCGCCACGCCTGTGAGTTCCGGGCGGAGGAGCTGGAGGGCCAGATGAACAACGCCAGAGGCATGGTCACCATTTTCCTGACCGCCTTTGCGGCGCTGATGATCCTGCTGCTCATCCTGCAGTTCGGTCTGGGCATGAATGTCTTTGTGGGTTACATCCTGGCCATGGGTGCCGTTGCGGTGGCCATGACCGTGGTTTACGTCCGCTACACCGACGCGGAGAAGGATCTGCGGAAGTTACGCCGGGAGCTGAACCGCATCATCCAGTTGCAGAATACGGTGAAGATCCGCTATGTGAACAACCGTAAGCTCCTGGAGTATCTGTATCTTAAGTACAATGTCAGCAGCGGCGAGAAACTGGAGAAACTCTGGAAGATCTACCAGCAGGAGAAGGAGGAGCGCCGGCAGTACACGGAGTCCGAGGCAAAATCCGATTTTTACTCCAAGCAGCTCATCACCACCCTTTTGAGTTACCGGGTGCGGAACCCGGAGCGCTGGGTCCATCAGGTGGAAGCTCTGCTGGACAAGCGGGAGATGGTGGAGATCCGTCACGCCCTGATCCTCAGACGCCAGTCCCTGCGGGAGCAGATCGAGTACAACCGGGGGCTGGCCATGGAAGCCAGCGACGAGATCAAGCGTGTAGCCAAGGAATACCCCGGTTACGCCCGGGAGATCCTGGAAATGACCAACGCCTTCGAGGCAGTAAACAGAGAGTGATACTACGGGCCTGCGAAATCCATGGCTTTTGTGGAAACTGACGATTGTATTTTACCGGTGAATTCGGTATTGTGGTATTTGGTGTGAAAACACAGCATTTTAGGAGGAGAAATGTTATGAAGCCGATTAAAGAAGGAAAAGTCAGAGAGATCTACGAGGCCGGAGACCATCTGATCATGGTGGCTACCGACCGCATCAGCTGCTTCGATGTGATCCTGAACAACCAGGTCACGGACAAGGGAAAGGTGCTGACCCAGATTTCCAAATTCTGGTTCGACATGACGAAGGACATCGTTCCCAACCACATGGTTTCCACCGATGTGAAGGATATGCCCGAGTTCTTCCGGAATGAGAAGTTTGAGGGACGCAGCATGATGTGCCGGAAGCTGGAGATGCTTCCCGTAGAGTGCATCGTCCGCGGCTACATCACCGGCAGCGGCTGGGCAAGCTATCAGAAGGACGGCACCGTTTGCGGCATCCGCCTTCCCGAGGGCCTGAAGGAATCCCAGAAGCTCCCTGAGCCCATTTACACCCCTTCCACCAAGGCTGAGATCGGCGATCATGATGAAAATATCTCCTATGAGCAGAGCGTGGCTCATCTGGAGAAGTTCTACCCCGGCAAAGGCGAGCTCTATGCTTCCCAGCTCAGAGACCTGACCATTGCCCTGTATAAGAAGTGCGCTGACTATGCGCTGACCAAGGGCATCATCATTGCAGACACCAAGTTCGAGTTCGGTCTGGACGAGAACGGCAACATGGTCCTGGGTGACGAGATGCTCACTCCCGACAGTTCCCGCTTCTGGCCCCTGGAGGGTTACGAAGAGGGCAAGAGCCAGCCTTCCTTTGACAAGCAGTTCGCAAGAGACTGGCTGAAGAGCAATGAGGGCCACAACTGGACCCTGCCGCAGGAGATTGTGGACAAGACCATCAGCAAGTATCTCCAGGGCTACGAACTCCTCACCGGAAAGCCCCTGAAATAAGAGAAAAATCGAACCTATTGACACATAGTCAACAGATAAAGGAGTGCATATGGCAACCGATATTTACAGCAGCCCTCTTTCCGAGCGCTACGCCGGCAAGGAGATGCAGTATCTGTTTTCACAGGATAAGAAATTCCGCACCTGGAGAAAGCTCTGGATCGCTCTGGCAGAGACCGAGATGGAGCTGGGCCTTTCCCAGGACGGCAAGCCCGTCATCACTCAGGAGATGATCGATGAGCTGAAGAGTCATGCGGACGATATCAATTATGATGTGGCAAGAGAGCGGGAAAAGCAGGTCCGCCATGATGTTATGAGCCATGTCTATGCGTACGGTCAGCAGTGTCCCAAGGCGGCAGGCATCATCCATCTGGGTGCTACCTCCTGCTACGTGGGAGACAACACCGACATTATCATTATGAGAGAAGCCCTGCAGCTGGTCCGCAGAAAGCTCCTGAACGTTATGAAGGAGCTGGCTGATTTTGCGGATAAGTACAAGGATCAGCCTACCCTGGCTTTCACGCATTTCCAGCCCGCTCAGCCCACCACCGTTGGCAAGCGCGCAACCCTCTGGCTCCAGGAATTTGCCATGGATCTGGAGGATCTGGATTACGTGCTGGGAAGCCTGAAGCTCCTGGGTTCCAAGGGAACCACCGGCACCCAGGCATCCTTTCAGGAACTTTTTTCCGGCGACCAGGAGACCATCGACAAGATCGATCCCATGATCGCGGCAAAGATGGGCTTTGAAGCATGCTATCCCGTGTCCGGCCAGACCTATTCCCGGAAGGTGGATACCCGTGTGGCCAACATCCTTGCAGGTATTGCGGCTTCCGCCCATAAGATGAGCAACGACATCCGTCTGCTGCAGCATCTGAAGGAAGTGGAGGAGCCTTTCGAGAAGAATCAGATCGGTTCTTCCGCCATGGCTTACAAGAGAAATCCCATGCGCAGCGAGCGCATTGCTTCCCTGTCCCGTTACGTGATGGTGGATGCCCTGAATCCCGCCATTACCTCCGCCACCCAGTGGTTTGAGCGGACTCTGGACGACTCCGCCAACAAGCGTCTCTCCATTCCCGAGGGATTTCTGGCAGTGGACGGCATCCTGGATCTGTGCATGAACGTGGTGGACGGCCTGGTGGTTTATCCCAAGGTCATCGAGAAGCACTTCATGGCGGAGATCCCCTTCATGGCTACCGAGAACATTATGATGGATGCGGTAAAGAAGGGCGGCAACCGTCAGGAGCTTCATGAGAAGATCCGTCAGCTTTCCATGCAGGCGGGCCGCACCGTGAAGGAAGAGGGCAAGGACAACGATCTGCTGGAGCGCATTGCTGCAGATCCCGCTTTCGGCCTGACCCTGGAAGAGATGCAGGAGACCCTGCGCCCCGAACTGTACGTCGGTCGTGCGCCTCTCCAGACCACCAAGTATCTGGAGACGGTGATCCGTCCCATTCTGGAGGCCAACAAAGACGTTCTGGGCATGACGGCGGACATCAAGGTCTGATCCGGTTGTTTTCGCCGGCGGCTTTTCCAAAAAGGAGATGCCGGCGCGCAAATAAGTAATAGAAGTACGTCATTTATGCAGAGTATAGAGAAATGAGGTAAATCCATGGTAAAAGCAGTTGTAGGAGCAAACTGGGGTGATGAAGGCAAGGGCAAGATCACCGATATGATGGCGGAACAGGCGGATATCATCATCCGTTTCCAGGGCGGCGCCAACGCCGGCCACACGATCGTAAACAATTACGGGAAGTTTGCACTGCATACCCTTCCCTCCGGTGTCTTTTACGATCACACCACCAGCATCATCGGTAACGGCGTGGCACTGAACATCCCCAAGCTCATTGAGGAGATTCAGTCCATCGTCGATAAGGGTGTGCCCAAGCCGAAGATCCTGGTATCCGACAGAGTCCAGATCGTGATGCCCTATCACATCCTCTTTGATCAGTATGAGGAGGAGAGACTGGGAGGTAAGGCCTTCGGTTCCACCAAGTCCGGCATCGCACCTTTCTATTCCGACAAATATGCCAAGATCGGCTTTCAGGTCAACGAGCTCTTTGACGAGGAGCTGCTGAAGGACAAGGTTCATCGCGTGCTGGAAGTAAAGAACGTTATCATCGAGCACCTCTATCACAAGCCCGCCATCGACGAGGCTGAACTTCTGGAGACTCTGCATCAGTACCGCGATATGATCGCAGAGTATGTGACCGATGTGTCTGCCTTCCTGGATAAGGCACTGAAGGAGAACAAGACCATCCTGCTGGAGGGTCAGCTGGGCACTCTGAAGGATCCCGACCACGGCATCTATCCCATGGTCACTTCCTCCTCCACCCTGGCAGCTTACGGTGCCATCGGTGCAGGCGTTCCTCCTTATGAGATCAAGCAGATCGTTACGGTCTGCAAGGCATATTCCTCCGCAGTGGGCGCAGGTGCTTTCGTATCCGAGATCTTCGGCGACGAGGCAGATGAGCTCAGACGAAGAGGAGGCGACGGCGGAGAGTACGGTGCTACCACCGGCAGACCCCGTCGTATGGGCTGGTTCGACTGTGTGGCTTCCAAGTACGGCTGCCGTCTGCAGGGTACCACGGATGTGGCATTCACCGTGCTGGACGTGCTGGGCTACCTGGATGAGATCCCTGTGTGCGTAGGTTACGAGATCGACGGTGAAGTCACCACCGATTTCCCTGTCACCACAAAGCTGGAGAAGGCAAAGCCCGTTCTGAAGACCCTTCCCGGCTGGAAGACCGAGATTCGCGGCATCCGCAACTACGATGAGCTTCCCGAGAACTGTCGCAAGTACATTGAGTTTATCGAGGAGCAGATCGGATATCCCATCACCATGGTCAGCAACGGCCCCGGCAGAGAGGATATCATCTATCGTGAGTCTCCCCTGAAGAAATAAGGGGTGGCAGGAAATGATAAGGAACATTGTATTTGACATCGGGAATGTCCTGGCAGATTTCCGCTGGAAGGAATTCATGCAGGACAAGGGCTATGATGAGGAGATGATAAAGCGCATTGCCAAAGCTTCCGTCATGACCCCTTACTGGGATGAGTTTGACCGGGGCGCCTGGTCGGAGGAAAAGACCCTGCAGGCCTTTATCTCCGTGGATCCCGGCATTGCGAAGGAGCTTCGGGAAGCATACTCCGACATCAGGGAGATGGTAACGAAGCGAGATTATGCCATCCCCTGGATCCTGGAGCTGAAGGAGAAAGGCTACCATGTGTACT
>JAEEGH010021849.1_pt1 | contig 13179 bp, 8 predicted proteins | sample 9134181 | NCBI WGS metagenome assembly JAEEGH01 (sample SAMN16246544, study PRJNA631951) | gut metagenome | biome: gut microbiome; feature: rumen; material: DP-attached | host: Bos | place: Iran: Karaj | collected 2018-10 | reverse complement strand
GTGGATTCGGCTTCCGTGGAGCGGTTCCCACCAAGTCCTTCAACGTCGAGACCGGCAAGCCCTATGACATCAAGATCGAATACATGCAGGGTACCGGTCAGTTCGCCATGCTCAACGCCGAGTTCTGCGAGCGCAGGTTCGCCGAATTCAGCGACCTTGCTGAGCAGGTCAAGGACGCCGACGCCATCATCGTCGTCGGAGGCATCTCCGCCCGTTTCGAGGGTGAAGGCGGCGACCGCAGCTCCATCGAGCTGCCGGCCGTCCAGCAGCGCCTTGTCAAGGCGATGCATTCCACCGGCAAGCCCGTCGTGTTCGTCAGCTGCTCCGGTTCCGCCATCGCCTTCGCGAGCGTGGAGGACCAGTATGACGCTCTCCTCCAGGCATGGTACGGCGGCCAGGGCGGCGCAGCCGGCCTCGCCGACGTCATCTTCGGCGACTACAATCCTTCCGGCAAGCTGCCTGTCACCTTCTATGCCTCAGACTCCCAGCTTCCCGACTTCCTGGACTACAACATGGAGGGCCACACTTACCGCTACTTCCGCGGCGAGCCCCTCTATGCCTTCGGTTACGGCTTGAGCTACACCACCTTCGGCTACGGCGAGGGCAAGCTCTCCAAGTCCTCCGTCAAGGCTGGCAAGGGCGTGGACATCACCGTCCCGGTCACCAATACCGGATCCGTCGAGGGGCAGGAGACCGTCCAGGTGTACGTGAAGCGTCTTGACGATGCCGGCGCTCCCATCAAGTCCCTCAAGGGCTTCAAGAAGGTTTCCATCGCTCCGGGTGCCACCGTCAAGGTGAAGATCACCCTCGGCCCGGATGCTTTCGAGTACTATGACGAGTCCCTGGACGAGCTGTCCGTGATGCCCGGCCGCTACCAGATCCTCTACGGATCTTCGTCACGTGACAAGGACCTCAAGTCCATTGATTTCCAGGTTATCTAATCGATAAGGAAATGATTAAACGACTGATAACGACCGCAGCCCTGGCGCTTTGCGTTCTCGCCGGGCTGCGGGCCCAGCCGGGCGGCATGTCTTCCGCGCAGCTCGCCGGCTTCAATTTCAGGATGCCCGAGATACGCTGCGGCGAGAAATTCCTCGACGTGGACTATGCCGGCGACGGTCAGGTATATCACAAGCTCGACATCTATCTTCCCTCTGAGAGACGGGCTTCGTACCCCGTGGTCGTGCATATCTACGGCAGCGCCTGGTTCTCCAACAGTTCCAAGGGCATGGCCAACCTCGACAGCATCTGCCAGGCTCTCCTGGATGCAGGATATGCCGTAGTGACCCCGAACCACCGCTCCAGTGCGGATGCCAAGTTCCCCGCCCAGATACAGGACATCAAAGCTGCGGTGCGTTTCGTCCGCGCCAAGGCTGAGGAGTACCATTTCGATACATCCTTCATAGGCATCTCAGGTTTCTCTTCCGGCGGTCACCTGTCTTCCCTTGCCGGCGCCACTTCCAATGTGAAGACCGCCAAGGTAGGGGAGTACAATGTCGATCTGGAGGGGTCTGTCGGTCCTTACGCTTCTTTCAGCAGCGCTGTGGACTGCGTATGCGACTGGTCCGGCCCCATCGACCTGCTGAACATGGAGTGTGAGTGGGAGCGTCCCTGGGGCGGCACGCCCGAGGAGGCTCTTCTCGGCGTTGAATATGCCGGTCAGGACGACCTGTTCCGCACCATCTCGCCCATCACTTATCTCGACCCTTCCGACCCTCCTCTCATCGTGTTCCACGGCAGCAAGGACAATGTCGTCCCTCACTGCCAGGGAGTCGAACTCTTCGAGGCCTGGGACAAACTCGGCATCAAGTCCGACCTCAATATCGTAGAGGGTGCCGGTCACGGCATCAACCTCTTCGTAGAGCCCTGGCTGTCTGAGATGGTGGAGTTCGTGAACGCCGCCCGCACCGCCAAGTTCCTCAAGGAGCTTGAGCCGAAGCTTTCTTCGGCCTACTCTCCCGTGACGAACATCAATGCAAACGGATTCCCGAAGATCCTTGCGGACAATTCCGTAGTCTTCAAGGTCAGGGCTCCTCAGGCCCAGCGCGTCCAGATCGACCTCGGCGGTCGTAATGACGGCGTCAAGGACGAGTCCGGCACCTGGACCATCGTCACGAAACCCCTCCTTCCCGGGTATCATTATTATTCCCTGATTGTCGACGGCGTGTCCACTGCCGATCCGGCCAGCGAGTCTTACTATGGCACCAGCCGTATGGCCAGCGCCATCGACATCCCCGAGCCGGGAATGGATCTCTTCGAGACCCAGGATGTTCCTCACGGACAAGTTAGGGAGTTGACCTACTGGTCCAAATATACCGAATCCTGGAGGCCGGTGTTCGTCTATACTCCGGCAGATTATGAGAAAGGAAAGAAGAAGTACCCCGTAATGTACATCCACCATGGCGGTGGCGAAGACCATCGCGGCTGGATGCAGCAGGGCCGTACCGCGACCATACTTGACAATCTCATCGCCCGCGGCGAGGCCGTCCCGATGATTGTCGTCAGTGTGAATTCCAACGTTCCCCGCAAGGCCGGAATGCCTGCGGGTTCGGGTACTTACAGCTGGGAGGGAATGCAGCCCTACCGCGAAGAGCTGCTCGGCAGCATCATCCCGTTCATCGAGTCCACTTTCCGTGTCAAGGCTGATGCAAAGCACCGCGCCATGTGCGGATTGTCCATGGGCGGCGGACAGTCGTTCTTCATCGGTCTTCGCGAGCCCGGTATCTTCTCCAATGTCGGTATCTTCTCCACGGGTGTGTTCGGTGGCATCAACGGTTCTTCGAATTTCGACCTTGAGGCCAACATCCCCGGTATGCTGTCGGCTCCGGACAAATTCAATTCCGGACTCGACTGCTTCTTCATCTCCTGCGGAGAGCAGGATCCCCGCATCGAGTACACCCGCGCCATCGTTCAGAAAATGCGCGATGCTGGTGTCAAGGTGGAGTTCCAGTCCTTCCCCGGTGATCACGAGTGGCAGCCTTGGCGCAAGTCCGTGGCTGCTTTCGCCCGCATGCTCTTTAAATAGCTTTTTTGATGGAAAGGAAACTTAAACTTATTTTATTGATTGTCCTGGGGGCCTGCTTTACGGCGGCTGCCCAGGACCGTCTTTATGACAATGAGTTCCCGATAGGGGACGTGAAACTTCTCGACGGCCCGTTCAAGCATGCCCGGGACCTGAACCTGGAAGTGCTTCTCCAGTACGACGTAGACCGACTCCTCGCCCCGTTCAGGGCTGAGGCCGGTCTGCCGAAAAAGGCGGAGTACTATCCCAACTGGGCCGGCCTCGACGGCCATGTGGCAGGTCATTACTTGACCGCCATGGCCATGAACTGGCAGATGACCGTCAATCCCGAGTGCAAGCGCAGGATGGACTACATGATCGACGAACTTGCGGAGGTAGCAGCAGCCAATGCCGTCAACCATCCTTCGTGGGGTGTCGGCTATATCGGGGGCGTGCCCCAGAGCGACTCCATGTGGTCCGCTTTCATGAAGGGGGACTTCAAGCAATATTCTTCCGCCTGGGCTCCGTTCTACAACATACATAAGATGTATGCAGGACTGCGCGACGCCTGGCTCTATTGCGGCAACGAAAAGGCCAAGGCTCTGTTCCTCGGATTCTGCGACTGGGGTATCAACCTCACTGCGGGTCTTTCCGACTCCCAGATGGAGGAGATGATGCGCAATGAGCAGGGAGGCATGAACGAGATGTTCGCCGATGCTTATGCCATCACCGGAGACCCCAAGTATCTCACGGCGGCAAAGCGTTATTCACATAAGCTTATAATGGAGCCCCTTTCGCGTGACGAGGACCGTCTGGACAATCTTCACGCCAATACACAGGTTCCGAAGGCGATTGGTTTCACCCGCATCGGCGAGCTTGGCGGAGGCGCGGACTATGCCGAGGCCGGCCGCTTCTTCTGGCAGACAGTCTCGCAGAACCGCTCGCTGGCTTTCGGCGGCAACAGCCGCCGCGAGCATTTCCCGAGCGCTGCCGCCTGCATAGATTTCGTCAACGATGACGACGGTCCGGAGACCTGCAACTCCTACAATATGCTCAAGCTCACGGAGGATCTCTTCAGGATTTCTCCCAAGGCTGAATATGCCGACTTCTACGAGCGGACCATGTTCAACCATATCCTGTCCACCCAGCATCCCGTCCATGGCGGCTATGTGTACTTCACTTCCGCCAGGCCGCGCCACTACCGTGTCTATTCGGTGCCCAACGAGGCCATGTGGTGTTGTGTTGGTTCCGGTATGGAGAACCAGTCCCGCTACGGACAGTTCATCTATACTCACGACGGGAATGATTTGTATGTCAATCTCTTCGTTGCATCCGAGCTGAATTGGAAGGACAAGGGAATCGTCATCCGTCAGGATACGGAGTTCCCTTCGCAGGAGGGGACGAAACTCACTGTCGTTTCCGGCAAAGGTAAGTTCAGGCTCCTGGTCCGATGTCCGGGTTGGCTTAAGCCCGGGACGATGACTGTTTCCGTTAACGGCAAGCCCATTTCCTTTGCAGGTATTCCTTCTAGTTATGTGCTTATCGACCGTAAATGGAAGAAGGGAGATGTCGTCGAGGTCGGCCTTCCTATGCCGAACACTGTCGAGCATATGCCCAATGTACCGGACTATATAGCCATTATGCACGGTCCCATTCTCTTGGGTATGCGTACCGGAACGGAAGACCTGGCCGGCCTCCTGGCCGACGACGGCCGCTGGAGCCAGTACGCCGCCGGCACCAAGCTTCCCGTGGACCAGGCTCCCATACTGGTATCCCATAATGTCGACCATATCGGCAACCACATCCGTCCTATACCAGGGAAGCCCCTCCATTTCCGGTTCGAAGGTATCCAGATGCTGAATCCCATTGATGCCGAACTGGAGCCTTTCAGCGGTATCCACGATTCGCGATACCAGATCTACTGGCTCGCCTTGAACGATGAGGGATATAAGGAGTATGTCGATTCGCTTGCCCGCAAGGAAAAGGAAATGCTGGCACTCGAGGCCCGCACCCTCGACAAGGTAGCTCCCGGCGAGCAGCAGCCGGAGACTGACCATCAGCTGAAGTTCGAGCGTTCCAATACCGGAGTCACCCGTGACGTTCATTATCGTGACGCCCGCTCAGGAGGATGGTTCAGCTACGAACTTGCCACAAACGGATGCACAGAAGGTGTTTCCATATATGCGAAATACTGGGGCGCGGCCGAGTGGGCTACGCGTCGTTTCGATATCCTCGTGGACGACGAACTCCTTCTTCAGGTGGACAACACCGGGAAGTGGATGCAGTCGCAGTTCAAGGGCGTAGAGTATCCCGTTCCGGCATCTATGCTTGAGGGCAAGGAAACTGTCCGCGTCAAGTTCCGCGCCGACAACGGCGCCACCGTCGGAGGCATATACGACCTCCGGCTCCTTAAGCCGTAAAAGAGGGAAGAATTATTGAGACTGTTCCGGAGTGTCGTAGGCACAGAACCTTGAGTTCTGGCTGATGAACTCCGGAACTGTTTTTTTCATGAGCCGTATCATCTCGGGAATCTCCACTTCGCGGGACAGGACCTCAAGACGGTTGACGGTTTCCAGCGCGTCATTATAAACATATTCGCGCACGCGCGCTATGCGGATGCGCTCATGATTGGTGGGTTCGGTATTCTCGGTGCTCGCGAGAACCTCTTCGTAGAGCTTCTCTCCGGGCCTGAGGCCCGTATATTCGATCTCTATGTCGGTGCCGACTCTGAGTCCCGCAAGGGAAATCATCTTGCGGGCGAGGTCATCGATCTTGACCGATTCACCCATGTCGAAGACGAAGATGCGGTTGTTGAGAGGCATCACCGCCGCCTCCATGACCAGGCGGCACGCCTCGGGGATAGTCATGAAGAAACGGGTGATACGGGGGTCGGTCACCGTCACCGGACCGCCTTTTTCTATCTGTTCGCGGAAGCGGGGGATCACAGACCCGTTGGATCCAAGGACGTTGCCGAAACGGGTGGTCACGAATTTGGTCTTCCCCTGTATCCTGCCCTCTTCCATGGCGAGTCCGAGAGACTGGACGTAGATCTCTGCTATACGCTTGGTACAGCCCATGACGTTGGTGGGGTTCACGGCCTTGTCAGTGGAGATCATCACCATCTTCTCGACATTGTATTCGACACATTTGTCCGCGACGTTACGGGAGCCGTGGACGTTGACCAGCACGGCCTCGCAAGGATTCTCCTCCATGAGAGGAACATGCTTGTACGCCGCGGCGTGGAAGACTATTTCAGGGTGGAACTTGCGGAAAACGTAGTCAAGGCGCGGAAGCTGACGTACAGCGCCGATTACGGCCTTGAAGTCCAGTGCCGGGAACCGTCCTTCCAGCTCCAGGCGGAAGTTGTGCATCGGAGTCTCGGCATTGTCAAAAAGGATGAGTCTCTTGACTCCGAATCTTGCGAGCTGACGGCAGAGTTCACTGCCGATCGAACCGGCAGCCCCGGTGACCATGATGGTTTTGCCTTCGCATTCCTTCTTGATTTCGTCTATGTTGATCTTGATCTCTTCACGTCCGAGCAGGTCTTCGATCTTGATTCCGCGGACCTTGTTCTTCATGATACGTCCTCCCACCACTTCGTCGATGACAGGAGCGATCAGAATCTTGATGCCGTGAGTGGAGCAGAACGGAATCAAGGCGTCTTTTTCGAGCTTTGCTTCGGATTCTGTGGCAAACAGCACGCAGTCGAGCGTGAAACGGTCGACGAGTTCTGTCAGTTTCTTTTCGCTGTTGTAGCCGAATACGGGAGTGTCAGCCACTTTTATACTGGAAGAGAGGGAATGGGGTACGAGGAATCCGACGACCTGATAGTGGGGAGAGTCCTTAAGCCTGCCAACGATGGCTACGGCTTTCTCGCTCGTTCCGTAGATTATGGTGCGCTGGCAGTTCTGCCTTGCTTTGATCTGCCTCTTGTACAGATCGTAAACAAGTAACATGGCAATGCGCACTCCAATCAACAAGAATGCTGTCAATAGGATATCGGCCAGAAGTGCAAGCAATACTGTGGTATTGACCGTTGTAAACAGCAACAGTGATACGAGCATAAGGACGGCCTTAAGGGCGGATATCCTGAAAATGCCCAATAAATCATTCAACTGGGCATAGCGTATGACGACTTTATGGTTCTTTAGGATCAATAGAGCAAGGAAACTTGCAACTAATGAAGTCCCCATCCACCATAGGGCGAAATGGCCCAGATAGAAGCTTTCACTGCTGGAGAGCAGGGATACCAGGAAGAGTATGAGTATGGAGGAAAGGAATGATAAAACAAGGTCTGTCAAGAAGATGACCCTTGTGTCTAGGTACTCGAAAAGATATCTCTTGAGCCTGGAAGGCAACAATCTAAATAGTCTCCCGCCGGTTTTTGTCTTGGGCTCCATACAATTGCATACTATTCAAAAATCAAAGATAAGAATATTTTGTCTAAAAATTTGTATTTGTCCGAAGCTTTCACTTACTTTGTCATGAAATGAGAATATTCAACGCATACGCTTGTCTCTGTTGCGCCGGTCCGATGGTCTGGTGAGGAGCTTCGCGTGTGTAGTCGCTGCATAACCCCGAAGAACCCCGCCGGTCCATACCTGCGGGGTTCTTCATTTGTATAAACACTTAACAAATTGCATTATGATTTACGATTCATTGACCGGTCTCATCGGCAACACCCCTCTTCTGCGGGTGTCCGGACTTGAAGGACAGTTGGCCTCCATTGTTTTGAAGCTTGAGTATTTCAACCCGGGCGGAAGCGTCAAGGACCGCGTGGCCCTTGCAATGATCGAGGACGCTGAAGGAAAGGGAGTCCTTCGCGAGGGCTCCACAATCATAGAGCCGACAAGCGGCAATACGGGTGTCGGTTTGGCATGGGTAGGTACCTCGAAGGGCTACAGGGTGGTCCTTACGATGCCTGAGACCATGAGCCAGGAAAGACGCAGCCTGCTCAAGGCCCTAGGGGCGGAACTCGTTCTCACCCCGGGAGCGGAGGGCATGAAGGGAGCCATCCGCAAGGCGGAAGAGCTCAGGGACTCCACTCCCGGATCGGTGATTCTCGGCCAGTTCGTCAATCCCGCCAATCCTGCGGTACATGAGAGGACTACGGGAGAAGAGATCTGGCGTGACACTGAAGGCAACGTGGACATCTTCGTCGCCGGAGTGGGCACGGGCGGAACTGTCAGCGGGACCGGCCGCGCGCTGAAGCGTCACAATCCTTCAGTCAAGGTCGTGGCAGTCGAACCTGCGACATCCGCAGTCCTGTCCACCGGAGTACCCGGCAAGCATGGCATCCAGGGCATTGGTGCCGGATTCATACCCGATACTTATGACGCCAGTGCGGTCGACACCGTCCTGACCGTCACTGACAAGGAGGCTGTAGCGGCTTCCCGCCTGCTCGCATCGAAGGAGGGACTGCTTGTTGGCATCAGTTCCGGTGCCTCTTTCGCAGCTGCCCTCAGGCTTGCCAGGCTGCCGGAGAATGCCGGCAAGCAGATAGTCGCGCTGCTGCCCGATACTGGCGAGCGTTACCTCTCCACCATCCTGTTCGCTTTCGATACCTATCCCACGGAATGAAACATATGAATATCTCCCTCAATCAGACGGTAGAACATCTAAAATCATTGATGGCCAGCGTCAAGGACGTTGTCTTTCCGGATTACAGCGAGGTCAGGACAGAGAATGCCCTGGCGAACATCTCGGCCAGGATAGAAGCCGTCAGTCCCTCCGGTACGGCAGACGCTTTCATGGAGCGTCTGCCTGCCATCAAGGATCTTCTGACCACGGATGTCGAGGCAATAGCTCTCAACGACCCCGCTGCTTCCGATGCGCAGGAAATCATCTTCTGCTACCCGGCGGTCACGGCAATGCTATATTACCGTACCGCCCACGAATTGTACAAGCTCGGTGTCCCGGTCATCCCCCGCATGCTGACCGAGTACGCGCATTCTTCGACCGGCATCGACATCCATCCCGCCGCTGTCATCGGAGACCATTTCGCCATCGACCATGGTACGGGAGTCGTAATCGGGGAAACTGCCGTCATCGGCAGTCACGTTACTTTGTACCAGGGCGTTACGCTCGGCGCAAAGAATTTCTCTTATGATGCGGCAGGCCGTCCTGTCAACAAACCCAGACATCCCGTTCTGGAAGACAATGTTACCGTTTATTCCAACGCTTCCATTCTGGGACGCATAACCATCGGTGAAGGGTCTGTCATCGGCGGTAACGTCTGGCTTACGCATTCAGTTCCAAAATATTCGCGCATCTTGCAAGGTAAGGCACAGGATTTGAGCTTTACTGACGGCGCAGGGATATGATACTGTTGTTTTTTCGCTTTTTCCTTTGAGTTTGAACAGAAAAACGCTTACTTTGTATTAAATTGCATAAAAAGGGACTTTTTGTTACACGTAAATGTCTGAGATAATGAAGAGATTACTCATCCTCTTGGCTGCGCTGGCAGTCCTTTTGCCCGGCCGCGCATCCGCGCAGTCTTCGATGCCTTTCGAGATGTCCGCGGGACTCTCCCTTGGCGTAATGGACGGCATCGGCGTCGAGCTTGGATTCGGCGTGACGGAGAAACTCAATGTCCGTGCCGGATACAGCATCTTCCCGAACATGTTCATAAAGGATTATAGCATCAGCCTTCCCAAATGGGGCAGCAACCCCGCGACAGAGACGGCGTTTACCGGACGCGGCTCCGGTTCCGGCAATCTCCTGGTGGATTTCCATCCTACCGCCGGTTCGTTCCGTATCACTGCAGGTCTGTTTTTCGGCTCTCAGGATTTCATTAAGGTCTATAATACCATACCCCTTCCCGAGTCATACCACGCTGCCGGTGTCAACTATTTCGTAGATGCCGACAAGTCTGATCTCACCAAGTGGTATCGCATCCAGTCCGACGACAAGGGCGTAATGAGTGCCGCTCTTAAGGCGGGTGCCGTCAAGCCCTTTATCGGCATCGGTTTTGGCTCCGCCGTTCCCAAGGGACGGGTCGGCGCGTCCTTCGACCTTGGACTTGAGTATTCAGGCGGTCTCAGCCTGACGGCGCCTGCCCGCAATATCTCCGGCGAAGTTGAGACGATAGACCTTACTACTGTTGGACTTAAGCAGACGGTCAAGGACATCCGTACCAATAAGGATGACACGTCATATGACAAGTATTTGGATTATGTCGATAAGCTGCGGGCCCTTCCTGTGCTTCCGGTCGCCCGTATCAGTGTTTTTGTGAAGCTGTTTTAGTTTTTGATGATATGAAAAGACTTCATTTTGTCTTAGCCGCACTGCTCGTGCTGCCAGTTTTCTTCTCCTGTGATGAGAAGCCCGAGCCGGATCCTATTCCTACTCCGCCTCCGACCCCCGTCGATCCGGTGACGCCGCCGGAGCCGGAACCCGTCCCTATCGAGTTCCGCCGTACCATCCGTTTCGACAATAACATAGTTTCGGCCAACAGCAGCAATGACTATGTCGCTGTTTACAAGCAGGAGCTTGTACTGACCAAGTCAGGTGATCCGCGTCAGATATCCACGGGCTCTTATACCTTCGACCAGAAGACTAAGGCATACGATCTGAAGGATTTTGGCAAACTCGAGATCCTGAGCGATACGAAGGTCGCCTTCACTCCGGTTGGAGGCAGCAGGAAAGAATATAGTGCCAAGATGACCGAGATCGTATCGGACGAGAAGTCCGACGCCAACATTATCAACCGCAGCTGGACTATCAAGGAAACCATCCTAAGGATGGATTCCCGTGGAGTGAACTATACGTATGAAGGCTTGGATCTCAATAAGGTCGAGAAAGACGCAAGGGATCTGGGCATTGAATTTAAGTATCATATGGATGACGGAATGGTCGTCAGCAAGGTTATCATCACCGATGCGCTCCTCGCCGCCAGTTTCAAGAACGGTCAGGCGTATGCTGCAGAGCATACTCTCGGAGCTTCGGGTGGCAAGTTCAATCTCTCCGAGTATACAAATGGCCTGGAGGGCACTGCCACTGTCCAGTTCATCGATGAGATGTGTGTCATTACTATCGATACCAGCCTTGATGAATCCGAGGCCAAGATAATACTGACACTTGTTGAAGCTAAATAACAGGACCCGATCCTGTGTTTGTGCATGGTTTTTGCTTCTGCGGAAGTGAAAACCATTTTTTATACGCTATGAGACGATTATTGAAATCCTTGTGCTGCATGGCAGCTTTTGCAGCCTTGCTCGCAGGATTCAGTTCCTGCGATACATCCACCCGTCAGCATCGCGGTGGCCTGGACCCGGAGTATCCGGAGCAGCCTTCACGTCCCGGGGAAGGCCAGGAAACTTTGCGTGACATCACCTTGAAATATGGCTTTGCGGAATTCTGGGGACAGCATCATGGAGATAAGACTGATGATTTCCTCGTATTCCTGTACAACGGCCAGTTCGATTCCGACGGCAATTTCAACGGGTCTGAACTTCTCGTCCTCGATCTCGTCCTCCCCAAGAAAGGGGATCTCGTCTTGAAGGAGGCCGTTTATGATTGCTCCGAGGAGTTTGGCAGGACATATATATTCGTACCTGCATATCACGATTATGATCCTGTGAGCAAGGAAGAGTATATCGATGGCTCGACGCTTTTCCTCCAGCGCGGTTCCTCTCAGGGCCAGACTTTGGAAATCACCGGAGGCCAGCTTGTCATCAAGCGCCTTATCTCCGGGTATTCCATAGAAGGCACGGTGCAGGTCGGAAGCGTGGAATATACAATCCATTTCAAGGGAGGTCTCAGGGTCGAGGATATGACCAAGGTCACCCCCTCCGGAGAGGAATTCCCCGGATCGGACATCTTCGAATTGAAGGCGAAGGCCCAGTACAACGGCGAAGTGTACGAGGGTAGCGACGATTATACGTTGTTCCTTTACTATGGCGAGTACGATGCGAACGGAGATTTCCGGACTAAGGGTACGGAGGTCGTATTCGAGTTTCTCACCAAACTTTCCGACGGCAAGTCCATCGAGGCTCGTACCTATCCTTCGACCTCCGACAATTTCACTGCCGGCTATGTCCTGGAGGGTGTCGTTGAAAATGATGTCACCTATCCGTCGTATGTATATCGCCAGTTCGACAACCAGGGAAATTATGCCCTCGACTTGATAACCTCTGCGAACGTGACCGTGTCAAGGTCCGGGCAGGATTATGTCATCGATGCGAAATACGTGACCGACACCGGCTCGCATTCCATCAGATACGAAGGCCCGATTCCGATCACTGATGCCAGCGGCCAAGGCGGCGGCTCCGGTGAGGACATTCCTAAGAATGTCGAAATGAAGAATATCACGCACGTCGTGGCAGAGGACTGGGGAAAGGTTTGGGACGGCATCGAGTGTACCGATTACCGCGACTGGATCCTTTACTTCTATGACAAGGATGCCGCTACTACCAATGAATATGCCTGCGTGGAGTTCCTTACCAAGGAAAACGTGCGGGGATCGCTTCCTGAAATGAAACTTAACAAGGTCGTACAGATTGGCAATCCTTCCGAATTCGTGCCCGGAGTCATCATCGCAGGTTATACCGATGACGATAACTATGTATGGGGCACCTGGTATTGCAAGGGAGGTTATGGGCAATTTGCGGCCTCCAAGGGCAGCCTGGAGATTAAGCCCTCCGGCAACGGCTACTCGATGGCTTTCGACTTCGTGGACGAGGACGAAACCTATGGCGGTACCTTCAAGGGCAGTTATACCGGCCAGGTGGAATTCACCGTGGATCAGGGTGCGTCCCAGGCACCGCGCAAGGCCGCAGGCAGGTTCTTCAGCCCGCACCGCGGCACGGCGGTCGCACGTTCCGCGCGTCCTGCAGCGCGCAGCAACGCACACTCTTCTGCGAAATAAATAACTGACAAGTGGTGCAAGGTTCGCGGATTCTTGCTAACTTTGCACCACTCTTATGTTCTGGGGATGTTTTGGTTTTGACAGCATCGATGCGGGACAGCAAGCACGCCGTGAGTCGGAAGCCCTCACGTTAATACCAGTTTCCAAAAAACTAGTTGGCAACAACAATTTCGCACTCGCTGCTTAATTTGACCAAGTCAAATTGCTTAATCCGGTCCGCCTAGGCTGCGGGCCAGACGAGTATCCCTCCGGTCATTATGCCGGTTATGCCCTGATCCAGGGGTATCATTCTAAGCGGACGCGTGAGGTA
>JAEEGH010021847.1_pt1 | contig 13179 bp, 7 predicted proteins | sample 9134181 | NCBI WGS metagenome assembly JAEEGH01 (sample SAMN16246544, study PRJNA631951) | gut metagenome | biome: gut microbiome; feature: rumen; material: DP-attached | host: Bos | place: Iran: Karaj | collected 2018-10 | reverse complement strand
CCTCGTCGGACACCCATCCGTGCACGCACTCGCCGACCGGACGCGCGACGCCGTCGATGACACCGTCCGGGTTCCCGCTCGTCGCCGACACGCGCGCCGTCCGCGCGCGGTCGCGCGTGTCGCCGTTCGCGATCTCGGGAATGTAGTGGTCGTCCTTGAGGAGGAGCTGCTGCAGCTCGCCGATGCGTGACTGGCCCAGCTCGCGTGGCATCAGCCCGTAACGGACGCAAAGCGCCGCCGCCGTGCCGGCGGCCTGCCCCGCCGCCATCTGCGTGCCCTGCACGCGCATCGAGCCAAGCGCGATGTGCGTCATGCTCTGGCAACGCGACCCGATGAGCAGGTTAGGAACGTCCGCCGAGTAGAGCGAGCGGAACGGCACCGAGTAGATCGGCACGCCCATGTGCGGATGCCACCAGCCGTCGCCATGCGGGTTGTCCATGCCCAAGGGGTCGTGCGTGTCGAGCGACCAGCCGCCGTACGTAACGCGGTCGGGGAACATTCGCGCGCCCCTGCAGTCGTTCGCCGTGAGCACGTAGTCGCCCACGATGCGCATCCCCTCGCGACGTCCGTTGAAGATGGATGGCGGCACGAAGGCGTAGCGCGAGACGTTGTGCGCGGGACCGCCCTTCCATTCGTTGCGCACGAATCCCCAGTATCCGAAGCAGATGCGGATCAGGTGGTCGCGCGCGGCCTCGGGATCGTCCAGGTCGTCGAAGCGTCCAGGGGCCTCCAGCCACCACGGGCGGCCAAGCCCAGGAATCTTCCGGTCGAAACCTTCCGGCATCACGCGCGCCCAGACGGGCGTCTCGTACGGCTCCTCGCGGCCAGTGAAGCGGCTTAGCCCAGTCGAGAGCGTGCCACTCATCGTGAGGCGGTCCGCGACCTTCGGCGCGATCCACTCTTCGCCGTATTCGCTGCCGGCCTCGCGGCCGTACATCGTGCGCGCACCGGCGAAATGTCCGATCCAACCGTCGCCGGTGGAATCGACGAATATCCGCCCACGCCAGCGCGTCCAGCGTCCGGTCAGCGTGTTGCGCGAGAGGACGGCGGCGATCCGAGGGCCGTCCTTCTCCACGCGCATCACGCGCTCGTTGCGGAAGAGCGAAAGGCTCGGGCTCTTGCGCGCCATCTCCTCGAACGCGCCTGTGTAGCCCTTGCCCAGATAGACCTTGGTGAGGCGCAGCTCCTCCACCACGCCGGTCTCTCGCGCGTTCTTCTTCCCGAGCGATGCGCCATCGAACCCGATGCCGCACTCGTCGCTCGCGTTGCCGCCGGGAATCGGGCGGTCGAACACGAGAGCCACGCGCGCGCCGTTCCGCGCCGCGCCGAGCGATGCGCCCATGCCGCCCGGCCCGGCACCGACGACCACCACGTCGTACGACCCGCCGTCGGCGACAGTCGCAGGATCGCCCTTGAACCGCCGCCGCTCCGCACCGTCGGGATCGTCGTCGGACGGCACGAACGAGAGGTCCGTAGCGAGGAGCACCGCGTCGCATCGCGCATACGCGCCGGAGAGGTCGCGCAGGACCAGTTCCGTCTCGCCGGACTTAAGCTCGAAGTCGCCGGCGATTTCCCAGCTCCAGCCCTTCTTCGACTCTCCCAGCACCTTACCGCGCCGGCCGTCCACCTCCAGCATGAAGCGTCCGGGCGAGAACTCGGGCAGCCAGTCCTTCGTGCGCGCCCACACGCGCCATGTGCCTGCGCGCGGAATCGATATCGTCGTGCGTGCGGCTTTCAGTCTGGGCGCGTTCGCGCCTCGGCAGATCAGGTAGGCGCTGCCCATCTTGTGCGTGAACTGCGTGTCCACCTGCCAGTCTCCGCGTTCGGCGAAGTCCTCGGCCTCTATCCAGAGAAATCCAGGCACGTGCTCCACGCCAGGTGCGGCCAACGCCGACATCCCGCAGATGGCACACGCGGCGGAAAGCACATGGACATTATGGAAAGCGCTCATAAGGCAAGCTCCTTTTGGCAAGTTGTGGCGTATCTTACCACCGCCCTCTCCCGCTTGTCAATTGCCGGGCCGCCGGAGGTGGGCGGGCCGCCCGATAGGTGTGCCGCTGGAAGTTGGCGGACCGCCCGCAAGGAATGCCACCGGAAGTTGGCGGACCGCCCGATAGGAATTTCATTTTCCAGTGGGCGGGCCGGGACCACCGGGACCACCGAGACCACCGGGAAATGGCAAGCCAGGCTTGCGCTCTTTGCAATTGGCCCGTAGCCTATTCCTGGCGCGAAGCACCTCCCAGGCGCAATCCCGGCGGTCCCGGTGGTCTCGGCGGTCCCGGTAGCAGGCACTTGCCCCGCGAAGCGGCCTAGCGCCTACCCGGCCATAGGCCTGTGCCTTGTCACGCGAAGCGGCCTAGCGCCTACCCGGCCATAGGCCCGCTGCCGCAAAATCCCTTCACCTTTCACCATTCACCTTTCACCCCTCACCTTTCACCCTTCACCTTTCACCCTTCACCTTTCACCATTCACCTTTCACCGTCCTTGTGCTATACTTGGCGCATGACAACGGAATGGATAGACCTTCAGATAAACGGCTACGGCGGAATCGACTTCAATTCCGCCGGCCTCACGGTGGACATGGTGAAGTCGGTCACGCGGCGGCTGGCGGCGGACGGCACCGCCGCATACCTGCCCACGTTCGTCACCGGCGACCCGAACGTCGCCTGCGCAAACCTGCGCGCGATATCGGAGGCGCGCCGCACGGACGCCGAGTGCCGGGAGCGCATATTGGGCGTTCACCTGGAAGGCCCCTTCATCTCGCCCGAGCTAGGCGCTGTCGGCTCGCATCCCGTCGAATGGGTGCACGCGCCCGACCTCGCGCTCTTCGACCGCTACCAGGAGGCGGCGGACGGCGCTGTGCGGCTAGTGACGGTGGCGGCGGAGATCGATGGCATGCCTGCATTCGTGAAGGAGCTTGTCTCGCGCGGGATCACCGTCTCGCTCGGACACCAGATGGCGGCGACGCCTGCGGAGATCGAGCCGTGCATCGCCGCGGGCGCGACGGCGTTCACGCACCTCGGGAACGGCATCCCCAACATGATCCCACGCCACAACAACATCGTGATGACTGCGCTCGCCGAGGACCGCGCCAGCGTCATGTTCATCCCGGACGGGCACCATCTCCCGGACACGATGCTGAAGGTCTACTGCCGCGCAGTTCCCCTCTCGCGTCTCGTGGCGGTCTCCGACGCCCAGTATCCCGCCGGGATGCCGCCGGGCGAATACGAGGTCTGCGGCGCCCACGCGCGCCTGGAACCAAACGGCCTCTTGTGGAATCCTGCGCGCAACTGCCTGGTGGGCGCCACCACGCCCATGGCGGCGATGATGCGCCTGCTGCGCGAGCGGATCGGCCTCTCCGACGCCGAGCTCGAGGCCGTCGGCCGGGACAATCCCCTGCGGCTAATTCGCGCCGGTTGACGGATACCCTTCTACCCGCCAGATCTTTTTGGTATAATCACCCTCGCAAACGGAGAAAAGTAACATGGTTGAATTTTTTGCAAGTTCGCTCATCAACGGCTTCATGCAGTCGAGCATGATGGGCAAGGGCATCGTGCTGATACAGCTCGTCACGTCCATCGTGATGCTGGCCGCGGTCTTCAGCAAGTGGAAGAGCCTAGCGGCCGCCGGCATGATGACGCGGCGCATCGGTCGCGACGTGATGGGCGGGCGCGAGGTGCTGGACTACTACACGGCCCGCCACGACAGCTCGCATTCGGCGATAGAGAACATCTACATCGCCACCTGCGAGCGCCTGCTGAGACTCTTCACGCCGGACGTGCGCACCATGCTCGTGGGGCGCCAGCCGGGGGCGAGCTCGATCGCCGCGCTCACCGCCAACGAGGTTGGCCTCGTGAAGGCGTTGTGCGAGCACGTGCTGGAGGAGGAGGAGATCCGCCTCGAGAAAGGCATGGGACTCATCTCCACCGTCGTCGCGCTCGCGCCGATGCTCGGCCTGCTCGGCACGGTGTGGGGCGTGCTTGACGCCTTCGCGGACATGGGCGCCGCAGGAACCGCAACGATCGCCACGATGGCCCCGGCCATCTCGTCCGCGCTCGTCACGACGGTCGTCGGCCTCCTGATCGCCATCCCCGGCGTCGCGCTGCACTCGAACCTCTCGTCCAAGCTCCGCGACCTGATGTCCGACCTCGAGGGCTTCGCCGACGACCTGATGGGCCGCATCGCGCTCGAGTTCCAGGGAAGGAGCGCCTGATGAGCCGACGCAGCAGACGCGGCGCGCGCACGGGCGTCGGGAAGGCGTCGATCGACATGAACTCGCTGATCGACCTCACCTTCCTCCTGCTCGTCACGTTCATCCTCACCATCCCCGCTCTGGAGCAGGGCATCACGATAATGCTCCCGCGCGCGAAGACCGACCTTCTGCCGAACAAGAACAACAAGGCGAACACGATCACGCTCGACATAAACCACAAGCTGTTCCTCAACGATGTGCCCACCACGCTGGACGAGCTGGAGAACACGCTGAAGGAGAAGGTGGCGCTGGACCCGGACGTGCCTGTGCTGGTGCGCGGCGACGAGCGGCTGGAGTACGGAGAGGTCATGGACGTGGTGAAGGTCGTCTACAAGTGCCAGGTCCGCAAGATGGCGTTGGTGACGGTGGAGAAGTAGGTGAAGGGTGAAAGGTGAAAGGTGAAGGATTAAATCGCTAGGATGCAATTAGGAACTTACATGGAGAGGCAGAGGGGTGCCGAGAGCGTGCTGAATGCGCGCGCGCTAGGCTATGCCCTCGCCGTGCACCTGGCGCTATTCATCTTTTTCTGGGGAATGGCCAAGTTCGCGTTCCGCAGGCCGGACGTGGTGATCCCCATCGACATGACGATCGTCCCTCCGTGGGCGGAGCAGACGAACGATCCTGACCCGGATCCCAACCCTCCGCCGAAGCCCGAGGAGGCGAAACCGGAGCCGAAACCGCAAGTGAAGGAGCCTGAGCCGAAAATCGAGCAGCCAAAGGTGGAGGCCGTCGAGCAGGTGAAGGAGAAGCCAAAGCCCAAGGAGAAGCCAAACCTGCGCGAGAAGGCGAAGCTAATCAAGACGCCGCCGAAGCCGAAGGAAAAGCTCGACCTGCGCAAGAACGCGAAGAAGGTGGACGCGCCGCCGATGAAGAAGACCGGCAAGGCCACCGCGGCCGACAAGCCGCTGACGGCGGCGGAGTTCCTGAAGAAGATGAACGAGGGATACCGCATCGGCGCGCGCAACCAGCTCGCCACAAGCGAGGAACAGCGGTGCGTCAGCCTGATCGCGCAGGCTATCAAGCGCGAGTGGAACAAGGAGTCGTTCAAGTGGTATCCCGGCCTCAAGCCGCTCCAGGTATCCCTCAAGCTCGGCCCAGGCGGCAGCGTGCGCGGCTTCACCATCCTCGCCGGCAGCGGCGACAGGGACGTTGACCGCACCGCGCAGAGCGCCCTCAACCGCCTCAAGTCCATCCCCGGCCTTTCCGCCACCTTCCTCGAGAACTTCCCAGAGATCGCGCTGCTCATGGAACCGACCCAGGGCGAGTGACCATCCTCCAAGATGCCGCGAGCGATAGGCCTATAGCTTCACTACCAACTACCATCTACCAACTACCAACCAAAAGGCCGATATGCTACTGACAAGACGATCCTTCATCGAAACAGCCGCCGGGACCGCCGCCGCTTTCGCGGTGCCGGGATGCCTCACATCCACCATAGATGCTGGTGGCCCGGTGGAAATCCTTACGAAGACGCACTTTGCAAAACCTGGCTCTAAGCTCCGCATGGGCTTCATCGGCTCCGGCGGACGCGGCGGCGCGAACCTCAACGAGTTCTTCAACCTAGGCGAGGAGATCGTGGCGCTGTGCGACGTGGACGCCACCCGCCTAGAAGCCGCCGCGAAGAGGGTCGCCTCGCGTTGCCCGAAGGCCCACCGCTACCGCGACTGGCGCGACATGCTCGACAAGGAGAAGAACCTCGACGCCGTGGTCGTCTCCACGCCCGACCACATGCACGCCGCCGCCGCCATCGCCGCCATGAAGCGCGGACTGCACGTCTACGTGGAGAAGCCGCTCGTGCGCACCTTCTTCGAGGCCGAGCGGTTCCGCAAGGTTGCGGAGGCTTGCGGCGTCGTCACGCAGATGGGCAACAACGGCAACGGCACCGACGGCCAGCGCCGCAACATCGAGATACTCCAGAGCGGCGTCCTCGGCGAAGTCTCGGAGATCCACGTCACCACCGACCGTCCCATCTGGCCGCAGGCGATCAACCGCCCCGAGGGCAGCGACACCATTCCCGACACCTTCGACTGGAACCTCTGGCTAGGCGTCGCTCCGAAGCGCCCCTTCAAGAAGAACGTCTACCATGCCTTCAAGTGGCGCGGCTGGTTCGACTTCGGCACGGGCGCGATGGGCGACATCGCGTGCCACGCCATGAGCTTCTTCTGGCGCGGTCTCGCGCTCGAACGCGTCGTCTCCGTGGAGACGATCCAGTCGACGCCGAAGTTCTCCGAGACGTACCCCGCCGCGACGACCGTCAAGCTCGTCGTCACCTCGGCCCGCCAGAAGAATCCGGTCGATATCTACTGGTACGACGGCAAGACCGGTCCCGCAGAGGCGACTGCCCGCCGCCTGACGGACGGCGTGATGTCTTCCCTCGGCGGCACCACGATCATCGGCGCGAACGGCATCCTGCGCGGCGGCACGCTGATGATGAAGGGCGAGCGCAAGTTCATCCGCTGGCAGGACCATCCCGCCACGCGCGAGCTGCCCGTCACGCTGCCGCGCGTGAAGAACCACCACTGGGAGTTCGCCGAGGCGGTGCGCGGCGGCGCAAAGCCGTTCTCGCACATCGACCATTCCGTGCCGCTCACTGAGGCCGTCCTGCTCGGCTGCATCTCGCAGCGCGTGGCCGGCAAGCTCGACTGGGACGCCGACAAGGGCCGCTTCTCCAACAGCGACGAGGCCAACGCCCTTCTCGTGCCATACGTCCGCCCAGGCTGGGAAATCGGATAACGGATCAGATATTTATCTCGTCTGCGCAGAAGGTGTGCCCCACCTCCGCAATTCCAATTGGAGAAATCAGAATTTTCTGATATACTCATTGTCATGAAACGGGCAAAAAGAGGAGAAATTGGAATGCATAAGTCAGCACTAACCATCGGTTTTCTTGCGCTTTGCTGCGCAACCGGCCTACTTGCCGAGACGCCGGACAAGTTCATCCGCTACGTGGAGGCCACGGGCCAGCAGGCGGTGGACACGGGCATCGTCGGTCGGTACGGCATGCGGGCCGAGATGCAGGTGGAGTGGATGGTCGTTGGCGGCGACACCGCGTTCCTCGACGCGCGCGGCGACGACGGGACGGCCGACAACAACACGCGCATCATGTTCTGCCACAACGGCGGGTGGGAGCCCATCGGCATGGGCTACGGGACGTTCCAATACGGCAAGTCGGGCACTGCCACCTGCAAATGGGAGACAGACCGGATCTACAGCATGACGACCGATTTCACGGTGACGAACAACACGGAGGTGTGGTGCCAGTCGTGGGTGGACGGCTATCAGGTGTGGAACGAGGTGAAATCGGGCCTGATCGACACGGGCTATAACCTCTACGTCTTCGCCTGCAACCTTCATGGCGATACGATGTACATGTCCAAGTCGCGTTGCTACTGGCTGAAGATCTGGCAGGACGACGCGAACGGCGTCCGCCATCTGGTGCGCGATTTCCGTCCCTGCCTGAAGGACGGACGCGTGGGCTTGTACGACGCCGTCTCCGAGACGATCTTCTATTCCTTCACGGGAACTGACCTTGCATACGACATGAACGACGAGGTGCCGGACGAGTACGTGGAGTACGTGGAGGCGCATGGCGACACCTACTTCGACACAGGCGTGATCGGGCGCTCCGGAACAAGTTGCGAGGCGGACGTCCAATGGCTGAGACTCGACAGCGACTACGCGCTTCTGAACGCGCGCGGCACGTATGGCGGCAATGACCGTTTCTTCCTGATCCACAGCAACGACGGAGGCATGGCGATCGGGTACGGCACCTACATCGGCAACTACGGGCACAAATACCAGCTTGATACGCGGTACCTGATCCAGAGCGACCTGCGCGCGGGGAGCCAGACGCTCGTCGTGAACGGCGAGACGGTCTACTCCGGAACGGATGCCACCTCCTACAACACGGGCACGAACCTCTACCTTTTCGCGAACAACCGCGAAGGAAGAGTGGAGAACCGCGGCCACGTGCGCCTCTACGGACTGAAGATCTGGCAGGACGGCACGCTCGTGCGCGACCTGCGGCCCTGCCGCAAGCGCGGCGAGCCGGGGCTCTACGACGACGTGGAGAAAGTCATCCTCTATCCGAAACAGAAGAGACCGACATGTCCGAACCTCTGGACGGCGGAGGGGCGGCCTGACTACTTCGTCGAGTACCTTCGAGGGAACGGCAACGTTTGCCTCGACACGGGCGTGCGCGGTCGCGCCGGCACACGCGCGGCGGGCGAGTACGAATGGACGCAGCTGCGCACCGCCTGGCAAGAGCAGAACGAGTACCTGGAAAACGTCCGCTCGCGGCAGGAGCGCTGCTATCTCGGATCGGTGGGCGGCGACAACCGTTTCTACATGGTGCACGAGAACAACCAGAACGTCTGGTCTGGCTACGGCACGCAACGCGTCTATCCGGAACGCATCACGACCAACCTTGTAGCAGAGGTCGTCACGAACCTCGACGAGACCGTCACGACCAACATGGTGGAGGTCGTGTCCACGAACAATGTCGTGCTGGCGGCCGAACGGAAGTACGCGTTCGACGTCTCCTACGATGCCGGCTCGCAGACGATCGACCTGGACGGCGAGCGGATCATGGAAAGGAACAGTGCGGCAGCCGTCGATTCCGGCTACAATCTCTACCTCTTCGCCGCGAACAGCAGCGGAAGCCCCCTCTACGAGGGACCGACGCGCTGCTACTCGCTGAAGCTGTGGCAGGACGGCACGCTCGTGCGCGACTTCCGTCCGTGCGTGAAGGGCGGAAAGGGCATGCTGTGGGACGAGGTCTCGCAGACGCTCTACCGCCCGATCCCCGACATCCCGGCGACCGCCGTCAACACGGGCGAATTTCGCGGCTTCGGCGAGGTGAACCCCGTCGCGTTCCTGGAGTACGTGGAGACGGACAGAAAACAGTACGTCGACACGGAGATCGCCGGACGTTCCGGCACGACCGCCGAATTCAAGATGGCGTGGACGGCTGCCGGTTCCGACGAGTCCTTCCTCGGCATGCGCGACACGTCCAAGGCGGACGGCCTCAGCCGTTTCTACTTCTGGCAGAAGAACAGCACGAAGACGCTCTCCTCGGCCATCTACTACGGCTACGGCGGAACGAAATATCCCCTCGACGGCACTCCCGGCCAAACCGGCGGCAACCAGAGCGATGGCGTGATTCCCGTGGCAGCCGGGCAGGTCTACCACGTGCGCACGTCGCTGAACACGGGCTCGCAGGTGATGGAGGTGGACGGCACGACGATCGTGAACCGCACGGAATCGACCACGATCAGCTCGGACCTCCACCTCTACCTCTTCGCCCTCAACTACGGCGGAACCGCGCAATACTTCGGGCGCACGCGCTTCTACTGGCTGAAGATCTGGCAGGACGGGCAGCTTGTGCGCAACTTCCGTCCCATCCTGCTCGAAAGCGGACTTGCCGCGCTGTGGGATTCGGTGAGCAAGCAGGTGTTCCTGCCGAGCGCGCCGTTCAGCGCGATGGGGCCGGTCAGCGGCGATTTCGAGATCAAGAGCGGCACGACGATCATCATTCGGTAGTTTTCTTGATCTGACATGAGATGAACGTTTCGCGCAGATGGTTTATCGGCGGGATGGCCGCCTCGATGGGTTCCGCGCGCGTCCTGCGCGCGGCGCCCGGGCTGCTTTCGGGCGGCACGCCGAACCTCGTGCTCGGCATCGTCACGGACATCCATCTCTCGATCGGCCGCTCGAACGGCGCGTTCGTGTTCGGCGGAGAGGCGACGTTCCGCAGTACGCTGGAGTGGTTCCGCGACAGGGGCGTGGACGGTGTCGTGATCTGCGGGGACATGGCCGACAACGGGCTGGTCGAGGAGCTTCAGGCCGTGGCCCGGGTGTGGTACGAGGTGTTCCCGAACGACCTCGCGCCGGACGGACGCCGCGTCGAGCGCCTGTTCGTCTACGGCAACCACGACTACGATGGCTACACGTACGGCACCGCGCGGAACCTGTTCGGCGACGACGCCTACGACCACTCCATCAACAAGGACCTCGCCGCGGCCTGGCAGAGCTGCTTCAACGAGGCGTACGCGCCGGTGTGGCGCAAGGAAGTGAAGGGCTACTCGTTCGTGGGCGCGCACTGGATCGCGGACCGTTGCCGCGGGTGGAACGAAATCGGCGTGCCGCAGACGCCGGACTGGTTCGCCGCGAACGGCGCGACGCTCGATCCGTCCAAGCCGTTCTTCTACATCCAGCATCCGCCGCCCAAGGACACGTGCCACTGCGACTGGGTGTGGGGGCACGACAACGGCGCCTCCACGGCCGCGCTCTCGCCCTACCCGAACGCGGTGGCGCTTTCGGGGCACTCGCACGCGTCCCTCAACGACGAGCGCGCGATCTGGCAGGGCGCGTTCACCTCGATCGGCGCCGCGTCGCTGAAGTACATCGGGCTGGAGTATGGCGACGTTGCGCCGTTCGGGCGCGAGAACGACCTGCCCATCTCATCCCAGCGCGGCGAAGACCCCTACAAGGTCATGCAGAAGATGCCCGGTGGCGACAGGGACGGGCACCAGGGTCTCCTCGCGCGCGTCTTCGACGACCGCATCGCGTTCGAGCGCGTCGACTGCGCGGACTTCACGAGCCTGGGCGACGACTGGGTGGTGCCCATGCCGCTCGCGGAGCCGCCGCCGTTCGCCTACGCGGCGCGGGCGGCGGCAAGCCTCGTTCCCGAGTTTCCGGACGGCGCCGCGCTCCAGGTTCGCCTGACGACGGGCACAAACCGCGGCGGAGGCAGCGTGCAGGCCGTCGAGCAGTCCGTCCTCGAGGTGACCATCCCGGCGGCTCTCCGCGCCGGCTGCGGAAGGGCGCTCGACTACGCGCTGAAGATCACCGACGGCACGGGCATCCGCGACGACCGGTACGTGTTCGCGGCGAAGTTCTTCCGTTCGACCGCGAGCGGCGCGGCGAACGTCCCGACCGTCTGCAAGCTCCCGGTCAGCCGCCTGGGCGCGTCGGGGCCGATCCACATCGAGGTGACGCCGCGCAACAGCTTCGGCCGCGCGGGCGCGCCGATCTCAACCGACTTCGAGCTCCCCGCCGTTCCCTTCAGGTACGTGGAGTACGTGGAATCGACGGGTACGCAGTACGTCAACACGGGCATCAGGGGCCGGTGCAACACGAGCGCGGACATGCGCATCAAGTGCCTCAGCACGAACGACGTCTCGTTCCTCAGCTCGCGCACGGACAGCAACAACACGCGCTTCCTCCTGTGCAGCACGCTGCCCCAATACTACATGGGGCACCGCTCGTACACGGCGTCGAGGGACAAGTCCAACCTCTCGTGCCTCGCCGGCACGGAACCCGACCACGTCGTCAGCAGCATCACCCACGACGGCACGAACGTCTCCTATTCGATGGCGGTCAACGGCACGACGATCATCGACCAGACGCGCGCGGAAGAGGCGTTGGACACGGGCCTCAACATGTACCTCTTCGCGCAGAACAAGGGCGGCTCGGCGACGCTCCATTCCAAGGTCCGGTGCTACGGCGTGAAGATCTGGCAGGACGGCGTGCTCGTGCGCGACTTCAGGCCCTGCGTGAGGGGCGGCAAGGCGGGGCTGTTCGACGAGGTGTCGAGGAGCTTCTTCTTCGCGTATGGCGGCGACCTGCTCCCGCCCGTCGAGACGCCGGACGCCTTCGTGCAGTACGTGGAGTCCAACGGCACGCAGTACGTGGACACCGGCATCAAGGGCCGGTGCAACACGAAGGCGGACATGACCCTGCGGCTGATGAAGGTCGCCGACACGACGTTCCTCGGCGCGCGCAACGACAACGGCAACACGCGCTTCCTCCTGTGCCACGGCAACAGCCAGGGCCTGGTCTGCACCGGGCACGTCTCGTTCGACTGGGGAGACAAGCATCTCTCCACCAGCCACCCCGACCGCCTCGTCGGCAGCATCATGCACGACGGGACGCAGGCGACGATTTTGGCGACGCTCAACGGCCAGACATCCGTTTCCACAAGCCGGGAGCAGGCGGCGCTCGACACGGGGCTCAACATGTACATGTTCGCGGCGAACATGTCGGGGACCGCGACCTACAGGGCCTCCATCCGGTGCTACGCCACCCGCATCTGGCAGGACGGCGTCCTCGTGCGGGACTTCTGGCCGTGCGTGAAGGGCGGCATCGCCGGACTGTACGACAAGGTCTCGGGCCGGATCTTCCAGCCGGGCAGCGGCGCGCTGGCCGCCGGACCCGTCACCGCGCGGAAGGCTGAGATTGCCAAGTTCGTCCCGTACGTGGAATCGACGGGCGCGCAGTTCGTCGACACCGGCGTGATGGGCCGGGCCGGGACGCGCTGCGAGGCGGCGTTCGGCATGACGGAGGTGGCGGGCGACGGCAACTACGGCGTCCTTTCCATGCGGCACAACACCAACTACCAGTATGGCGACACGTACAGATGGTTCGACCTGCTGAGCGTGTACAACGGGAAGCTGGACTGCCAGTACGGAACGTGGCACGACAACAGCGCGCTGGTTCTTCCGGCGGGTCGTGTCGTCACGGCGGCGAGCAAGCTCTGGGAGGGAAGTCAGGAATTTGCCGTGGACGGCGAACGGATCCGGAGCGCGTCCAACGCCCACGCGTACGACATGGGCTTCAGCCTCTACGCCTTCGGTCGGAACCGCGACTACAGCGCGACGGACGTGAACTTCAGCCGGCTCCGTCTCTACTCGATGAAGATCTGGCAAGGCGAGGCGGACGGATCGGACGAGGCGCTTGTGCGCGACTTCAAGCCGTGCATGACGGCCGACGGCGAGGCGGGGCTTTACGACGAGGTGTCCGGCATGGTGTACGTCTCCGCTAGCGGAGTCAGCCTGCTGCCGTCGGGCGGCCTGACGGTCAAGATCCGCTGAATCCGTCCATGCCTGACGGGGGGCGCATCCGCGAATCGTGCAACAACTGCGAAA
>JAEEGH010021845.1_pt1 | contig 13179 bp, 11 predicted proteins | sample 9134181 | NCBI WGS metagenome assembly JAEEGH01 (sample SAMN16246544, study PRJNA631951) | gut metagenome | biome: gut microbiome; feature: rumen; material: DP-attached | host: Bos | place: Iran: Karaj | collected 2018-10 | reverse complement strand
GCAGATCCACGCGCTGGTGCCGCTCTCCAACCTCTTCGGCTACTCCAGCAGCCTGCGCAACATGACGCAGGGCCGCGCCGGCTTCAACATGGAGTTCGCCTATGACGCGCCCGTGCCCGCCAGTATCGCCGAGAAGATTCTGGCCGAGCGCGCCAAGAAGAACAAGCGCTGAAATCCATTTGACAACAGGCCTTCGGCGGTGTAGATTAACTCGTTTGACGGCCTGACTATCTGCAAATCACAGGAGCATAGATGCCACGCAAGGTTAGAAAAACGAAAGCCGAAATGCCGCCTCTGGAGCCGGTGGAGACGAGCAGCGCGGAGAGTGCGCCGGTGAAGGTGCTGCGCACGCCGCCGCATCGTAAGCCGCACGGGCCGAAGATATTGGTGGTGACGCCGGAGATCACCTACCTGCCGCAGCACATCCTGAGCAGTTCCGCCTCCGCCTGCCAGTATTCCGACCTGACCAACCACGAGGCCACCTACGTCTCCAAGGCGGGCGGCCTCGCCGACGTCTCCGCGTCGCTGGTCTCCGCGCTTTACAACATGGGGGCCGACGTGCACGTGGCATTGCCCTTCTACCGTCGCCTCTACCATATCGATCCCAACAAGCTGGACCACTACGAACAGCACCGCCAGGCGCTGACCGCCAGCATCCCCGAGGAGCGCGTCCACTTCGCGCAGGACTACATCTTCAACTACCGCGATCGCGTCTATTCGGGCGACTACCAGCGCTCCGTCCACATCAGCCTTGCCTTCCAGCGGGAGGTCATCAACCACACCATCCCCGAGCTGGCGCCGGACTTGATCCACTGCAACGACTGGATGACCGGCCTGATTCCATCATTCGCGCGAATTCTGGGCATCCGCAGTCTGTTCACCGTCCACAACATCCATACGGTGGAGACGACGCTTGAGCGAATCGAAGACTATGAAATCGACACGAAGCCGTTCTGGACCAACCTTTATTTCACCCATCTGCCCTCTGGATACGATGAATCACGCCGCTACAACCGCGTCGATCTGCTGGCCAGCGGCATTTTCGGTGCGCATTTCATCAATACCGTGAGTCCGACGTTTTTGAAGGAAATCGTGGAAGGCTACCATGATTTCATCCCGTATCACGTCCGCGAAGAGATCAAGAACAAATATTACCATAACTGCGCGGAAGGCATTCTGAACGCGCCAGATCCGGAATACAATCCAGCCGACGACGTCGCATTGGAAGCCGTCTATACTGCGGAAAACCAAGCGGAAAAGAAGCGTCAGAACAAAGTCGCCTTCCAGAAGGCGCTTGGCCTGCGGGAAGATCCCAACGCCCCGCTGTTCTACTGGCCATCGCGGCTCGATCCCATCCAGAAAGGGCCGCAGTTGCTGACGGAAATCATGTATTCCATCATCCATGACTACTGGGATCGTGATTTGCAAATCGCGGCCGTTGCAGACGGCCCATTCCAGCCGTATTTCTACGACATCATCCGCATGCATGGTTTCGACGACCGCGTGGCGGTGCATCCTTTCGGCGAACAGCTGTCGCATCTGGGCTACGCGGCCAGCGATTTCGTGCTGATGCCGTCGAAATTCGAGCCCTGCGGCCTGCCGCAGATGATCGGCCCGCTCTACGGCAGCCTGCCAGTCGTACACGACACGGGCGGCATCCATGATACGGTGCAGCATCTGGACATCGCGGCGGGAACAGGCAACGGCTTCATGTTCAAATTCTATGACGCCCCCGGCCTCCGCTGGGCGATTGATCAGGCGATGGCTTTCCATGCATTGCCCGAAGACATGCGCAACGCGCAGATATCACGCATCATGAAGCAGGCCAAACAGCAGTTCACTCACAACGTGACGGCTCAGGCCTATATCCATCTGTATGAAAAGATGATGGATCGTCAGCTGGTTCCGCGTTTCGACAAGAAATAATCGCTGGAGGACGCTCGCAAGACAATGGATTCCGCCGCGAACGAAAAATTCGCCTCTGACTTGATGCAGGGCATTGGAAGCTTTCTTGGGCTTCCGGTGAATGCGACGACATCGTTGCTGACGGAACTATTGTATTCTCTGGAGGCGCAAGTGCGCATCATGGAACAACTTAACGGTCATCCAGAAAGCCGGATGCTAGCGGATGCGTTGGACAGCTTGCAGACGGTGTGCGAAAAGATGCCAAAAGCGCGAATGTTGCGCTCCTACGTCGGCCGTCTGGCGGGTTCACAGGACAAAGCTGTGCGCAAGAAGCTTCTATCAGAATTACTGGAGCTTGTGACGACGGCGAAAAGAAAACAGAAACGAGTTTTTTAGATATTCAGGGGTATGGACATGGATTCGTGGAAATGGAAAGAAGTCTGCAATTTGGCGTTGGACTGCGCGCGATTCGCGGTCTCCCATCGCCGCCGTGCAGGCATTGGATATGATTTGAAATCAGATGGTTCGCTTGTGACCGCCGTTGATGCGCGCAATGAGAAGTTCTTGAAAGAAAACCTTTTGCATTTGGACGAAGGCTCCTATTTCATCGGAGAGGAAACCGTCCTTTCCTGCGGGGCGGATTATATCGCCGCCGCATTGGCGGGACGCTGTTGGGTCGTAGATCCCATCGACGGAACGGCGCCGTTCGCGCATGGTTTTCCAACATGGGGCGTCTCCATCGGTTTCATGAGCGAAGGCCGTCTGACAAATGGAACCGTCATTCTGCCAGACACGCATGAAATTCTCACAACGGACGGCGATGCTGTCAAATATGCGCAAGGCTTTGATTTGACGGATGATGCTGCGTCGCTTCCATGGACGGTTCTCGACATACCAGCCGATGAATGGACAGATGGCGGCATGCTGATGCTCGGCCAGAAATTCACGCGGCAGGAAAAGCTACCGTTGCCCAATCCTGTCATGTCCAGCGGTAGCGCCGTGCAGGCTCTCGCTAGCGTCATGAGCGGCAAGGCGGAAGCCTATTTGGGCCATATGAAGCTGTGGGATGTCGCAGGCGTGCTACCGATGATGAGCCGCCTCGGCATGGTCGGACGGATGTCAAACGGTATGATGATCGACTGCAATGTCACAAACGGCGCGTTCAATCTGGATATTGCGTCGCCGAAATGCTGGGCGTTGAACGCGGACATACGGATTGCGCGTCCTAACGTATTGGACGCGTTGACGGAGAAACTGTCGTGATGATGAAACGAACCATCGCCATCCTGTTGGCATGTAGCGTTTTGCCACTTTTCTGCAGTTGCCGTCGCAACGTGGAGGCGGATTATCAGCGTGGCATTGAATGCATGCAAAAGGAGGACCATGTTGAGGCCGTGAAGGCGTTTGAAGCGTCCATCAACAAGGCGGAACGCGTGCGGGACAGCCATATGCAGCTCGCATTCTACTATGAGCGGATCGGCGGCCATGATTTGCTCGCCCTATGGCATTACGAACAGGCCATGAAAAACACGCCGAAGGATGCGAAGGAAATGCCGGACATACGGGCCGCCGTGGAACGCAATGCCGATGCCGTGCTCGCGCATCTGCAAACGGTTGGGCGGCAGGAAGAACAGGAGGCGCTCCAACTGAAAGTGACGCTTCTGGAGGAACACGCCATGCGTCAGAAAAAATGGATCGAAGAACTGCAGCGCGAAAATACGGAATATCGTAAGATGCTGCGGGATATGAAGTAAACTATAAACGAAAGGGAATGACATGTTGACGAAACCGATTCTGATTGGGCATCGTGGCTTTTGCGGATCGTATCCTGAAAATACGTTGATTTCGTTTGAAAAAGCGATCGAAATGGGCGTCTCCGCCGTGGAATTCGATGTGCATCTGACGAAAGACGGCGTGCCCGTCATCAGCCATGACGGCAAAATCGGCCGTTGCTGCGACCATACGGGTGTCATCAATGAACTGACGTTCGATGAAATCCGCACGTATGATTTCGGCAAATGGAAGGGCGAACAATTCGCCGGAACGCAAATTCCTACGTTACAGGAAGTTCTGGATTTGATTCTCTCCAAGAAACCAGACATTTTCATCGCCTGCGAAGTAAAGGATCCCAATCCGAAATGCGCGGAAATCTGCTATGAAGAGCTGAAAAAGCGCAACAAACTGCAGTCCTGCTCCTTCATCAGTTTCATTATTGAACAGCTCCACCATCTGCACGAAATCGATCCGCACACATTCCTCCACGGCTTCCGTGAATGCGACTTGGCGAATTTCATCCCCGGCTCCTATAAGATTATGAAACGCATCGGCATCCACATTTCAAAAGTCGTCAAAGAAGAGGTCAAAGCCTTCAACGACATGGGTATCGAAATCGATAGTTGGGGCATCGACGACGAAGCGACGCTCGATAAAGCATTGGAATGCGGCGTTGTGACGTTGACAAGTAACAAACTGGACGTGACCGTTCCGTTGATGAAGAAGAAAGGCTTGATGTAAGCCTTCGGCCGCTTTCGCGGAGCTAAAAGCTTAAAGCCCAAAGCTTAAAGCAAATGCAGAAACCATGATACTGGATTGACTGGATTTTCTGGAATAACTGGATTGGTTGAATTTTACCATCTCCAGAACTTCCAGAATATCCAGTAGATTGTCGGCTCAGCGGCAAGGCATTTTATTGTGCTTCTGTAGTGGTTAAATTTCATACTACTATAGTTCGTGTTCTTGTTTTTTCGCAAAGATTTTTATCTCTTCTAGTCTCGTCTAATGTCACCCGTCCAGCGTCTTATCGTCTCCTGTCTCCGCTCGTCTCGCGTCTCGCGTCTCGCGTCATCCTTCCTCCATGGGGCGCAATGGCGTCGCCATTACGCAGTTTGACGCGAGACGCGAGACGCGAGACGCGAGCAAAAGACATAAGACTACTAGACAAAGAGACCCAATTGATTATTTGGTTGCAGCCAAAGGCCGCTCCAGATTCGTTCGTGGTTCTCAATCAAAACTATTATCATGAAAAAATCACTTGCGACTTTCATATTCTATTATATGTTATAGTAAAGTGATTCATGTCAAACCAACAACATAAAGGAACATCCATGCGCACATTTGTTGATCACACGCCACGTATCGCCGTCGTCGGCTACGGCCGTTGGGGCAGACAGTGCCACACGTATCTTATCAATCTCACGGAAGGTCTTGAGCTTCGTTGCGTCGTTTCGTCGGACGCGGAAAAACGCAAACAGGCCGAACATGACCGCCATTGCATGACTTACGAGACGTTCGACCAAGCCATCAACGATCCGCTTGTGGACGCCGTCGTGCTCGCCACACCGTCCGTAACCCACGTTGATCTCGCCGTCAAAGCTCTCAACGCGGGCAAGCATGTGCTGACAGATAAAATCATGTGCCTCAACGCGGACGAATGCAAACGTATGATGGCCGCCGCGGAAGCCAACAACAAACTGCTCACCGTCTTCCAGAACCGCCGTTTCGACGGCGACTTTCTCACCGTCAAATGGCTCATGCAAAACGGCGCGTTGGGCGACGTCTCATGGATCGAGCAGGCGTGGATTGGCTTCGGCAAGTGGGGCAGTTGGCGTGGCAAGAAGGATTTAGGTGGCGGCCGTATCTACGATCTGGGCGCCCATCTCATCGATCAGGCCCTTCAGTTCTTCCCGCAGCCCGTCGAATCCGTCTATTGCAGAACGCATTACGACTGGCCGGACGCGGATATCGAATCGGAAGCCACCATCTTCATCAACTTCAAAAACAAAAAGACCGCCGTCGTTGATCTCTCTTCCATGTCCTACATCGACAAGCCGCGCTATCTTGTCAAAGGCAGCAACGCCACGTTCGTCAAATTCGGTCTCGATCCGCAGGAAAACGCCATGATCGCGGGCGATATCGACGCTGCCTGCGATGCGCCGCAGAACTACGGTCGCCTCAAAAACAGAGGCGGCGAACAAATCATTCCGACGCTGCCCGGCCGTTGGCGCTCCTACTACGAAAACTTCCGTGACGCGCTCATCGGCGTTGCGGAACCCGTTGTTTCGCTGGAGGAAGAGCTGAAGCTCATGCAGGTCGTCGATGCCGTCCACAAGTCTGAAAAGACTGGTCAAGTCGTTTATCTGTAGCCACTTCCATTTATCAAGAAGCGCCTGGTCTTCATTTCCGCAACAGGAGAAAATATGGTCAGCAACGCCCAGACGGGGCCATGCCTGCGTCATTTGCTTGACAGCATCCATGCCTTGAAACGCAAACGCAAGCTTCAATTGACGGTTATCGCCGCCCTTTGGAGCCTGCTTCCCGCGGTCGTCATTCTTTTTGCGGCCGCGGGTCTGGACGTGCTGTGCCATTTCAGCCATCCGTCGCGCTATATCGCCTGCGGCGTGTTCATCATCGCCGTCGTTGCCGCGATCGCCTTCGTTATCCGCGCCGCATTGGCCAAACTGTCGGACGAAGCCATGGCCACGCTGTTGGAAAAGGCCCGCCCCGAAGCCGACAATGCTTTCATAAATGCCATCCAATTCGCCGCTTCAGAAGAAACATCGCCGGAAATTGTCGAAACGCTTCTGGCAGATACGGATGTCAATCCTGCCACGATCAAAGCATCCGAACTGTATTCCAAACGACCGTTGAAATGGCTGGCCGCGGCTCTGCCCGCAGTTTTGGCGGTTGTTTTAATTCCGATGGCGGCGGCTCCCGAACGGATGTCCGTCGCATTGCGGCGTATCCTCCGTCCGGGCAGCGACTTGCTACCGTATGCGAAGACGCGGATCATCAGTCTTTCGCCGCAAAACGCACGTGTTCAGAGAGGCGAAGAACTCACCATCACGGCCGTTTTGGAAGGCGACATTCCGTCTGAAAATGTCATCCACTGGTGCGCGGCTCCGGATGCCGCCGTTGAAAAACTTTCCATGAAACAGGACTCCGAAACGGAGCCGCGTTTCAGCATCAAATCTCCGCCTGTTTTCGATCAGGCCAAATTCCGCCTGAAGGCCGGCGACAGCACGTCTGCATGGCAATATGTCACGCTGGACAATCCGCCCGCCCTCCTCCATTGGGAGGCGACGGCGACACCACCGCCCTATACGGGAATGCAGCCTGTCCAAATCAACTCCACGCAGGAGAAGCAATCCGTCATCGGCGGCTCCCATCTGAAGCTTCATGCGCAAATTTCAAAGCAGCTCACGCAAGCAGAAGTCATTCAGAACGAAACGGTTCTGACATCCTGCGCATCAAAAGACAATCCGTCTGAAGCCATTGATGTCGATTTCACCACGCTGTTGGACGGACAGATTCTGCTGAAATTGACGGAAACGGACGGTTCCACCACATCCATCCCCTTCCCAATCAACATCATAGCGGATAGAGCGCCATCCATTCAGCTGGTCGATACACTGACTTCTATCACGGTTCGTCCAGACGAACCGTTCGCCGTCGCCTTCCAGGCAACCGATGATTTCGGCATCGCCCGCGCAGGCATTGAGCGGCTTTTGGAAGACAACGGCACGGAAGAAGTCCGTGCCGTCTCGCCGGAAGAGCGTACGAAAGTGTTCGCCGCGCGTTTCACCGTCGAAACCGCCACATTCAATCAAAAAGAAGAGCTTCGCTTCCGTCTTTGGGCGGAGGATGAAACCTCCTCCGCCAGCCGCCGCCGTGCAAAATCCGCCATCATCCATGTGAAAATCCAGCAGGCGGAAAATGCCGTGGTGGACAAGGCGGAAGCCCTCCGCGAAACCGCGACCGGAATCGCCGATATTCTGAAAATGCAGAAGACGGCATTAAAAGACACGAATCTGCTTCTTGAGCAAACCATTACAAACAAGAAACTTCCAGAAGATCGTCTAGCGGACATCCATGCGCGGCAGCGAACGATTCGCGACGAATCTATCAAGTTATTGGACAACCGTGCCGCTCTTGGCGGCTTCGCTGATGTCATCGTCGGACTCGTAAATCAGGAGATGCTTCAGGCCATCGCCGCATTTGACGACATCCATCAAGCTCCGCGCAATCAGAAGGCGGACGCTATCCGCAAATGCACAGCTTTGCAGACTGCCATCGTCGCCGCCTTGTCTAATTTGAATCTGGATGCGTTGGCCCGCGAACAGGAGCATCAGGCCAAGACGGACATTTTCGCCGCAGTCCAAGCCCTGCTGAAAAAGCAGCAGACCGCCTATAAAGATGCCATGGACGCCAAAAAAGGCGAAAAAATCGTCCTTTCTGCTCTTGCGCGCAACCAAGACAATGTCGCGCATGGCATTCTGAACATCCAGCAGCTTTGCGCGGCATATATTACGGAACATGCGGACGATGATTTCGCCAATCAATTGAAAGCCGCTAACAAAACCATTGAGGACGGAAAGGCCTACGACCACGCTCTCGGAGCGGCGGAAGCCATTGAAGACAATGATCTTGACGCCGCTATTGACGACCAGAAGGCTACGCTAAAAGTTCTCGCCGATGTTCTGTCGATCATCAACAAATGGCGCCTTTCCAATTTCAAAAAGACCATCGACGACGTGAAGAAAGCTCTCGTGGAAGCGAAAGACGTTTTAGATGAAATGGAAAAGAAACAAGCGGCCATCACTTCCACCGTGCGCGAAATCAAGGCTAACGCCAATATGGACGACGAAGCGAAGGAGGAGCTCGCGAAAGCCGCGAAAGAGCATGAGGAAATGCTCGACATGATTGAAAAAGCCGCCAACGATCTCTATCAGTTCCCCGAACTTCCGCTCTGTAACGAATTGAATTCAAAGATGCGCGAAATCTATGAAGATGTCACGCAGGCCAAAGATTCCGAAAAGGCGGAAGCCGTCGAAATCGCCGTTCAAAAGGAAGACGCCATTTTAGATGCGATCCGCAACACAAAGGAACGCATTGACGACGTTGAAATGTGGCTTCCTGACACGCCGGATCATTTTGTGTGGAATATGGAATCGTTCGACACGGACGAATTTCCGGAAATTCCGCTCGTCGAACTTCCGGAAGAGTTGGAAGACATTGTAGGAGAACTACTTGACCAAGATACCCAAATCGACGATCAGTCGCAGGACGGCACAAGTAACAACATCATTGCGGACGCGGAAATGGGCTGGGCCATCATGGACGGTAATATGCCGAGCTTCGCCGCAAAAGGCAAAACAGGCAACACACGCCCCAACGACAACGAAATGACAGGCCGTTCAGGCTCCGGCCGCGAAGGTCAGGCGAACGGCGAACTCGTTGAAAATCATGTGAAAGGCTATGAAGGCCGTCAGACGCATGCGCGGCGCACGCAGGATCAATTCCAGAAAGGCATGGTCACAGAGGATAAAGATTCCACTATGAAGGCCCGCGCCACGGGCGGCGGCAAGCTTGGCGGCGAATCGGAAGCCATCGGTATGTTCGGCAACGCTCCACGACGCGACCTCCATACCGCCGCGCATGGGAAGAATCCACGGGAGATTCGAAAGGAAACGGAAGCCATGTATGCTTCAGCCCGAATGCTTTACGTCAATCCAGGCAACCTCGGCGAAGCGGCCCGCGAATTGCGGGCTGTTGAAAACCAGCCGCCAGATTTGAAAGATTTGAACAGCGTTCGGAAACGCGTCTTGCGCAATCTTTCGGACACACAGGTTTCCGCGCAGTCTGGTGCCGTCCTCCCCCTACCCGTCTTTTCCGGCTCCCGTCAAGGCGGCAGCGCCGCCGCAGACATCAGCCTAGACAACGTCTCAGACGAATACAAAGGCTTGATTAACAATTACTACCGAAGCCTAGACAAATAATTTTAGCCGCATAGCGGCGACAGTACCCCAGCCGTGGGTGAAGCGAAGCGAAACCCACGGTAATATAACAAAACCAATAGAACCGCATAGCGGTGGCAGGATTACATACAAAACAGGATATAAGTGTACGTGATTGAGAATGGTGATAAAAGGAGAGAATTATGAGCAATTTTGAAGATCTGAAAAAGAGTCTTGAAGAAGCAATTGCCTACAAACAGGGCGAGCTAAGAAACGTAAAAAGGCATACACGGGAAGCTAATCCATTGCCGAAACAAGATGAAACAGAAGAAATCTTATATAATAAAAGAAATCTAAAATAAGGTATCCTTCATCCTATCAGCGTCTTCGGGCCAAGCATGCCGTGCGGATCAAAAAGCGCCTTGACGGCACGCATTTCCTCCACGCCTTTCTTGCCGATCAGCAACTCCAAAAAGTTTGTCTTCAGCTTTCCGATGCCATGTTCAGCGGCGGGAGAGCCGCCCATCGCCACGACGCGTTTCGCCAAATCAAAATACAGCGCCTTTCCCTTCGCATATTCATCTGGATTGCGCGGTAAAATATTCACATGCAAGTGGTTGTCACCAACATGGCCAAACGTCACATATCGCAGTCCAGCCGCTCCCAATTCTTCATGGAACATGGCGACATATTCTTCAAGACGGTCATCTGGCACCGCCATGTCGGTACCCAATTTCGTCACCGTCGGATACTGACGGCGAATCTGCGCAATCAGCCCGTTGACGGTTTCCGGCAGCGCATGACGGAACAGACGAAGCCGCTCTCGTGTGTCGTTCTCCGTTGCGCACCAGCACTTTCCAGCATCGCCCCCCAATGAGCGGATGATTTCCTGAAGACGTTGCAAAACATCGCGTTCATCCGCCGCGGCACAACCGACATCCAGAAAAACGCCATGCCGCATGTCGTCTTCCAGACAGGATGGAACGCCAGATGCCGCGCCCAGCAGGCGACGGCGCTCACGCAGCATGTCCAACGCATCCGCGCCGAAATATTCCACGGCTTCAAGCCCAAGTTGCTTGCGTTCAGCACGTAGCGCATGGACGAACTTCAAGGCGGTCGCTTCGTCCGCCCAAAAACACATCACCATGATGCTCCGTTCCGGACGTGGTACTAGCCGCAATTCCACATCGGTCACGACGCCCAGCGTCCCCTCTGAACCGATGAACAAATCCATCACATCGCGACCACCGGAAAAATATCCCGCCGCACTCTTTGTCTTCGGCCATGGATACGACGGCATCCTACCGTTTAATATCTTTCCCTCAGGCGTTTGCAACTGGAATGCGCCATCGTCATCGGCCATCCATTCACCGCGCCGCAGATTCAGTTCCGAACCATCCGCCAAAATGACATGAACGGATTCCACGTAGGGGCGCGTTGGGCCATAACCAAATGTATGGGCTCCCGATGCGTTGCAGGCGACTGTGCCGCCAATGGACGCGCTCGTTTCCGTCGGATCCGGCGGATAGAACAATTTGGCCTCGCGCAGTTCAGTCAACAGCGCCCTGCTCTCTTCCGACCAATTGGCCGAATCCGCGAACATGCCTGTTTGCAATGACTTCTGCAAATCGCCCAATCGAACGCCTGCCTCGCAACGGACGAAAAATTCACCGCGTTCGTTTTTGCGAAGACCGAGCACATGGTTCATCCGCTCCAAACTCAGAACGAGCCCGCCGTCTGGAACGGCAGCCGCCGTAATGCCTGTCCGCGCACCGGAAATCGTCACGCTCCAACCATTTTTAGCGGCTTCACGCAATGCGACCGCAACTTCTTCAGCGTTCTGCGGCAAGGCGATGCAATCCGCATCGCCTTCCTTGCGGGATTCGTCGCTGAAATATTTCCGCCATGACGACAACGCTTCGCCGACGACCATCTGCGGCGTTCCGCCCGCAGGCGTCCAACTGGCTTTCGCAATATTTCCGCTCATTCCGAAGATCCTTTATTCCAATGGCTTCAGTCCATCATTGCTTCTCGTTGACACCATGCGGCTTGCGTTGCGTAATCGACAATTCTGCCGGCGAAACCGTTACTTTGCTGTATGGCGGCACGGATTCAGTCAACCAGACGTTACCGCCGATGATGGAATGATGGCCAATCGTGATATCGCCCAAAATCGACGCTTCGGAATAGATTGTCACATCGTCTTCGATGTTCGGATGGCGTTTGCGCCCTTTGATAATCGCCCCGCAAGCGTCTTTCGGGAAGCTTAACGCCCCCAAAGTCACGCCCTGATAGAGCTTTACGCGAGCGCCGATGACGGCGGTCTCACCTACCACCACGCCAGTGCCGTGGTCGATGAAGAACGACGGGCCGATGGTCGCGCCTGGATTGATGTCGATTCCCGTAATCGTATGGGCGTATTCGCTCATAACGCGCGGAATGAACGGAATCTTCTCCGCATACAGTTCATGGGCGATGCGATGGATGCTGATCGCCTTGAAGCCTGGATATGCTAAGATAATCTCGTCCAACGACTTGGCGGCAGGATCGCCATCCAACGCCGCCTGCGCGTCCGTCAAAAGGATTTCACGGATTTCCGGCAGTTTCACCATCAATTTTTCAGCGATCTCCTCGCCGCTACGGAAGCAATCTCCTTCACAATTCTCCTTCATGCAGTTGAACGCCAAGGCATGCGTCAACTGGGAGGAAAGTTCGCGGAAAACAGTATTCACCATGCTTCCCACAGCAAAATACTGCTCCGTTGTCGTGAACGAACGGCTACCCGTGTAGCCTGGAAACAACAGATCCAGAAGCTGTTCCAAAACATGGAAAATCGCCTCGCGTTGCGGCATGCCGCAGCGTTCGTTGTAGTTCACGCCGATTTCATTCGCATAACTTCCGCAAAGTCGCTCCGTCAAACTCCGCGCCTTTTCGTCCGTCCATGCCGTTCCGTTCAACCACTTCGACAGCTTGTACCCTAAATTCCGTTTCGTTTCCATCGTTTCCGACAACCTTCTAAAACACAGAGACTTATCCTTCCCGTTTCGCCGCGTCTTTTTCCAAAAGCAGCGTGACTGGACCGTCGTTCACAAGCGCCACTTTCATGTCCGCCCCAAAACGCCCTGTCTCCACATGCACGCCTGTCTCGCGCAATTTACTGACAAAATAATCGTACATCGGTTCCGAAACATCGCCCGGAGCCGCATCAACGAAGCTCGGGCGGCGGCCTTTCCGCGCATCGCCGTATAGCGTAAATTGGCTGACCACAAGGAGTTCGCCACCGACATCTAACAACGAACGATTCAGCTTGCCTTCATCGTCTTCGAAGATTCGGAGGTTCACGACTTTGTCCACGAGAAAATCCGCTTCCGCCTTCGTATCGCTATGCGTGACGCCAAAAAGCACGAGAAAACCTTTTCCGATCTTCCCAACGCATTCGCCATCTATCGTAACTGACGATTCTGTAACTCGTTGCACCAATGCACGCATCTTTCACCATTCCATTGTTTTCAACCGCTCGACGACTTCCTCCACCGGCAGG
>JAEEGH010021837.1_pt1 | contig 13181 bp, 8 predicted proteins | sample 9134181 | NCBI WGS metagenome assembly JAEEGH01 (sample SAMN16246544, study PRJNA631951) | gut metagenome | biome: gut microbiome; feature: rumen; material: DP-attached | host: Bos | place: Iran: Karaj | collected 2018-10 | reverse complement strand
CGCAGTCAGAATTTTCGTCAGATTGTCTGAAAAGCGCGGGGAATACTTCCTGTATTGGCCAAGATTTTCGGGCAATATGACGGAACATGATGCAAGCAAGATGTGTGCCGAGAATTGTGCGGTGTTGCCTATACAGCTCTAAACGGAAAGGAGAACCATCGGAATGAAACTGCGCAAACTCAGAAAGACCGCAGCCCTCCTGCTCTGTCTGGAGTTCCTGGCTTCTTTTTCCGCCGTGTTCGCGGCGGACGGGATTGAAGATTCCCAGGGCGGGCTGAAGCAGGAATGGACGGCGGATCAGGTTTACACCCTGGCGGACCCTGCGCCCTGGAACCTGGAGGAGCTGCAGCAGGTCGTGGACCTGCAGGACCCCGCCAGCGTCGCCGCCTACTACATCTGGGCTGTGACACGCCTGACGGACAGCTTTGACGACGGCATAGCCATGATCGATTTCCTCTTTGCCGATGCTGGGACCGGCAGCGCGGACGCACCCACGATCGAGGGCGAGGAGAGCGGGAGTTCCGGCTGGAATCCCATCTACAGCGACTGCCTTTCCGACCCCAACCGCAAGTGGCTGCCCCGCACCTTCTTTGCGGGGGCGGACGACAGCAACAGCTTTCAGCCTGACCGCCCCCTGACCATAAAGCTGGTGTACAGCGAAGAAAACACGGCGACGGTGAACTTCGATTCCCCGGAGGACGGGCAGCTCAGCATCTTCTTCTGGGTCGCAGGCAACGCCGGCGACAACCGGGTCGGGATCGTCCTCACGACCTTCGAGGGCAGCGACCGCTGGTATGTCACCAGCAGCCAGACCGCCAACACCCTGTTCAACGACGATCTTCAGTTGTCCCAAAACGACATCGTCCTTGCCGCCAGGATACCCAACGACAACTCTACCGCCGAGGAACACGCCCGGCGCTACACCGGCGAGACGGAACCCAAGTTCTACGCCGACTTCGGTCCCAACGCGCCGATTATGAATCCGGACCCCGCCGCAGACCCCTCTGCCGAACCCGGTCCCTCCGCGCCCCCCGCGGACCCGGAACCCTCTGCAGAACCTGACCCCGAACCCGGTCCCTCCGCGCCTCCTGCGGACCCGGAGCCCTCTGCGGAACCCGACCCCGAGCCCGGTCCCTCCGCGCCTCCCGCGGACCCGGAGCCCTCTGCGAAACCCGATCCCGAACCCGGTCCCTCCGCGCCTCCTGCGGACCCGGAACCCTCTGCGGAACCTGACCCCGAACCCGGTCCCTCCGCGCCTCCTGCGGACCCGGAGCCTTCTGCGGAACCCGATCCCGAACCGGAACCGGAGCCTGAGCCTGAACCCGAGCCCGAGCCGGAACCCGAGCCGGAACCCGAAGCCGAACCCGAAATCTTCACCCTGGCGGACCCTGCGCCCTGGAACCTGGAGGAGCTGCAGCAGGTCGTGGACCTGCAGGACCCCGCCAGCGTCGCCGCTTACTTCGTCTGGGCCGTCACCCGCATGGTGGACTGCTATGACGACGGTATGGGCATGATGAAATTCCTCTTTGCCGACTACGAGCCCTACAGTACGGAGGCGATCTTCATTGAGGGCGGCAAATCCGGCCGCGCCGGCTGGGACCCCTATTTCAACGACCGCCTCACCGACCCCAACCGCAAATGGCTGCCCCGCGCATTCTTCCTCGGCGCCGGCGCAGTTAGCGGCTTCCGGCCCGACCGCCCGCTGCGCATCGAGCTGAAGTACAGCGAGGCAAACACGGCCGCCGCCAATCTGCTGGGCGAGCAGGAGGGACGGGAAAACATCGTCTACTGGGTCACCAGCAACGCCGCGGGCAACCGGGTGGAGATCGTCCTCAGCAAATTCGCCGGCAGCGAGCGCTGGTATGTCACCAGCGGCGCGACCTCCAACACCCTGTTCTACGACCAGTTTGCCGCTCTGACCGAGGCGGAGCTTACGCAGGCCGCAAGCGCCCCCAACGACGACTCCACCCTTGAGGAGCATATCCGCCGCTACGGTGAGACCGCTTCCGCGGAGCCCGAACCGGAGCCGGAGCCGGAACCCGAACCCGAGCCGGAAGCCGCGCCCTTCACCGACGTGCCGGAGGACAGCTACTATGCCCCCGCGGTGAACTGGGCTTACAACACCGGCGTGACCACGGGCACCAGCGCTGCCACCTTCAGCCCGGAGGGCAGCTGCACCCGCGGCCAGGTGGTCACCTTCCTCTGGCGCGCCGCCGGGGAGCCGGAGCCCGCCAGCACCGCCAGTCCCTTTGAGGATGTCCGCGAGGGCAGCTATTACTTCAAAGCGGTCCTCTGGGCCGTGGAGCAGGGCATCACCAAGGGCACCAGCGACACGAAATTCTCCCCCGGCCAGACCTGTTCCAGCGCCCATATCATCACCTTCCTCTACCGCGCCATGGGCGTCGGCGCGGACGGTTGGGGTGCGGAATCCAGGGACTGGGCCTTCAACGCCGGACTGACGGAGGACACCGGCCTGGAGATCAGCAGCAAGGAGGACTGCCCCCGTGGCGCCGTGGTGGCCTTCCTCTACCGCATCTACGCGGAAGACTAGTTCAAATCGGACACGACGATCGCCGCCCCCCGTCTCGCAAGGAGACGGGGGGCGGCGAATGCTTGTTCACTTTTTTGCGGATGTGTCTCCCAATTCGATATCCAGGGGCTTGTCCAGCTCCTCCGAGACGTATTTGCCGTTCTTTTTCCGCTGCCGGACGCATTCGCTGAGGAGATATTCGATCTGCCCGTTCACCGAGCGGAAGTCGTCCTCCGCCCAGGCGGCGATGGCGTCATAGAGCTTGGGCGAGAGCCGCAGCGGGACCTGCTTTTTCTGATTGTCGCTGCCCATGGCCTAACCTCCCCTCCGCCGCAGGGCGATTTCCGTTGCGATCACCGGCGCCAGCATCCCCACGCTCTGTACCAGGCAGACGCCGGCGCCCCACCAGCCGACCCGCTCCGATCCCCCGTTCCGACAAGGCAGCATCGCAGCCGCGCTGAGGGGCAGAAGCGCTGCGCCCAGGATCGCCCAGAGCCGGCCGAAGTAACCGTGGGCAAAATCCCAGGCCGCGGGACTGGCAAGGCTCCGCCGGGTGCGGTAGCCGGAGGAGCCGCCGTAGGGCGGGATCCGGAAACGCCACCAGCGGAGGCCGAAGATGAGCATGATCAGGGGGATCAGCAGCGTCATAGCCAGCATGTACCACCAGAACCAGCCCATGTTCTCAGTACAGGCTGCCGGAATTGACCACCGGCTGGGCGTCGTGGTTGCCGCAGAGGACCACCAGGAGATTGGAGACCATGGCGGCCTTCCGCTCCTCGTCCAGCTCCACGGTCTTATTCTCGCTGAGGCGTTCCAGTGCCATCTCCACCATGCCCACGGCCCCGTCCACGATCATCTTCCTTGCGTCGATGATGGCGGAGGCCTGCTGCCGCTGGAGCATGACCGCGGCGATCTCGGGGGCATAGGCCAGATAGGTGATCCGGGCCTCGATGATCTCCAGGCCGGCCTCGGAGACCTTGCTCTGGATCTCGTCCCGGATGCGCCGGGCCACCACCTCGCTGCTGCCCCGGAGGGAGCCCTCGTCGGCGATGCCGTCGCCCGTGGTGTCCACGTTCTGGGCCACGTCGTAGGGATAGACCCGAACGATGTTCCGCAGGGCGCTGTCGCACTGGAGGGAGAGGTATTCCTTGTAGTTATCCACGTTGAATACCGCCTTGGCCGTGTCCACCACCCGCCACATGACCGCAATGCCGATCTCCACGGGGTTGCCCAGGCAGTCGTTGATCTTCTGCCGGGAGTTGTTCAGGGTCATGATCTTCAGGGAGATGCGCTTGCTGGCCGCGTCCTGCTGGGGACTGCGGGAGCCCGCCAGAGCAGCCGCCATGCTGGGCCTGCCGGAATCCACGTCGCCGCTCTGGTTCAGCCTGGTCTTCCAGGCGGGGTTCACCGCGCCGCAGAAGGGATTGACCGCATAAAAGCCCGCCTCCTTAAGGGTGCCCTTGTATTTGCCGAACAGCGTCAGCACCAGGGCTTCCTGGGGCTTCAATACCCGCAGGCCCATGAGGGGGATCCAGCCGAAGCAGAGATAGATCACGCAGACGATGGAGACGGCGACACCCCAGTCGCCGATGGCCGCCCCGGCCACGCAGCCCACCGTGGCCGCGATGTAAAGCAGGATGGTCAGGATCAGCACCAGCATCCCCTGCTTCTTCCCTTTCAGAATGATTTCTTCCATCCCTTTCACCTCCTATGATTTTGATATCATTATGATATCGTTTTTGGGATTTGTCAAGGGGGTGGGATGAAAAATCTTCCCGGCTGCACAGCCGGGAAGAAGGGTTATAAAAGGAATACCGGGCTTCTTCGGGGCAGCTCTTTGAACGGATCGGCGTGGAGAGGCGCTGGTACAGCCTGTCTCCTTCGGATTGGACGTTCCTTGTTACATTCTCTCCCGATTCCAGGACCGTACATTACAGATATGCGGACGGAGCGTTCCGCGAGACAGCAGCGGTGGGGTGATCTCTCTACCGTTCCCATCCCGCTTCTCCCGCTGCCTCCGTCCGGGGATGATCATATCCGTTCTCAAGTTTTTTCTCGGGATGCAGTAATTTATGCTTGACCGAAGGGATTGAATATGGTAGACTAATCCCCGCTGATAGGGCGCCATAGCCAAGAGGTAAGGCAGAGGTCTGCAAAACCTTTATCCCCGGTCCGATTCCGGGTGGCGCCTCCAAACGAAAACACGGCCCAAAGTGGCCGTGTTTTTGTTTGGAAGTGTTGCTCCCAAAAGCAGACAGGACCTTGCAAGCAAGGCTTGCAAGGTCCCGGTCCGCATTCGCCGCCCTGCGATCGGGGAGCTCGCTCACCAGGCGCAGGGCGAGCGAATCTTCGCCGCAGGCGAAATTCCGGGTCGTCTCGTTCATGTTTCCAGACGCTGATCGATAGACGGACCGCGTCTGTTTGTAAGTAAGCGCTGCTCTCTCCGGCGAAAGGGGTCGCCGGTTCCGGCAATTCTCCGTTCCCCCTTGACTTTTGCCGCGAAATCCCCTGTAATGGTCTTATGCAAAGCAGGAACGGAAGGATGGAAACGATGAGACTGTTTATTGCCGTCGACTTGTCGGAAAGCATGAAAGCCGCCCTGATCGAGGCCCAGAACGAAATGTATGACGGCGGCGTCCGCGGCAGCTACACCAGGGAAGAAAACCTGCATCTGACCCTCGCCTTCATCGGCGAAATGCCGGACGCGGAGCCGGCGCTGGAAGCCCTATCAGGGGTGTCCTTCACCCCCTTCGAGCTGAGCCTGGAGGGGCTGGGCTGCTTCGGCGACCTCTGGTGGGCCGGGATGCGCGCTTCCCCGGCGCTGGAAGCCCTTGCCCGCAGGGTCCGCCGCGCCCTGGCGGACAGCGGCGTCCCCTTTGACCGGAAGCGCTTCTCCCCCCATGTCACCCTCCTCCGTAAAGCCCGCGGTCCCATGCCCGGCATCCGGATCGGCGAGGCCTCCATGACGGTGGACGCTTTCTCCCTCCTGCGCTCAGACCGTGGGAAGGGCGGCATGATCTACACGGAGCTGGGGCGTTTCCCGGCGGCGCCGGCGCGCGAGAACTGACAAAGAGGGGGCGGAAACGCCCTTTTTTCCCGCCGCGCTGCGGAAAGGGATGACAATTCTCTCTTTTTATGATAATGTAGATTCAGAATCATTTATGCAGCCAAAAAGGAGGATGCGCGATGAAAAAACGACTGTTCAGCTTCCTGCTGGTCCTGTCTCTGTTCCTGTCCCTCTGTGTGAGCGCAGGCGCGGTGGACCTGAACTACAAGGACAAGGACGAGATCACCTACCAGGAAGCGGTGGCGGTGCTCTCCCGCGAGGGGATCATCACCGGCTTTGAGGACGGCACCTTCCGCCCCAAGGAGACCCTGACCCGCAGCCAGGCCTGCACCATCCTCACCAAGATCCTGTGCGGCTGGCCCGACGGCGAGGCAAACTTCACCGACGTGCGCCCCGGCGCCTGGTACGCCGGCTATGTCGCCTACTGCGCCTACAACGAGATCGTCGCCGGCGTCGGGGACGGCAGCTTCAATCCGGGCGGGCAGCTCACCGGCTCGGCCTGGAGCAAGATGCTCCTCACCGCCCTGGGCTACGACGCGGAGGCCTCCGGTATGCTGGGCAAGGGCTGGGCGACGGGGGTCGCCAACCTGGCCTCTGCGGAGCAGCTCTATGCGGGCATCGCCAATTTCGATCCCGCCAAGCCCGTGACCCGGGACGAAGCCTGCCAGATCGCCTACAACGCCATGTACGACGGGCAGGTGCCGGAGCCGGCCAACGACATCCTTTCCCATCTCTCCTACTCTTTCGCCAATACCGAAGGGGCGTTCAACTATCCGAGCCCCTACCGCATCCCCATGGATATCTTCCGTCTGATCTACGGGGACGAGATCAAGGCCGAGAAGATGTATGAAACCTTCGGCGAATGGGGCGGCAACTGCTACGGCATGGTGTCCACCGCCGGCATCCTGTATCAGTACGGCAACGGCATCAGCCCCAGCGACTTCAACAACCAGGTCGCCGTTCCCGGCGGGCTGCGCGTTACGGACAAAAGCCGCTCCCTCTCTCTCAACCTGACCCAGTTCGTTGAGGCGCTCCACGTGACCCAGCTCTCCGAGGAGCTGAACGAGGTGAAAGCGGCGAATTATAACGATCTCAGCGGTCTCTGCGCCGCAGTGAAGGATGCCCGGGACAGCGGAAAAGGGCCGGTGCTGGTTTGCGTCTGGGGTCCGGAGGGCGGCCACGCCATCATGGGCTACGACGTGGAGGAAATCAGCGCCTCCGAGACCCATGTGCTGGTCTATGACCCCAACTATCCCATGGAAGAATGCTGGATGACCCTCTCAAAGAGCGGCGGGAACTATACCGGCTGGAGCTATCCCATCACCTACAGCATCATCTGGAACGACGATAACGGCTTCATGTCCTACATCCCCTACGCCGACTACTACCAGGGCTGGCAAAACCGGAAGGGCTCCGTCATCACCTCCGACATGCTGTTCATGACGGTCAATGACGACGCCATGATCTATGATGAAAACGGCGATCGCGTGGCCGAGGTCAAAAACGGCAGCGTGACGGTTTATCAGGACGACGCCTACCCCATGCGGTATATCGGCATCGTGCTGGATGCTGACGGCCTGCCCAGCACGGACACCACCATCTGGCTGCCCGGCCACAGCTATTCCGTGAAGCACACCGGCAGCGGTGAATTCACGGTGGAGCTGACGGAAAAGAGCCAGACGGCCAGCGTCACCACCACGGCTTCCTCCGTGGGCATGAACGTGGCGGATGCCTCCGCCCTCCGCACGGTGAGCATCCCCGCCGGCGAGCAGGGCGCGACCTACACCATCGACGTGCGCTCCTCCATGGAGGAGGACGGCGGGCCTTCTTCCATCCGCCTGTCGGGCACCGTCTCCGGCAGCGGCGTGACCGCGGGCAGCAAAAACGGCAGCCTGGTCACCGACGGCGTGGACCCCAACCGGGACACCCTTTATGTGGACGGCGAGACCGTCTACGAGGGCGGCGGCTCCGCCAAGGGCGAGGGCGGTTCTTCCGAGCCCTATGACACCGGCAAGGGACCCAGCACGCCGGCGGACCCCCAGGAGCGCAGCGGCCGGGGTGAGCAGCCCGCGACGCCCGCGACGAAGGGGAACAGCGTGCAGCTCAGCGTCTCCAAGACGATCTTCGCGCCGGAGGAACCCATCGTCATCAGCTATTCCGGCGTCACGACGGCCGTCAAGGATCGTAATCCCTGGATCTGCGTCTCCGACTCCGGCGCCCCCGCCAACAGCTATAAGGCCAACTATCAGAAGCCGGATGTGGGCAGCGGCTCCGTCACCATCAACGCCCCCTATGACGAGGGGACCTATGAGCTGCGCTTCTATGCCGGCAGCGCCGCCAACGACGAAAACCTGGACGACAGCACGGTCATCACCTTCACGGTGGAGCGGCCGGAGCTGACGAAGAACACAAAGCTCAGCGTACCCAAGACCCTCTACGCCCCGGAGGAGCCCATCGTCATCTCCTACAGCGGCGTCACCGATTGGCTCGTCAGCCACACCGCATGGATCTGCGTCTCGGACAGAGGCGCCCCCGCCAACAGCTATAAGGCCAATTATCAGAAGCCGAACGCGGGCAGCGGCTCCGTCACCATCAAGGCTCCCTTCGACGAGGGCGAATACGAGATCCGTTTCTACGACAGCAGCGCCGCCAACGACCTGAACCTGGTGACGCGCCTCACCATCCCCTTCACCGTGAAGCACAGCGAACTGACTAAGGACGTTTCCCTCCGCGTATCCAAGACCCTTTTCGCCCCGGAGGAGCCCATCGTCGTCTCCTACAGCGGCGTCACCGAATGGTTAAAAGACCACACCGCCTGGATCTGCGTCTCCGACTCCGGCGCTCCCTCCAACAGTTATAAGGCCAACTATCAGAAGCCGGACGTGGGCAGCGGCACCGTCACCATCAAGGCCCCCTTCGACGAAGGGGAATACGAGCTCCGCTTCTATGACGGCGGCTCCGCCAACGACCTGAACCGGGTATTGCGGCTCACCATCCCCTTCACCGTGAAGCACAGCGAGCTCACCAAGAATGTCGCCATCTCCATCCCCAAGACCCTCTATGCCCCGGAGGAGCCCATCGTCGTCTCCTACAGCGGCGTCACCGAGTGGTTAAAAGACCACAGCGCATGGATCTGCGTCTCCAACAGGGGCGCCGCCTCCAACAGCTATAAGGCCAACTATCAGAAGCCGGACGTGGGCAGCGGCACCGTCACCATCAACGCCCCCTTTGACGAGGGCGAATACGAGATCCGCTTCTACGACGGCGGCAGCGCCAACGACCTCAACCTGGCTGCGCGCTTCACCATCCCCTTCACCGTGAAGCACAGCGAGCTCACCAAAACCGTCTCCATGTCCGTCCCGAAAACGCACTTCGCCCCGGAGGAACCCATCGTCGTCTCCTACAGCGGCGTTACCCAGTGGCTGGTGGACCACAACGCATGGATCTGCGTCTCCGACAAGGACTCCCCCGCCACCAGCTACAAGGCCAACTATCAGAAGCCGAACGTGGGCAGCGGCACCGTCACCATCAAAGCTCCCAACAGCTACGGCACCTATGAGCTGCGCTTCTACGACGGCGGCAGCGCCACCGAGCTGAATCTGGCAAGGGCTCTCACCATCGTCTTCACCGTGGGGTGAACGGAAACAAGGATAAAAACTGAAACAGGGGAGGTTTTGGCTGTGCCAGAACCTCCCCTGTCCGTATGTCGTTCCGTCCGCTTCCTTGCAGCACTCGCCGCAGACGACGCAGCGCTTGCGCTCCGGGCGGAGCCTGCACTTGCGCAGGTCGTCCGCAGCGAAGAGGTAATCGCATTCTCCCGTCCATGATCCGTGACGAAACAGCTCTTATTCCCTTTTTTTCGCCGTTGTTCAGAAATATAATGACAATCCTCTTATTTTGTGATAATGTAAAATTGAAGGATTTCATTCACGACCAAAAAAGGAGGCTGCTCGATGAAAAAACGACTGTTCAGCTTGCTGCTGATCCTGTCTCTGTTCCTGTCCCTATGGGTAAGCGCAGGCGCGGCGGACCCGGATTTCAAGGACAAGAACGAGATCACCTACCAGGAAGCGGTGACGGTGCTCTCCCGTGAGGGGATCATCAGCGGTTTTGAGGACGGCACCTTCCGCCCGAAGGAGACCCTGACGAGGGAACAGGCCTGCAAAATCCTCACCATGATCCTCCGCGGGCAGCCGGAAGGCATCCCCGCCTTCCAGGATGTCAGCGCAAACTCCTGGAGCGCGACCTATATCGCCTATTGCGCCAACAACGAGCTCGTGGCCGGCGTGGGCGGCGGCAAGTTCAACCCCAAGGGACAGCTCACGGGCTCCGCCTGGAGCAAGCTGCTCCTCACCGCCCTGGGCTACGACGCCGAGCAAGCCGGTATGCTGGGCAAGGACTGGGAGACGGGGGTCGCCAACCTCGCCTCCGCCGAGCTGCTCTACGCGGGCATCGCTGATTTCGACCCTGCCAAGCCGGTAACCCGGGACGAAGCCTGCCAGATCGCCTATAACGCCATGTACGACGGGGAGGTGCCGGAGCCCGCCTCCGATATCCTCTTCAATCTCTCCTACTCTTTCAGCAACTCCCGCGCTGCTTTCTCCTATCCCAACCCCTACCACATCCCCATGGAGATCTTCCGTCTGGTGTACGGGGACGAGATCAAGGCCGAAAAGATGTATGAAACCTTCGGCAACTGGAACGGCAACTGCTACGGCATGGTCTCCACCGCCGGCATCCTCTATCAGTACGGCAACGGCATCAGCCCCGGCGACTTCAACAGCTGGGCCGCCGCCCCCGGCGCCCTCAGCGTGCAGGACCGGGACGAAGCCATTTCCCTCACCCTGACCCAGTTCATTGAGGCGGTCCACATAAGCCAGCTCACCGAGGAGGCGAGCGAGGTCAGGAACCGCAACATGAACCAGCTTTCCTACCTCTGCGACGCGGTGGCGGATTCCCGCCTCAGCGGAAGGGCCCCGGTGCTGATCTGTGTCTGGGGCGAGGGGGGCGGCCACGCCATCATGGGCTACGAGGTGCAGCACATCAGCGACTCTGAGGCCCGCATCCTCGTCTATGACCCCAACTACCCCATGACGGAACGCTATATCACCCTGTATAAATCCGGCGGGGATTTCGTGGGCTGGTCCTACCCTCTCTTCTCCGACACGGTCTGGGGCAGCGCCTATGGCGGGAGGATCAGCTACATCCCCTACGACGACTACTACCAGGGCTGGCAGAACCGCAAGGGCTCCGTCGTCACCTCCGACATGCTCTTCCTCACCGTCAGCGACGACGCCACGATCTATGACGATTTCGGCAAGGCCGTGGCGAGCATCCAGGACGGCAGCGTGACCGTCTACCAGGAGGGCGCCTATCCTCTGAACAACGTCGGCGTCGTGCTGGATGAGCTTGGCCTGCCCAGCACGAAGACCACCGTCTGGCTGCCCGGGCACTACTACTTCGTCCGGCACACCGGCGAGGGTGAATTCACCGTGGAGCTGACGGAGAAGGAACAGACGGTCAGCATCACCACCACAGCCGCCTCCGTGACCATGAACGTGGCGGACGATTCCGCCACCCGCACAGCTGGTCTCTCCGCGGGCCAGGGAGGGGCGACCTATGTGATCGAAATCCGCTCCTCCATGGAGGAAGACGGCGGTCCCGCCAGCATCAAGCTCTCCGGCGTCGCCTCCGACGACGCCCTCACCGCAGGCTCGGTCCAGGGCAGCCTGGTCACCGACGGTGTTGACCAGACTAAGAGCACCCTTTATGTGGACGGCAAGGAAGTATATGACAACTTCGACGACAGTTCCGAAAGCATCCTCACCATCGGCACCATTGAGGAACTGATCGCCTTCGCCCAGGACGTGAACGACGGCAAGGACTATAAGGGGCAGACGGTCACCCTCACCGACGACCTGTACCTGAACTACAATGTGCTGGACGATTCCGACGATTTCTTTGAACTCAACGCAGGCTCCTTCGTCACCTGGGTCCCCATCGGCACCTCGGATCACCCCTTCCGGGGCACCTTCGACGGCAAGGGCTATACGATCCACGGCCTCTACGTCGACGACATGAACGCCGAGAATCAGGGTCTCTTCGGCGTTATCGAGGGGGGTACGGTGTGCAACGTGACCGTGGCGGACAGCTGGTTCAACGTGTACACGGTTGCCGGCCCCATCGTGGGCTATGCCCGCAACCGTTCCGTCATCGACGCCTGCTCCAGCAAGAACTGCGCTGTGCGCACCGTTGGGCGCTCCGGTGGCATCGTGGGCTGGACGGACCATTCCGACGTCTACAACTGTGCAGCCACCGTCCTCTGTGTGAGCGACCGCTGCTCCGGCGGCATCGTGGGCGACGTCTATGCCGAAGGCGATATCTATAACTGCTCCGTCTCGGGAAGGATCCTGGGCAACAACCTCTGCTGCGGCATCACCGGCGGCTCCACCGCCGCGGATCTGCAGAACTGCCTCTGCCTGGCCGAGGTGCAAGGTTATCTGATCGTGGGCGGTCCCGGTTACCGCTCCAGCGCCTGGTGCTACGCCCTGGTAAAGGGCGACGGCTCCCTGGGCGTTAATTCGGACACGATCTGCTCCTTCAATGAATCCGGCGAGCTGTCCGCCCCCGTCGTGGTGGATGGCGTCAGCTATACCAATGTTCTGGACGCCCTGAACGCCTGGGTGGACGCCAATAACGCCAACGTCGGCAGAATCGCTTATCCCAATTGGCATCTGAGCGACGGTTATCCCTGTCTGGACTGAGCGCTGCCGCTCCCCGGAAAAACACAAACGGAAAAACAGCGATGCGGGAGGCTATCCTCCCGCATCGCGTCTTTTATGTATGATTCCCGGCGTATTATTCCGCCTTCTCCTGCCTGAAGCACTCGCCGCAGAAGACGCAGCGCTTCCGCTCCGGGTGGAGCCTGCACTTGCGCAGATTGTCCGCGTCAAAGAGGTATTCGTATTCCCCGTCCTCCTTTTTGCGGCGGCGGACCCGGCTCCAGGTGCCGTTGAGATAGATGGCCTGCCAGAGAATGGGCTTGCGGATGACCCGGAAGTCGATGGGACAGTGCCACATATTGGGCGGGATGCGCACGATGGTGGGCTCCGTGACGGTGAATTTCTTCATATCGTCCGGGTCCTCGCCGATCATGACGTCGATCTCCGCATCCCAGGAGGAGAACACATCGGGAAGCTGGGCCCCGAAGAAGACCAGGTATTCCTCCACCCCGTGGTGGAAGTGGGGCTCCTCCATGGGCATGGGGCCGGTGATGACCTGCCAGCCCATGTGCAGGTTCGCGCCGGGCATGTAGGTCTCGCCCCGGAAATAGGCCTGGGGTCCGGGGCAAATATCCCCGTGGAAGGTGTTCTCCGGCGGAACCTTGCAAAACAGGGATTCATAATCAAATTCTGCCATTGCCGTTCTCCTTATGCATTCATGCATTCTTTAAGACGTAAGGCAACACCGCACAATTCTGGTGCGCAGATTGCGCAGTCAGAATTTTCGTCAGATTGTCTGAAAATCGCGGGGAATACTTCCTGTATTGGCCAAGATTTTCGGGCAATATGACGGAACATGATG
>JAEEGH010021833.1_pt1 | contig 13182 bp, 14 predicted proteins | sample 9134181 | NCBI WGS metagenome assembly JAEEGH01 (sample SAMN16246544, study PRJNA631951) | gut metagenome | biome: gut microbiome; feature: rumen; material: DP-attached | host: Bos | place: Iran: Karaj | collected 2018-10 | reverse complement strand
GCGACTACTACACCTGGCACGGCACCACCTACACTGCCTCTAATTACACTTCTCACTTCACACTTCTCAACTCACAAGCCTGCGACAGCACCGTCACCCTCCATCTCACCATCAACCACAGCTCAGCCGGTGTCGACAACCTCACCGTTTGCGACAGCCTCACTTGGCACGGCACCACCTACACCGCCTCCACCACCACGCCCACATTCCTCACCACCAACACAGTCGGCTGCGACAGCCTCGTCACGCTCTACCTCACCGTAGGCCATAGCAACGCCGTCACCGAGACCGTCACCGCCTGCGACAGCTATACCTGGCACGACACCACTTTTACTGAGTCTAATTACACTTCTCAATTCACACTTCTCAATTCACAATCCTGCGACAGCACTGTCACCCTCCACCTCACCCTCCACTACAGCACCGACACCGTCGAAACCGTCACTGCTTGCGACAGCTATACTTGGCATGACACCACCTTCACCGAATCTAATTACACTTCACACTTCACGCTTCACACTTCACAAGGTTGCGACAGCACCGTCACCCTCCACCTCACCATTAACCACAGCACCGACTCCGTCGAGACCGTCACCGCCTGCGACAGCTATACATGGCATGACTCCACTTTCACCATCCCCTCTTTAGAGGGGTACGGCGAAGCCGGGGGGTATGTAATCACTTCACAATTTACACTTCTCAATTCACAATCCTGCGACAGCACTGTCACCCTCCACCTCACTCTCAACCACAGCTCCTCTACCATCGAGCAATACGAAGTCTGCGACAGCCTCCGTTGGCACGACACCACTTTCACCGAATCTAATTACACTTCACAAATCACGCTTCACAATTCCCAAGGTTGCGACAGCATCGTCACCCTCCACCTCACCGTCCACTATAGCGTTCGCGACACCATCTACGACACCGCCGTCAACAGCTATATCTGGAACGACAACACCTACACCGAGAGCGGTCAGTACCTCTTTGTCGGCACCACCGAGGCGGGCTGCGACAGCATTGTCCATCTCTTCCTCACCGTCAACCACGTCGGCATCGACTCCGTTGCCTCGTCGCCCGTCCTCACCCTCTATCCCAATCCCACCGCGGGCCTCGTCACCATCGACGGAGCCGACATCACCCGTGTCGACATCTTCGACCCCGCGGGTCGCATCGTGGGTAGTGTCGTAGGCAGCCGCCAGGTCGACCTCTCCGCCCTGCCCACTGGCACTTACCTCCTCCGCATCACCACGCCGCAAGGCACCGCCGTCAGCCGCGTCATCAAACGCTAGCTGACTATCTGCTATAACGCCTTGGGGCACGCGTTCACAATAACCCCGCACTGAAAATGGATGAGTCAGGCAGAATGGTCTTATTTGTTGAATTCCCGTTCAGCCTCTACTTTGAATGGTGTATCAAATGCTCGCTATTCGTACGTCAAAATACAGGATGATAATAATGTTATCACCTCTGGATTGATGGTATACCCCGATGTGTTCGCTTGGCCGACGACAACGGGAGCCCCAGCTGTTATTTCTGCTAGCAACATTAATGCACAACTAGCCTGGACTAATACCTCGGTTCCCACTTATTCTGCGTCACAGTGGCGGGAATTGGAAGATGCAGGGTGTGTATTCTTACCAGCAAAAGGTAGGTATAATTGGCAATCAAATACTGGTCGTTTTCAGGGTGATGGAGAAGGGTTTTATTGGACATCAACACCAATATCAGATGCCAATAATTGCAAAGATGCCTATTATTTGCATATTACGCAAACTGGAGCTCCATCAACTAGTTCTTATCAATCATATGCTTATGGCTGTATGGTCAGACTTGTGTATGCATACTAATATAGGTTAGTTCTGCATTTTAATATGAGGGACGGTAGCGTTGCCGCCCCTTCTTTTTGCCCCCTCAGCAATTTGGGCTCACCTCCACGTATCGCACCTATCGCGAGTATAAATAAGATTCGTTCAGATACGCGTGATACATGGAGACTTAGCACCGCACGTCATGGCGGGCCGATGACGCTGACAATGGCGCGCACCTGCGCTATGGTCAGCGTGTTCTGATAGGGGTGGTAGCCCAGTTTCCACAGTTGCTCCATCAGGCCGGGATAGAGCGACAGTTCGCGGTTCAGCCAGTTCAGCGCACTCCGCGGCGACATATTGCCCCGCGTATACTCAAGTGCCAGCTCCGTCTTGCCATACGGCCGTAAGGTGAAATCGGTGTCCATGTTGTTTTTCTTTTAAGGGGGAGTTAGATAGGGAGTGAAAAAGGGAGTGGAATGGGGCGTTTATGAAGACAATGCATTTGTCCCTTTTAACTCCCACTTTAACTCCCATTATAACTCCCATTTTTACTTCTATTTATTTTTCAATTTTCACTGTTTGAGGCACGATGCAGCGCACGATAGCGAGCATCTGATCGGGGGTGCGGTGCTCGAGGAAGGGGAGGCGGTCCAGCACCTCCTGTACCAGCTCGTCGGCCAGCTGGCGACGGTAGTGCAGGGCCTCGTGGCTCACCGCCACGATGTCGCCCTCGTCGTAGCCATATTCGCGTGCCAGCCGCCGGGCCTGGCCCTCAGCCATGTCGGCAAACACCAGCAGCCTATATCTGCCGCCGCCCTCGGCGACAACGACAACGGTGTGTCGGATTTCGATAGTGATAGTCATAGCGTTTTATATAATTATCAATTTTCAATTCTCAATTTTCAATTCCCGAGTAGCTTTCCTGTGCCTTGGCGAAGGCCTCTTCACTGCCGAAGAGGGCCATCAGCTCGTTGTTGTTGCAATAGAGGCGCTGCGTGGAAGACCGCAGGCTTTCGCCCTTCTGGCGCAGGTGCACCCATGCCATGCCGCCCACCACGTCGCTGCTGGCGGCAAGCTGTCCGCCCCGCTGGGCGAAGCCTGGGCTGTTGTGGGTGGCGTGCCGCAGCTGGGTCTGCTTGGCGGGATTCAGCACCAGGTCGGTGCAGCTGATTACCACCACGGGCCTGCCGTCGGGGCTCACGCTCTGCTGCTCGCACAGATAGTAGCGCAGGATGTCGCCGGGGTAGTAGTCGTAGTTGTTGTCTACGATGGCCATGGCGATCTGCCTCACGGTGGTGCTCTCGTCTATCGCCAGCCCGCCCAGCTGGATGCTGGTGACGGGCGCGATGCCGTCGTGGTTGACGACGATTTCGCTCAGCGACCCCTGCGACACCACCACGTCGGTCAGCACACAGGTCTGCTGATAGGCCTGCCGCTTGGTGAGGTAGATGGGGTGTGCCTGCATGGCGTGGGCCACAAACGTGTTGAAGTCCGTCACGCCATTGCGCCTCTGCTCGAAGGCGGGGTGCTGTCCGCAGGGAAACGACTTCCAGAGGTTGACGATGTTGCTCATGCGTGTGCGCTGCCGCAGCTGTCGTTCGCTGGGGCGTCGCGGGTGGATCTTCTCGTTGTGGCGGCTGCGGATAATCGTCATGCCGTCGCGCTGGTAGATGGTGAAGTCGCCGATGCGACCCTTGCCCAATAAAGGGATTCCGTTCAATTGTGCCATATCTTGTCTGTTTTAAATTTTTTGCAAAAGTACTGCTTTCGTTTTTCTGCCGTACCGATTCTTACCGCTTCGTACGGATTCCTACCGCATTGTACCGATTCTTACCGATTGGCAGGCTCTTCAAGGCTATAATAGCGAAGAACGACCTATGGTGAATCGCCTGAAGGTGGAGGGCTCGAGGGAGTCAGGCAGGCGCACGGAGGGGCGGAGGTGGGGTGAAAATCGGTTTTTCATGGGGTTGGATTTTTCGTTTCGAGGTGCAAAGGAACGATTTTTTGAGATGCCTGAAAAACTTTTTTTCGACGCAAAGCAGATGCAAAGTCGGCGTTAATATTTACGCAAACAGAATGTTAACTTGAGGGCGGGAGCGGCGGGACGATTTTTTTTTTTATGAATAATGTTTGTATGTGTGAAAAAAACTATATATTTGCATTATGAAATAAGTCGAATGCCGTGACTGTCAACCCCAATAGAGATATGCCCGCCATCCGTTTCGACTACGACAGGGATGGGCGTATGGTTGTCGCTGTGCAGGGGGTGGAGGAGGTGTATAGGGGTGTGTTCGACGAGGCGCGGGTGGTGGAGTCGGTGCGGCAGTTGGGGCTGTGCCAGAAGGATAGGGCGAGCCTGTATCTCGACGCGGCCGACCGCTGCCAGGACGACGAGGTGGCGGAGCGGCTGATGACGTTGGCGCAGTGCCACGCCGAGCGGGCGAAACGCATCGACCGCGTGCGCCAAGAGTTTGACATTCCGTTGGCGCCGATTGGCGACGCTAACTTTTGCGCTAAGGCTTCTGCCGATTGTGGAAGAAATGGAGGAGTTGTGGAGGTACCACCCCCGACGGTGGAGGTTTTGGGGACTAACCAGCTGATTGCTATCACGAAGGGGATGCGCAAGCACATGATTGACGCATTGGAGGGGACGTTTGTGCCCCGCTATCGTGGCGAGGTGGCTCTGCGCGCGTTGGGACTGCTGAGGGGGAGGGTGACGAACTATGTGGAATGGCAGCAGGGCCTGCTGCAGCTGGCGGCGTTGACACGGTTTCTGCGGGGCGATGCCACTTTTGTGCTGGACAGCGAGCTGATGGTGGGCGAGACGCTGCTGCCTGCGGGGAGCTATGGCAACGGCACGCCGATAGTGGCGACGCCCAAGGGCGGCGAGCGCCACTGGCAGATGGTGACGACGCTGTTTCGCGACAGCCAGGGCAGGCAGCTCAACAGCGCGTCGCTACGCACGGTGGCGGTGCAGGTGGAAAGGACCGACGGCAAGGAGTTCAGGGAGATTGTCTACTTGTTCTACCCTTTGATTTTTGACTCGGACGGGCAGTCACGGCAGAATAATCTGTATCTTAAAGAGGGGAGCTTTAACTGGGAGTTGTAAGAGGGAGTTAAAGGGGGGAGTTAAAGTGGACAATACATTTGGCGACCCAAAATTTGTCCATTTTAACTCCCAATTATACTCCCATTTTAACTCCCTTTTTTACTCGTATTTAGTTTCGGCGGAGGGTGAGGAGTGTGATTTCGGGCGGGGCGCCGATGCGGGCGGGGAAGATGGTTTCGCCAAGGCCTTGGTTGACGTAGAGGTATTGCCAGAATTTTTCGTACAGGCCGCGGTATTGCTGGTACCAGAGGCGCGCGGGTGTCCAGCCGAGGATGCTGGCTTGGGCAGCGTGGGTGTGGCCGGAGAGGGTGAGGGGGATGTCGCGCCCGACGACTTCGCGGTCCCAATGGGTGGGGTCGTGGGTGAGGAGGATGACGAAGGAGCCCTGTGTGCCTTGGAGGGCCGTGCTGAGCCGGCCCGTGGTGGGAAAGTGGCGCGAGGTGGAGACGTTCTCGACTCCGGCGACGACGAGGCTGTCGGCTCCGCGGCGCAGGACGGCATGGCTGTTAAGCAGCACCTGCCAGCCCATGTCCCGCTCGAGGGCTACGACATTGCGTAGGCTGTCGGGATAGGGGTTGTAGGTGCAGTAGTCGTGGTTGCCGACGACGGCGAAAATGCCGTCGCGGGCACGGAGCTGGGAGAGGATGGGGCGGGTGTCGAGGAGCTCGTCGGAGCCGATGGTGACGATGTCGCCGGTGAAGGCGATGAGGTCGGGCTGGAGGGCGTTGGCCTTGTCGACAAAACGCTGGAGGGCGCGGTGGCGGTGGTGGAAGGAGCGGGAGTGGATGTCGGAGAGTTGGACGATTTGGTAGCCGTCGAAGGCGGCGGGTAGGGTGGGGAGCGTGATTTCGACGCGGCGGACCTGGCAGGTGTTGCGCTCGATGAGGATGCCGTAGGCGAGCATGAGGACGGGCAGCACTAGCGTGAGCAGCCCCCACAGGAAGCAGTGGCGAAAGTTGAGGTGCCCCAGCCATGCCAGCAGGGCGGAGACGGCAAGGTCGAGCAGCATGACAGCTAGGCAGCTGACGAGCAGTATGACGACGACGGAGAGGAACTCGGTATGGGGCATGGGAAATTGATAATTGAAAGTTGAAAATTGAAAAAGATGAAAATTGAAAAGTGAAATTATATGCGGCAGCTAATTCTCAATTTTCAACTTTCAATTTTTAAAGGGCAGGTGTATTGGCCGTGTTTACGGGAGTTGCGGCCGTATTGGATGGCGAAGTGGGGGCAGTGGTGGAGGCAGGCGAAGCAGAGGTTGCAATGGCCTTGTCGCCAAGTGGGCTTGCCGTCTTGGATGGTGATGAAATGGTCGGGGCAGAGCTGCTCGCAGAGGCCGCAGCCGGTGCAGGCATCGTTGACTGCGAAACGGCTGGTGGTGGTGCGGAGGTAGAGGGGATACATGGTGAGGGTGTATAGTTTGCCCATGCCGTGATGCTTGTCGAAGTCGCCGGTGGAGCGGTTTTGGATATGCTGTATGACGTTGTCGATTTCGCCTTGGGCACGTTCGAGGACGGCAGTGGATTTGGCGCGGTCGTCGCATTGGAACATGGGACAGTAGGTGTCGGGCATGAGTACTAGGTATTGGGCATCGACGTTGCGACCCAGTGCTTTCTCGAACATGCGGGCGGCAGCACCAGAGGAGCCGCTTGGGGTGAGGACGGTGAAGGTGTAGTGGTTGCCTTCTATCTTTATTTGCCGTGCGAAGCGGTCGACGGCGGTGGGTATGCCCCAGAAGTAGACGGGGAAGACGAAGCCGATGGGCTCACCGTTGTCGGGCACGGTGGCGGGGATGTGTTCGGGGATGAAGGCGACGGTGTCGCCGAGGGCTTGGGCGATGCGCTGGGCAACGTAGCGGCTGTTGCCAGCACCGGTGAAGTAGTAAATCATTTTTAATTGAGAATTGAAGATTGAAAATTGAATGGACATACCCCCGCTTCGCGGTACCCCTCTAAAGAGGGGACGGCTGACGCATCAACTTGTCGATTCTAACTTTCTACTTTTAAGTTGTGATATTAGCCTTATGGCGAGGGTGAGGGAGATGGGGAGTAGGGCGGCGTTGAGCTGCTGGGGGAGCGGTGCGAGGGTCATGACGCAGGCGGCAAGGAGCATGACGAGCTGTAGGACGACGAGCCAGGATTTGCTCCGATTAAGCCGGATGAGGAAGTAGAGGAAGAGGGGCGAGGCCCAGAGGATGTTGAGGTTGACCTTGGTGCAGTAGTGTGAGGAGAGGAACCAGAGGAAGATGACGAGCAGCGAGCCGAGGAAGGGGATGAGGAAGAGGGGGATGTCGAGCCAGCGGAGCCGCCAGCCGTTTTTCCACCCCAGGAGGGTGAGGAGCAGCACGGCGAGGAAGAGGACCCAGAAGGTGAGGGTGGGTGAGACGCTGCGGGAGGGGGGAGTGCGGGTTTCGGGCAGGATGAGGGTGGCGGGGTCGGCGAGGGACTGACGGGTGTCGCTGACGGTGAGGGTGTCGAACTGATGCATCATTTCGATGGGGGAGAACATATACTCGTAGTTGCTGCAGCGGTGGTCGCAGGGGAGGCCGAGGGCCATGTCGACGGCGAGACGCCACCAGAGGAGTGTGTGGGCAGTGCTACGGTAGAGGAGGTTGCGATAGGTGAGGTTGGTGTCGGTGGTGGTTTCGGGAGCGAGGGTGCGGTGGTCGAGGGAGTGGGCTATCATGTCGCGGGGACGAGTGGCACAGTTGTCGCGGAAGAAGTCGTATTGGTAGTAGCGGTATTCGGGTAGGTGATTGGTCTCGAGGAGGAGGAAGAGGTTGTTGACCTCCTGGTTGGTGAGGCGCAGGCGTTGCTGCCAGATGGCGCGGCCTTCGTATTGGTACTCGAAGAGGAATCCGTTGAAGGGTGAGCGGCTGAGGTGATAGTTGAGGTAGCCGCGTGCGAACTGCCAATAGAAGTGGGGGATGTCGAAGTCGAAGGTACCGTAGTTGTAGACGTAGTCGATGCCCTGGGTGCTGTCGCAGATGCGAAGTGCGCTGTGGCCGAATGAGGTGTAGAACTCGTCGCCGGCACCGCAGGTGAGGAGGGCGGCATAGGCGGAGTCGCCTAGATGGGGGAGGCTGTCGGGGAGCTGTGCCCGCAGGGGGAGGGCAAGGAGAAGTAGGAGGTAAGAACTAAGAACAAAGTTTTTTTTCATTGATGATTATATTTCAACTTTTTATACATACCCCCCCGCTTCGCGGTACCCCTCTCAAGATGGGACGGCTGACGCGGTGGGTGGCATTCAATTTTCAACTTTCAATTTTCAATTATTACTGAGGTGTACATCCATTTGCGGGAATGGGATGGTGATGCCGTTGGCGTAGAAGGCCTTGTAGATGTTCTCGCGGATGCGGAGCCAGACGGTCCAATAGTCCTCGACGGTGACCCACATCCAGAGGGAGAAGTCGACAGAGCTGTTGCCTAATTCGCTGACGGCGACGACGGGTTCCTTGGGCTCGTGGAGGACGAGGGGGTCGTCGTTGATGACCTGCAGGAGGACGGCTTTGGCATGGTCGAGGTCGGTGCCGTAGGCTACGGAGGCGACGATGTCGAGACGGATGGTAGGCTCTTTGGTGTGGTTGATGATGGATTTGTTGGAGAGTTCGCTGTTGGGGACGATGATGGTGCGACCGTTGAAGGGTTGGATGGTGGTGTTGAAGATGCGGATGCCACGGACGTAGCCTTTGTAGGAGCCACACTCTATGTAGTCGCCCACCTTGAAGGGTTTCATGAGCAGGATGATGACCCCGCCGGCGAAGTTTTGGAGGGTGCCTTGGAGGGCCATGCCGATGGCGAGGCCCATAGCACCGAGGAGGGCGATAAAGGAGGTGGCCTTGATGCCGATAACATCCATAGCCATGATGATAATCATGGCCTTGAGGAGCACGTCGACGAGCGAGCCGAGGAAGGTCTGCAGCGAGGGTTCGGCATTGCGGCGTTCGAGAGTGCGGACGATAAGCTTCTTCAGCATCTTGGCAAGCTTCATGCCTACCCAGAGGATGAGGATGGCGATGAGGAGCTTGGGGACGAAGCCTACGGTGAGCTCGGTGAGGGCGTGGAGGCCGTCTTGGACGATGGTGTTGCGGCCTGTGACCACGTCTTTGAGGTCGGTGAGGTTCATGTTCTTGAGGCTGTCGGCCACGGTGCGGGTGATGCTGTCCTGAGTCAAGATGGTCTGTCCGAATTCGTCTTTAAGGATGGGAGGGGCTGCGTTCTGAGCTCCAGCAGCTGCCAAAAGGGCGGGGGTGTTGTCGTCGAGTAGAATCATATTCTGAATGTTATAGACTGATAACGTTAGAGAATAGAAAAAATTGTATTGTTGAAGAAAAAAACGTATCTTTGCATGTTGAAAAGAAAGGAAAGAATATGGTTATAGATTTCAGTAACATAGAGTTGTCGCTGCAGCCGCAGTTTAAGGGTGGCGAAGGGGTGACGAAGACCCGTGCGTTTTTTGACGGCACGAATAAGATTATGCAGGGCTGTCTGGAGCCGGGATGCACGATTGGCTACCACTGCCATGAGACATCGAGCGAGATGATTTATATCCTGAGCGGGGAAGCACGGGTGCTGTATGACGACGGTGAGGAGCGGCTGGTGCCGGGGCAGTGCCACTATTGCCCCAAGGGACATTCGCACAGCCTTATTAATGCGTCGGAGACGGAGGATTTGACCTATTTTGCCGTGGTGCCAGAGCAATGACGAGAGAATCTATACGCAATTGTCCCGACTTGATGGACGCGATACAGCAGATAGGCATGGTGCCGCTGTTGGACAGTGGCATCAGAGGCTTTTCGGCTGACGAGATGGTGGCACCCGAATGCCGCTATGTGGTGATGGACGAGGGATGGGAATGGCCGCTGTGGGATTGGAAGGGCCCAATCGTGACGGAGGGGCATTTTGCATACGGTAAGTTCTTTGGTGGCAAGGCGGGCTTTGTGTCGCTGGAATGGTGGCCTGACCTTTGCAACTATCGTCGTGCCAAATATCCTGAACCGGCGGAAGATAGCATCGAGGGAGTGATACTGGAGGTGCTGCGCGTGAACGGCAGCATGATAACGCGCGACTTGCGCAACGCCTGCGGATTCACGGGAGCGAAGATGCGGAGTAGGTTCGACAGCTATGTGACGCGGCTGCAGATGGCGTGCCGCGTGGTGACGGAGGATTTTGTGTACCCGCACGACAAGCATGGCAAACAGTACGGCTGGGGCTGGGCACTGCTGAACACACCAGAGCATCTGTTTGGCAGAGAGGCGTGTGAGTGCGACCGCACACCGGAGGAGTCGTTGGCACGGATAATGGAACACCTTCGTGGCTTGCTGCCCAATGCCAGCGAGAAGCAGCTGATGAAGATGATGGGGTAAGTTGAAAATTGAAAATTGAGAATTGAAAATTGAGAATTGAGAATGTGAGAAATAATCTGCCACTTTGTTACACACCTCTCAAGACGCGCTGCATGCGGCCCCACACTGGGTACAATTATGTCGACAAATGGACGGCTTCCGCCTGTCTCCTTTTTAGAAGGGTGGCCGCAGGCCGGGGTATGTAAAAAGGATTGTTTATATTGGTAATACCGTGAGTCCGAACGGGGTCATCAGGCCTCGGTGTTGGAGGTCGTGGACACGGGCGATGTTGAGTTCGGTCCAATGGCTGTTGGGGCGACGGGGTGAGATGCGTTGTGCCAGACGTCCGTCGGGCAGCCGCTTGAGGGTGGAGTCAATCCAGCCGAAACAGAGAGCCTCCTCAACAACGGTGAGGTAGGGGAGCGCGTCGGGTTTAGAGGTCTTGCCCCGATAGGTGGCCACCCAACAATGATGAGCCGTGGCATGATTCTCTTCAAGCCAATGGCGCAGCTGCTTGCGGTCGCTGTATTCTAAAAGAATGTCTATCTCCATGTTATCGGCAAGTTTCTAAATCTAAACATGCTGCAAATTTATACAAAATAATTTGATTCGCACACAAACCTATGAAGAGATAATTCATAGAACATGAATTATCAATAATTTACCATGAATTAATTCATGAATAATTCGTGTACAATTTGTGGTAATTCATGTTTTTTTCAGAGGAATGATATGTTTTTTGCCGATACTGGCAAGATTATGATGTTCGTGGGGTTCATTCCGTGTGCAAATGAATTCGAAAAAAATGCGTATTTACGCAAAAATTTCGAATAGAATGATTGAAAAACTCGCGGAATGAAAAAAAAGTTGTATTTTTGCAGTCGGTTTTGAGTGCAAGGCTCATGCCGAAAGTATTTATTAATAGAAGCGTTATGCTTCCTTGTACTTGAGAACGTCGGAACTTTTCAAGTGTGATATTCAGGGTTGTATAATGGCTTCACGCGTTAGCGTGGGCTGTTACTACATTTGAATATCAGGTTTCCGACGACCTTCAAGTACAATGTGAGACATACAGACCCACGCTTCTTTTGTATAATGCTGTTGCGGGTCGGACAGCAAAGAGGTTAATCATTAAACAATGAAAAAACTGTTTTTATTAGGCATGATGTGCCTTGTGGCACTGACGATGCAGGCACAAAAACGTTGTGTCGTGCTGGACTTCCAATTAGGAACAAACGTTACAGAGGAAGAATCGGATGCTATTTCATATTGTTTCCGTTCGAACTTCCAGCCCAATGGCTACACGAAATTAGAGCAGCCGTTGGTAACAAGGACTATTCGAGACTTCGGTTATTCCCGTACCGACATGACCAGACAACAGATTGTCAAGGTGGGCCGTGAACTGGAATCTAACATTATTGTTGTGGGCACCCTGAACAAATTCATGGACGAGTACAGCGTGGATATACTCGTAATAGATGTGGCAAAGGGTACCACCACGGCCAACAATAACGCTACCTTCCAGAAAGCCGACTATCGTGACGCAATGGAGAAGACTGCCAAAAGGCTTGCATCGAAACTACGCGGAGGTACGGTCTCTACTACGAGTGACGAAGTCAGTTTGGGTTATACCGACTTGGGGTTGCCGAGCGGGACGATATGGAAAAACTTTAATGCTACGGGATTCTACACCTACGACGAAGCTGTTTCCCAGTTTGGCAACCGCCTACCGACAAAGGAGCAATGGGAAGAACTAAAAGCTGAGTGCCAGTGGACGTGGAACGGAAGTGGATACAAGATCACGGGTCCCAACGGCAATTCTATCGTGTTGCCCGCCTCGGGCTACCGCGGTTGCGATGGTAGTGTCTACCACGTGGGGTCCTACGGCAGCTATTGGTCGTCTACGCCCAAAGACTCCGACAACGCGTGGGACCTCCACTTCGATTCCGGCGGAGTGAACGTGTACTACTACAGCCGTTGCTACGGTCAATACGTCCGACTTGTCCAAGATTAATGATTGCGCGCGCAAGAGCGCAATCACAGGGGAGGGATTACATTGCAATATCTGATGCTTAGTAGAGTAGTCCAAACATCCATAGGGGGATGCGGTGAGCGTGACCAATCTCGGTGTCGTCTACTGCCAAGTAACCATTGGATTCGTCTTTGATTTGTTCGAAGGTCTTTCGTTTTCCACCGACCTCAAAGAGAATGGTGTTGTCGATAAGAAAATCGCCTTGTGAGGGTATGCTTACCTTATGTCCGACCGACAACTGGCTATGGAAGAATGTTTCTCGCTCACTGCCTTTGTTGACGTTGGTGCATAGGGCATGCATGAGATTGGTGTCGTTCAGCAATATCTTGTCAGGCTTAGATAGGTGCTTGTAGTTCTTGATGTTGTTTGTTACAAGTGACAGGATACCTGCACGGTCGAGGGCGTATAGCATTCGAATTCCCAAAGTGTTGTTGGTGGAGAGCTCTTTCCACAGCGAGGACATATTTGGAACAAATGGTACCTGTTCGCTAATTATGGCTAAGAGGCGTTTTATCTTTATTAAGGTCTCGAACGACACTTCTTCTACCGACGGCAGGTCGATGTCGATTGCAATGGATGCGGTTTGCCGTAGTCGGTCGAGAAAGTCGGTTAAGGATTCTTTATAGAATGGATAATACCCATGTTCGAGATAGGACTCGAAATAAGGAGCAACCTTAATCTGTTTAGTAATGTCCATCGCATAATGAAGATGATTGTCAAGCAAGTTCTTTAACGGGATGGGCGTAATTTCTGTAATGCCCTCAAAGGCAAGATACTCTCGGAAAGAAAGTCCATGTAGTGTGTATAATGTCTGGCGGCGAGACAAGTCTGCAACTGCATAGTCGATAGAGAGTAAGGAACTTCCAGTGTAAACAATGTTGACATC
>JAEEGH010021830.1_pt1 | contig 13184 bp, 9 predicted proteins | sample 9134181 | NCBI WGS metagenome assembly JAEEGH01 (sample SAMN16246544, study PRJNA631951) | gut metagenome | biome: gut microbiome; feature: rumen; material: DP-attached | host: Bos | place: Iran: Karaj | collected 2018-10 | reverse complement strand
GGTGGACGTACAGTTGGATCAGGTAAGGTTGCTACAATCGTTGAGTAATCTTAACAAACCTAGATTTTATGCAGCTTCCAGAGTTTCTCTGGAAGCTGTTTTTTTGTATACAATCTTGCTAAAATTGGTCTCTGGCTCTAATTTGGCTCTAAAAATTTTGAGTTTTTTCTAAAAGGCAGTATTTATGTGCCTTTGTAAAGGGGGGCCGGTGCCAAAATGGAGCCATATTTTCTGATTGACTAGCATATGGTGAGCACATATAATTTAAAGATAGTTGTAGCGGAGACGATACAACTATACATCAGATTACATGGATGGCATTTATGGATAAAAAGAAACTTTCATTTGATGATCAGATTAATGATCTTAAAGCTAAGAATGTAAAATTTGAGCTTTATAGTGAGGAAGAAGCAAAGAAGTATCTTCAGTACAATAATTATTATTTTAAGCTTAAATCTTATGCCCGGAATTATACCAAGTACAGCAAGATTGATATGAAAGATAAGTATATCAATCTAGATTTTGCCTATCTGGTCGAGTTAAGCTCTCTTGATATGTATCTGAGACGTTTGATTGTAGGGCTTTGCCTTGACATAGAACATGTGCTAAAGACCAGGTTTATGAGGGATATAACTAATAATGAATCCGAAGATGGATTTTCTATTGTCAGAGAAATTGTTAGCAATGATTATACGGTTTTATCCAATTTGTATTCTAGCAAGGAGAAATCAGCTACTGCGGATCTTATCCAAAAGTTTCATGAGGATGAGGATCATATTCCGGTATGGAGTTTTATTGAGGCATTATCTTTTGGTAGGTTTATAGAGCTTTATAACTATTACTATGGTAAGTATGGAAAGAGCTCATATACTTACTTCCTTGGTAGTATAAAGTTCTTAAGGAATGCCGCTGCTCATAATACTTGCCTCTTAAACTCATTAAGGAAGCCATATTCAATAAAGATTAATAAGAATATGTATGTTATGGATGCTCTTTCACGATCAAAGAAGTTTTCGACCAGTTACAAGACTAAGATGGAGAACCCTGTTGTTCATGACTTTGTTGTGCTATTGTTTGTGTATTACGATATCCTTAATACTGCGGCTAACAGAGGTATGAGAGAAAAAGGTATGAAGAACGTCAAGAAGCTGTTTAGAGAAACTATGCTAAGAAACAGCAATAAAGAATTCTTTGAAAAGAATGACGTTTTAGTAGAAAACTATAATTTTGTCTGCCAGGTGATTGATTATTTGGAAAGCTGCAGAAACAGTCCTGTCTTGAAAAAATAATTGACATAGGTGTGTACACCATACTATAATTATTTCAACGAAAGAAAACCTTCGAGGTTTTCAGCGGAAGCGGTGCCAGCATCAATTCCGTTCTTGAAGATTTACCAAGAACACTTCGGTGTTCTTTTTTTGTGTGTAAAATATGGTGCTATTGTTTTAAAAATATAGACACTCCCTGAAGGAGTGCCATTAGCTTGAATCGAGGGCTCAATTTTGAGCACTCGATTATTGCTTTTTTCTGCTCCTCAATTTTGAGGAGCAGACTTTTTTTGTTCAGCCAGGTATTCTTCGTAACGTTTCTTCGACTCAGCAATACTAGCTTTTTTGATTTCTTTTTGATAATTTGGATGTTCTTCCTTATAATCTTCAATTTTCTGAATTACTGACATGGCAAATGCGTCTTTCTCTTCAATTGTTCCATCAATCGGATGCTGCATCATTTCTTATGTGATGCCAAAGCTGTCTGCCGGTTTGTCCATATACTCCTTATCAGGTCAGTAAAAAATTTCTCCGAAAGTCGCATTTTTTTGCAGACTTTTGTGTGCGTGATTCGTTATATTATATGAGGAGAGCGAAATAAAGGAAAAAAGATGGGGAAAACAGATTCTAAAGAAAAGTTAATAGAGCTAATGAGCACGTACAAGAATCTGGTTTTCTCTGTATGTCTTAAGCTGACGGGTGATTATTTTGCCGCGGAGGATATCACGCAGGAAACCTTTATTTCGGCCTATGAACATATAAATGAGTTCGACGGTTCTTCAGAAAAGGCATGGTTGTGCAGGATTGCAAGTAACAAGTGCATTGATTACCTGCGAGCAGCCGAGAGGCGGGCTGTGGCGACACCCAATGACGAAATGCCGCAAGCGGAGGGCTCCGGTCGGGACGGGCCATTGGAACAGTTCGTTGCGGCTGACATCATGGAGACTTTCAGAAACAGCTGTGATGGACTATCGGAACCATACCGAACGCCGGCTAAGCTTCATTTTGAAGAGGGCCTTACGGCAAAAGAGATCTCGATGCGGATCGGGGTACCACTTAAGACTGTACAGTCACATATATACAGAGCGCGAGAAATGCTAAAGAAAACCATAAGGAAGGAGGACCTGCTTGCATGAGTGATAAAAAGATAATACCGTATCTAAGCGATGATGAGCTTAATAAACTGATCATGGACATAGAGGGAAAAGAGCTTGTTCAGGCGCCGGCAGGTATTGAGAGAAAGGTATTGTCTTTCATAGAGTTCAAGAAACGAAGAAAGACAGTTGAGTTCAGTAAATACTGCTTACGTGTTGCATTTGCTGTAGCTGCAGCAATTGCTCTTGTATGCATAGTTCCTTTCATTCCTGAATCACAGGCGCGTATTCCGTCCAGAGAAGATGCTGTCTTTACGAGAAATGCAGTATCAAGAGAAGAGGTTCTGTCAAGTAGACCTGCCCCTACCAAAGAAGAGGTGCTAAAGAAAAGCTCTAATACAGGTCGTTTGGAAGAAACAGAAGCTTTTATACAGTCACAGATTGAAAGTTTGTTTAAGTAAAGTTGGAGGTATTCACTATGAAACAGAAAAAGAAAAACAGATTTTTTACATTTATATTTTCATTCCTGCCAGGAGCAGCCGAAATGTACATGGGATTCATGAAAAATGGCTTTAGCCTGATGTTGTTTTTCCTGTTACCCTTTGCGCTGATCGTTATCTATGGAGGCCTTGATTTTCTGATGCCGATATGCGTGGTAATGTGGTTCTATGGCTTCTTCCATGCAAGAAATTATGCGGGTTTGGATGATATGAGCTTTGATTCAATGACGGACAGATATATCTGGGAAGAATTTTCAGACCTTAACTTCAATAAGGTTTCAGGCAAGACTGTAAAGAAATGGATCGCTGCAGCTCTCATCGTGATTGGTGCGGCCATGATCTGGGATTATTTCTCAGGCATACTGTATCGTCTTATCCCTGAAGGATACTGGGATGACATCTATCCTGCACTAAGCAATATTCCTCAGGTGGTTATTTCTATCCTGATGGTGATCATAGGTATCAGAATGGTATTAGGTAAGAAAAAAGAACTGGATATCACATCTGATGCAGATGTAAAGCCCTTAGCAGATATTGCTCAGATAGAGGATAAGAGCCTTGATTCAAAGGAGGCGTGATATGGAGACTGTCAGAACCCATAGAGTGGGATCCGTAACCACCGGATTTGCGTTTATTGCATTTGGAGTTATGTTTATACTTCATTTATTCTTAAGTGTAATAAGCTATGATGTCATATTTAAGCTGTGGCCTTTAATTCTTATAGGGCTTGGCGTTGAAGTACTGGCATCAAATCTTAAACCGGATAGTGTTGTCTACGACAAAGCAGCTATAGTTCTTATGTTTATCCTGGCTTTCTTTGCAATGTGCATGGCAGGAGCGGATCTGATGTTTCAGTATCTGACGAATGGGCAATTGCTTTAAAAGCTCAGTTTGGCTTTCAACTGCGTGGTTTAGATTATATAGAGCTATTGACCGTGGCATTTTGCCACGGTTTTTTGCTTATCTTCGGAAAAATCAACAGAACGGGTTCATACCATGAACCGCAACCCCCGTCCCCTGGGTTCATACCATGAGCCGCAACCTCCGACCCCTGGGTTCTGAGCCACAACCTCCGTCCCCTGGGTTCATACCATGAACCGCAACCTCCGTCCCCTGGGTTCAAAAGTAGAGGGTAGAGCAAAACTACCCGCTATTGTATAATAAATATACAGCGTGAAATATAAGGAGTGGTTAATTCCATTCCCTGAGCCGGGCAATCATAAGAATTAGACATGGTGGATAACGACAGATGAGACAGAAAATGAAACTAATGATGGGCATCCTGTTTAGCTTTGTAATGGTGCTTGGGGTGATGCCGGGGACGAGTTTGACTACACTGGCGCGAAGCGGTGCTCTATATGCCGATCTTGTTAATACCACTACGGTAGTACGTTTTGACGATAAAGATTGGTATCTGGTTGAAGACAATTCCACAGCCGATGACGCCGGGACTGTTACATTGCTTTCAAAAGAATGTGTTGATGCATCAATGTTTGATTTAAATGCCGGCAGTAATACATATAGTGGCTCTTTGGTGGAAAAAGCTGTAAATACTTACTATACAAATAGTATTTCAGATGATGCAAAAACAGCAGTTTTCAGCAATGGACTGTTTCTTCTGACAAGCAGTCAGGCCAGGGCAATAACAAATACAAAAGTAAGAAAGTGTTCTCAATATTCCGGAACTTCTTTCAACGCGTGGTGGCTCAGCTCGCCGGGCCGCCAGGATAATCTTGCGGCGTTCGTGATGGGCAATAACGGCAACGTTGATCTCGTGGGACATGTGGGGTATACGTTTGGTGTGCGCCCTGCTTTAAAGCTAAATCTGGAATCTGTAATCTTTTCACCAACATCAAAAACATTTTCAGTATGTCAGACTATCAGTGCAGATGATGTGACCGTCACATGCAGCGATACAGGTAAGGGTGTTAATGCCAATGTGACCATTCCTAAAACAGGTGGCGGTGCAATAAGCTATGCTGTAAAGCCCGGCAGTGAGAAATATATTTCAGTGAATACCACCACCGGTGTGGTGACGATCAGGAAGGTTCCTGAAGAAGGCAAAGCCTATGTGATCGTTACGGCAGCGGCGGTGAATAACTATGCACAAGCGACCAAAGAGGTGACTATCACGATAGCTCATAATGGGCTTGTAAAGACGGAAGAAAAGGCAGCAACAGAAGACGCAAAAGGGAATAAGGAATATTGGACCTGCAGCGGCTGCGGTAAATACTTCTCAGACGAAGAAGGAAAAAATGAAGTACAAGAGGGCTGGTGGGAGACAGAGAAACTAGCTCACACTCATAAGCTGGTTAAGACTACTGCCAAGGAAGCAACAGAGGACGCAGAAGGAAATAAGGAATACTGGACCTGCAGCGGCTGCGGCAAATATTTCTCAGACGAAGAAGGGAAAAATGAAGTAGAAGAGGGCTGGTGGGAGACAGAGAAACTAGCTCATACGCATAAGCTGTTTAAGACTGCTGCCAAGGAAGCAACAGAGGACGCAGAAGGAAATAAGGAATACTGGACCTGCAGCGGCTGCGGCAAATACTTCTCGGACGAAGAAGGAAAAAATGAAGTACAAGAGGGCTGGTGGGAGACAGAGAAATTAGCTCACACTCATAAGCTGGTTAAGACTGACGCCAAGGCAGCAACAGAAGACGCAGAAGGAAATAAGGAATACTGGACCTGCAGCGGCTGCGGAAAATATTTCTCAGACGAAGAAGGGAAAAATGAAGTACAAGAGGGCTGGTGGGAGACAGAGAAACTGGACCACACTCATAAGCCGGCTAAGACTGATGCCACGGCTTCAGCAGAGATAGCAGCCGGGAACATAGAGGACTCCTTTTGCAGCAAGTGCGGCGAATACTATTCAGATGTCGAAGGCACCAAAGAGATTGCTGAAGATCCCTGGATAATAGAGCCTGGTGGTCTTACAAGTGTAGTAACGAAACCGGCACATACACACAAGCTTAAAAAGACAGCAGCAAAAGAACCAAAGGGAACGGCCAATGGAAATACCGCATACTGGTACTGCAGCGGCTGTAAGAAATATTTCTCAGATAAAAACGGCAAAAGGGAGATCGAAAAGAACTCCTGGGTAATCCTTGCAAGGAATAAGACATTTACGCATAGTGGAACCAAGGGCAAATATAAAGTGACCTCGAAGGGGTCAAAGAATCCCACTGTTACATACATTGGATGCACTGACAGTAAGGCCACGAGCATTACTATTCCCGCTACTGTTAGGTATGGTGCCATAACCTACAAGGTAACAGAGGTTGGAAAAGCAGCGCTCAAGGGAATAAAGAAGCTAAAGAAAATAACCGTCGGAGAAAATGTAAAGAAGATTGGAGCAAAGGCTTTCTCAGGATGCACTAAAGCAACAAAGATCAGCCTTGGCAAAAATGTCACAACCATTGGTGAGATGGCATTTTCAAACTGTTCCTCCCTGACAAAACTCACGCTTCCGGAGAAGACAACAACTCTTGGAAAGAAATTCATAAGTAAGTGTAATAAGAAGATGAAACTTTCGGTTAAGAGTAAAAAGATGACCACGAAAACCGTTAAGAATGGGGCTTTCACAGGAATGACTAATAAATCCGGCGTTACCATCATTGTGCCTAAGGGCAATAAGACCGGTTATCAGAGCATATTCCGCAAAAAGGGTCTTGGTAAGAAGGTGACATTCAAAGAAAATCAGTAATAGACGAATCGTACAATAACATTGCCGGTAATCTGATTCCGGTGATTTACGATTTTATGATATTATATAAATGAGATTCTATCGACTAATGGTTAAGAGGGATCACTATGAACCGTACTGTTAACGAGAGATTCATTATTCTTCTTGTATCACTGGCTTGTATAGGTTTGACAATAGAGAGCGTTCTTGTGGGCTGGGAGTTCTGGGTACCTCCCCTTATCATCATAGGAGCAGCATCTCTCTGGGTTATGCATATTTTGGGGAATCCTGTATATAAGGTCCGCAAGGTGGCATATCTTTTGTACACAATGCTTGCAGTGTTCTATCACGGAGTACACGATACTTCGTTTAATGACATTGCAATCGTGATGGTTCTCACTATGGTGGCATTTTCGTTCATGGATAACGAATACATGATGAATCTGCTGCTTTCCGAATATCTTATTCTCCTGCTGATACAGTTATTTCTTGCCAGAGACGGTGGGATGACCTTTGATGTCTTAAGCATATCAAGGGTGATCCTTCACGTTTTTATTGTATGTATGGTATATCTTTCCTGCGTTAAGGCTATCAGAGACCGGGATGAGAGAAGCCAGTCCGAGGCAAAAAAGGAAGAACAGATAGAGACTGTAGATGCCGATATGGAGGACTTTCTGGCAAATATTTCCCATGAGCTCAGGACCCCTGTAAATGTTGTACTGGGAATGTCGGAGATGCTGATCAAAAAGAAGGCCGGGGACGAGGCCTTTTCCATAAGAGATGCCGGAACCAGGCTGGCATATCAGATTGAGGACATTCAGGACTATACGGAATGCAAGAGGGGAAAGGTTATTCTCGAAGAAGATGATTATATGTGCATATCCCTGATCAATGATGTGGTGACGGGATTTCGGCTGCTTGAGAATGATAAGAAGCTTGAACTGATCGTTGACCTTGACCCCAAAGTCCCTGCCAAGATGGTAGGTGACGTCAAAAAGCTTCATAAGATCTTCCGCCATCTTCTGGAGAATGCAATAAAGTTTACCCGTAAGGGCGGCATATATCTGAGAATGTATTCGGAGAATACCGAATATGGCGTGAATTTATGCATTGAGATGACTGACACGGGCATAGGAATGGATATCAGTTCCATTGCATCGATCTCAGAGGGAATGTATCAGGTCAACAAAAAGAGAAATCGAAGTTCCGGCGGCATAGGTCTCGGACTGTTCATTGTGTATGGCTTTGTCCACAGAATGGGAGGCTTTGTCAAGATTGAGAGTGAGAAGGGGTACGGAACCACAGTAAGGGCCACAATTCCTCAGAAGGTTTCGGACAAGAGCCAGTGCCTTTCACTGGAAAAGAACGCCTCCGGTGACCTTATTTTCCATGTGCGTTCGGACAAGTACAAGGTTCCGCGGGTCAGGGAGTTCTATCGCGCCATGGCCACCAATCTTGCTGTTGGTATAAGGGTTCAGCTTTATCCTGCTGAAACAATAAAAGAGATTGAGAATCTGAGGAAAAAACTTGATGTTTCCTACATCTTCATGGGACAGGAGGAATATGAAGAGAATCCTGGATACTTTGATGAGATGAGCAGGGGAGACATTGTTGTTGCAGTATCAGCGGCCCTGGGATTTAAGCCGAATCCCGGAAGCGGCGTTATTGTCATGCCTAAACCTCTCTATGCGTATCCTGCAATTAGAGTCATAAATGAAGGCTATAACGCCGGAGACCTCGCCAAGGCAAGCCATTCAGAAAGGCCAACCTTTAAGAACGTCAGGGCATTGGTGGTGGACGATGAACCCATGAACCTGGTGGTAGCAACGGGCCTTTTCAGAGAATATGAGATGCAGACTGAAACTGCAGAAAGCGGAAAAGAGGCACTCATCAAATTCAGAAATGGTGATTATGATGTGGTATTCATGGACCACATGATGCCTGAGATGGACGGTGTCGAGGCCATGAAGCTGATAAAGGCTGCTGCGGCCGAGATGCATAAGAATGTAATTGTGATCGCCCTGACTGCCAATGCAGTTTCCGGCGCAAGAGAAATGTTCATCAACGAGGGTTTTGATGGATTTATAGCCAAGCCCATAAATATCGCTGACTTTGAAAGAGTCATGCTCAGGGAGCTTACCAAATCCGGAAAGGGTGAGGGTGGCAGAGTTAAATGAAGAAAAACAGACTGATATCCATCTTTATAAATGCAATAATGGATCCTGAGCGGGCGTTTGTTGAAAGGGTATACCTGGCGCTGGCCATGGTATCTGAGCTGACGGTGTTTATTGCTTTGATAGGAGACCTGCTCACGAAGGAGAATCCGCTTGAGATCGCTGTCATAATCGGAATACTGATCTTTGTTCCGATGCTGACAATATTTTGCCTGCGCAGGAACAAGATCATGATTGCCATCAAGATCACTGTGGTGGCACTGGCTTTTGCTGTCCTTCCTTTGCTTTACTTGTTTGGAGGAGGTATTGAAGGCGGAGGCGTCCTATGGATAATCTTTACCTTTACCTACGCGGGACTTGTGCTCACCGGAACCTGGCGCGCAGTTATGTTTGTGATCATATTTTTGATGTCCCTTAGCTGCTATTTTCTGGAATACTTTCACCCGGAACTTATTTTTGAGCACTCCAGAAAGACGTTTTTTATAGACTCTTTCCTGTCAATTGTACTTGTGGGCATAATCTGTTTTGTCATGACATGGGTCCAGAACTGGCTGTTTATGGGTGAGAACAAGAGGGCAAAGGAGGCGGCTGAAAGAGCTGAGGAACTCTCCAGGGCCCAGAACAGATTCTTTTCCAGCATGAGCCATGAGATCCGCACTCCCATTAACTCGATCCTTGGACTCAATGAGCTGATCCTGCGTGATCAGAGCGCATCTAATGAGATACTTAGGGATGCATCAGGAATCCAGGGATCGGGAAAGATGCTGCTGGCTCTTATCAATGACATCCTTGATTTCTCCAAGATGGAAGCAGGCAGTATGGATATAGTCCCTGTGGATTACAGGATAGGTGACCTGCTGTCGGAAATAGTCGGCATGGTCTGGATCAAAGCCGAGGAAAAGGGGCTTAGGTTCAATGTGAGTATTGATCCGAAGATGCCTACGGTACTGTATGGCGATGAAGTACGGGTAAAGCAGATCATAATCAATCTATTGAACAATGCAATAAAATATACCAACGAAGGAACAGTTGAGCTCCATGTTGAGAGAGATGACAAGGATTTAAAGACCGTAAAGCTGGCTATTTCCGTAACTGACACCGGCATCGGAATAAAAAAGGAGACTATTCCTTATCTTTTTGATGCCTTTAAGAGAGTTGACGTGGAGAAAAACCGTCGCATTGAAGGCACCGGTCTGGGGCTCTCCATAGTCAAGCAGCTGGTGGAACTCATGGGTGGCAGTATCACCGTGAACAGTGTCTATGGCGAAGGCACCACTTTTACTGTGCTGTTAAACCAGGGAGTATCCGACCATTCACCTATTGGAAATCTCAATATCCACAGCCAGAGTTTCGACGAAAGAAGTGCGTATGAGAGCAGCTTCAGGGCTCCGGATGTCAGGATCCTCATTGTTGATGACAACGAGATGAACCTTGAAGTGGAGAGTAAGCTTTTAACCGAGACAGAGATGACGATAGACAAGGCACTCAGTGGAAAAGAGGCTCTGGAGCTGGATCTTTTACACCATTATGATGTTATCCTCATGGATCATCTCATGCCGGAGATGGACGGTATAGAGTGCCTGGAAAAAATACGCAACCACACAGGCGGTCTTAACAGAACTACGCCCGTGGTGGTACTTACCGCAAATGCAGGAAGCGATAATAAAGAGCTGTACCATCGTGCGGGGTTTGATGGATATCTCATGAAGCCTGTATCCGGCGAAGCGCTTGAAAATGCACTGATGGCATATATTGCAAGGGAAAAGATGGTCCTTAATACAAACAAGGCCATGACCATGAAGCAGGATATAAGTGCGTCCGCGGGATATACGGGAAAAGTGCCTATCATTATCACATGTACCAGTATGTGTGATCTGCCGGACTCTCTTATAAAGAAGCTTCACATACCAATACTTCCGTTCATAATACTGACAGAAGAAGGAAGATTCAAGGATGGCGTTCAGATGGGAGCGGACGAGCTTACAAGGTATATAAGCCTCGGCAAGAATGCTACATCTTCTCCGCCTGATGAGACTGCCTATACGGATTTCTTTGCCACACAGCTTAAGAGAGCTCATCACCTTATACATATAGCGCTCACCACCAGTATGAGTGATGACTTCAAGGCAGCTTCGGAGGCGGCCAAGTCTTTTGACAATGTGACCGTTATAAATTCGGAAGCAATCTCATCATCCACCGGAATCCTGGTCCTCATAGCAATAAAGCTGGCACAGATGAATAGTTCCGTGGAAGACATTGTAGCCGAGCTGGAAATGGTGAGACATCGTCTGAAGTGCAGTTTTATCATAGATACTACGGAATATATGGCCAAGAAGGGACTGGTGAGTCCCGGTGTGGACCGCTTTGTAAGAAGTATGAGCCTTCACCCGAGTTTCAGGATACAGGATGACAGATCCGGTATCGGAGGAATATGGCTTGGAAACCGGAAGAGGGCATACAAAAAATACATTGCCAAGGCTTTTCCTGTGGATGTTATTCCTGACCCGGAAGTTGTATTCATCACACATGCGGCTGTACCTATCGATACTCTGAACTGGATCAAAGATGAGATAAGCAAGATCGCATATTTTGAAAATGTGGTGTTCCAGCAGGCTTCTGCTGCTATCTGTGCAAACTGCGGACCAGGGGCCTTCGGAATCCTCTATTTTGTAAAGTTCAATAAATCTTATAATCTGTATACCTTCTTTGAAGACACATCTGTTGTGGACAGTGAATCGGGGGATGATGAAGATTCTCCGGATGTTGGAGTGATCCCAAAGATGCAGGCAGAGAACAACTCTGAAGATGAGGATTATCGAAAACCGGATGAAGATGCACTGAGCGAAGAAGAAAAAGAGCCTGAAAAGGAACCTAAATGGTATGATTCCATCAGTGGCATAGACGGAGAAGTCGCCCTGAAAAACAGCGGTTCTGAGGACGCCTTCAGAACAGTTCTTGAGATCTTTTACAAGTCCATTGACAATAAGGCTGAGGAACTTGATAAATATTATTCAGAAGAAGATTATCAGAACTATACCATCAAGATCCATGCCCTTAAGAGTTCCTGCAAACTGATAGGTGCGGTTGAGACTTCCGATAAGGCGTTTGCGCTTGAGATGGCAGGAAAAGAAGGAAACACTGATTACATCAGGGAAAACCATTCTGCATTTATCGGGGAGTACCTAAGCTACAAGAAGGCTCTTGATCCGATATTCAAAGAGGAAGAACAGCCTGAAGAAAGTGACAGACGGCCTGTGGCGGATGAGTTCTTGATGGACTGTGTATATGAGGGACTTCATGATGCGGCAGAAGCCATGGACTGTGATGCCATTGAGGAGGTCTTTGATGAAGTGGCAGGTTACGCAATCCCTGAAAATGAGGCTGAGAAATTCAATGCCCTGAAAGAAAAAGCAGGATCGTTTGATTACGAAGGAATGCTGGAAATATTGAATTCCTGATGTTTATAGGAAGGGGAAATACTGCATGGAAACCGTGATCCGTATAAATAGTGCGGTAAATAGCTTCGCCTGGGGAACCTTTGGCCTTGCACTGCTGCTTGGAACAGGGCTTATATGCTCGCTGATCACGGGTTTCTTTCAGATAACCCATGTGAGGCACTGGCTCTGCAACACTTTTGGAGTGATGAACGGTAGAGGCCGAATAATCAATGACGCAGGTGCTCTGTCACAGCGCAGGGCCTTTTGGACATCACTTTGTGCAACAATAGGCACCGGTAATATAGCCGGAGTATCCACCGCTATTTGCATGGGCGGCCCCGGTGCTGTTTTATGGATGTGGATCGCTGCGTTTCTTGGCATGATGGTAAAGTATTCCGAAAACCTTCTGGGCATATATTACAGAAGGAGGAACTCGGAGGGAGCCTGGTCCGGAGGCCCAATGTATTACCTTCAGGACGGTCTTGGCTCCATCAGGCACTGTCACCATCTGGGAAAAATCCTGGGGGTACTGTTCTGTGTTTTTACAATGCTGGCATCTTTTGGAATCGGCAATATGGCACAGATCAATAAAATAACCATCAATGTGGAGGCAAGCTTTCTGGCCGGAAAAGAAGCAGGGGAATTTATGGAGGTTCCCAATGTGGACTGGGCCATCGGCCTTGTGCTGATGCTTGCCACTGCAATAATTCTCCTGGGCGGATTCAGGCGTCTTTCAGCTGTGTCTGAAAAACTGGTTCCATACATGTCCATAGCTTATATTGCCGGTTGTCTTCTGGTGCTGCTCATGAATGTCAGGGGGCTTCCGGATGTCTTTTCCTCAATCTTCAGATTTGCGCTGGGACCGGATGCAGTCAGGGGCGGTGTTGCCGGAACCACAGTACGGATCGCGCTTAACACCATAAAGAACGGATGTAAGAGAGGAGTCTTTTCCAACGAGGCAGGGCTTGGATCTTCCGTAATGGTACACAGCACCAGCTGCACCAGAGAGCCGGTGAGGCAGGGGCT
>JAEEGH010021828.1_pt1 | contig 13185 bp, 8 predicted proteins | sample 9134181 | NCBI WGS metagenome assembly JAEEGH01 (sample SAMN16246544, study PRJNA631951) | gut metagenome | biome: gut microbiome; feature: rumen; material: DP-attached | host: Bos | place: Iran: Karaj | collected 2018-10 | reverse complement strand
CGCCTGTCGCGGAACGCCGAACTTCGACTTCAACGGCGAATGGAAATAAGCAATCGGTTCTATAATCATGGTGCAAAGGTAATGAAAAAAACGTATAAGCACTCAGGAAAGCAGAGAAAAATGTAAAATAATACACTTTTTTCTTGGCGTATTACATATTTATTCGTACCTTTGCGCCGTCAAAACCAATAATAATGAAAAAAACTCTTACTATTCTGCTTATGACACTGGCCACCATCACTGCCAGCGCACAGCGCAAGACCGACACTTTCACAACCCCGTCGGGCAAGCAAGTAACATTCACGTGCATCAAGCACGCCAGTCTTGAAATCAACTACAACGGAACGGAGATTCAGGTTGACCCCGTCAGCGATGCCGTGAAGCCCGTGACCAACTACTACGACTTCCCCAAGGCCAACATTATTCTGATTACCCATCAGCATCAGGATCACTTCGACCGCGAGGCCATTGCCGCTCTACGCACTCCCGCTACGGTCATCTACGAGCCACTGAGCGTCTTTAACATGTGGTTCAACGGATTGCCTATCAATAATGGCGACTCGGTACAGATAGCCGACGACATCCTGCTGAAAGCCGTGCCAGCCTACAACACCACCGAGGGACGCGAACAGTTCCATCCCAAAGGTCGTGACAACGGCTACATCCTCACACTCGACGGTCTGCGCATCTACATTGCCGGTGATACCGAGGATATTCCTGAAATGGCAGAACTCGGTCCCATCGACATCGCCTTCCTGCCCTGCAACCAACCCTACACCATGACGATGGACCAGTTGGTGAAGGCCGCCAAGGTCATACGTCCGAAGGTGCTTTTCCCCTACCATTACAGCAATACCGTCATCACCCAGGTTTCCATGCAGCTTGCAGGCTCTGGCATCGACATAAGGATTAGGGACTATAAGTAGATGAAAGATGAAACATTAAACATTAAAACGCAATAATGACAACAAGACTTATCAGACGCGCCACACTGGCTGTGGCGCTTGCTGCATTGAGCAGCACGGCGGCCATGGGTCAAGCCAGTGTGTCTGGTGGTTCACCCGCCAGAACCGAAACAGACTGGCTGCAAGACCTCACCTCACGTATCACACTCAACGGTTACGCACAGGCCGGATGGTCCTATCAGGACCCAAACGGACAGAAGCAGAATGCCTACAACCTGAAGCGTACCCTGCTCTGGGCGAAAGCCCGCATCACCGACCGATGGTCGTTCCTTTTCATGCACGACTTCTCCAGCGTCGTTCAGGAGTTTTATACAGACTACCGCGTCTCGAACGACAACGCGCTGAGCGTCCGCCTCGGACAGTTCAAGCACTCCTACTCCATGGAGAACCCCCTCTCCCCCACCCAACTCGAGCTTATTGACGTCTATTCGCAGGCCGTGCTCTATCTGGCCGGCGAAGGCCCCGACCCCCTGAACGGCGTGAATTACGGCCGCGACATGGGACTGATGGTCTATGGTGACCTGCTGCAGAACCACCTGCACTACGAGTTGGCGCTGATGAGTGGACAGGGTATCAACCGTAAGGACCAAAACAACCAGAAAGACTTTATCGCAAAACTCGAGGTACGCCCCTTCGACGGACTGCGCATCGTGGGCTCAGGCTATCTGGGTACGGGCTGTGCCGTAGGTACGGCAGCCTGGAACCCTGATATCAAGGTGGGCGACAACTACAAGCGCAACCGCTACTCGGTGGGTGCCGAATACAAGTCAACGCCCTACACAGGCAGTAAGTACAAGGAGGCCCGTCCGCTCTCCATCCGTGCAGAGTGGCTCGGAGGTGAAGACGGCGAGGTGGGTTCACGGGGCGGCTACATCACCACAGCCATTCCCGTGGTCGATGCCCTCGACATCGTAGCCAGCGGAGAAACCTTCGACCGCAACACCAGCGTGGAAGGATGGGACCAGACGAACCTCACTGTCGGCCTGCAGTACTGGTACTACAAGAAGTGCCGTCTGCAGCTGCAATACACCCGCTGTCTCTGTGGCGAGAACATCAGCACTAAAGACTATAACTGGATTCAGGCACAAGTTCAAGTAGCATTCTAAACTATGGTTATAAAAGTATTACTGACCGTCATCTTTCTGGCCGTGATGATTGGTGTGGGACTCTATACCCGCAAGCAGGCCAGTAGTGTTGAAGGTTTCGTATTGGGCGGACGTGCCGTAGGCCCCTGGCTCACGGCTTTCGCCTTCGGAACAAGTTATTTCTCGGCAGTGGTCTTTGTGGGCTACGCCGGACAGTTCGGTTGGAAGTATGGTCTTTCCAGCGCATGGATAGGTATTGGCAATGCTGTCATTGGCTCCCTGCTGGCATGGATTCTCCTAGGTCGGCGCACCAAGCTGATGACGCAGCACATCGAGAGTCGCACCATGCCCGACTTCTTTGGCACACGCTTTGCCAGTCAGGGACTGCGCGTGGCAGCCAGCATCATCGCCTTCGTGTTCCTTATTCCCTACACGGCAGGCGTCTATAGCGGCATCTCCCGTCTCTTTGAGATGGGCTTCAACATCCCCTACGAGTATTGCGTGGTCATCATGTCCATCCTCACCGCTGTCTATGTCATTCTGGGCGGCTACAAGGCAACGGCCATGAACGATTTTATACAGGGTATCATCATGCTCTTCGGCATTGTGGCGGTCATCGTCGCCGTGCTCTATGCACAGGGCGGATTGACAACTGCCGTCGAGAAACTGGCCCAACTACCCTCCGATACCGACCCGTCGGTCAACGGCGGTTTTGCTTCGTGGTTCGGTCCTGACCCATGGGGACTGCTGGGTGTGGTCATCCTGACCTCACTGGGTACCATGGGACTGCCCCAGATGGTGGGTAAGTTCTACAGCATCACGGACGAGAGTGCCATCAAGCGTGGCACCGTCATCTCGACCCTCTTTGCTTTCGTGGTGGCTGGCGGCTGCTACTTCCTGGGCGGTTTCGGACGTCTGTACGAGCCCGTCATCAATGAGGCGACTGGCAAAATTGCTTACGACAGCATAGTGCCCGCCATGCTCATCACGCTGCCCGACGTGCTCATTGCCCTTGTAGTACTGCTCGTGCTGTCGGCTTCCATGTCCACACTGGCCTCACTAGTGCTCACGTCATCATCGACGATGACCCTTGACCTCATCTACCGTGACAAGAAGTCACTGCCGGGTGAGGTGGAAGAAGGAACCATCGACGACATCGTCGCCGAGAAGGTGGAGCGTCGTAAAGTAGTGGTAATGCGTGTGCTTATCATGTTCTTCATCGTTATCTCGCTGATGATTGCCCTTAACCCGCCCACGTTCATTGCACAGCTCATGGGCATTTCCTGGGGCGCACTGGCAGGTGCCTTCCTGGCTCCTTTCATGCTGGGTCTCTACTGGCGTGGTGTTACCACTACCGCTGTCTGGGCCTGCTTCGTATGGGGCGTAGGTCTGACGGTTATCAACATGCTCTTAGGCAATCCCATCAATCCCATCAACTGCGGTGCCATCGCCATGGTAGGCGGTTTCCCCGTCACATGGATTGCCAGCCTCTTCACGCCGAAGCTCGACCGTTCGTTGGTCAACAAGATTTTCGAATGCTATAAATGATTACGGGAAGGGCCGCATCATGATGGGGACGGGGGTGTCTCCGAACATGGGACGGTCCTTACCCCAGATAGCTTCCTTGACTATGTGACCCAAGGGTAACTCGATCTTGGCTCCATTGTTAAACTTATAGTAGGGAGTGATGATAGGCTCCGTTTCCCAACGTCCGTTCATGGGGTTCAGATAGCTCTGAGCGCCTAGGTTTGCTCCCCAGTGCTTGCTGAAGCGCACGTCGGCATAACCTCCGAACGACGTAGTATAGGCATACGGACTGATGGCAGGCTGCAGGCGCAGGTCACCGGCATAGTAGTTACCGAAAGCATGGAGCGACAACCAACTGGCCGCATCGTAACTCACGTGTCCGCCAAAGCCGTACTGCGTCAGTAACGTGCTCTGCATGGGCATCCAGTACTTGTTGGCATTGGCCGACAACGACAGGTGCAGCCGTCCGAGGTCTTGGAACAGCACCACCGAACCGGTATTCAAATCCATGAGTCCAGGCATGTGGTCCATACCGCCATAAACGCCCACTGCCGCATTTTTCCACAAGGGGAAGTATACACCGCTCATCTTGCTGCTCTCCACGTCATAACCCAAAGAACTGACGGCACCTCTATCTGCTCCTGGAGCCCCCCTTTCAACTCCCGAGGGGGCTTCAATACCTACAGGACTTACACTTGTGTCCCCCTCGGGGGATGACAAGGGGGCTGTGGGAGTGTCTGGCGTTAGGGTTTCCGTGACTGTAGGCTTCACTTCCTGTGCCATAACTGCTGCTGTCCAAAAGAGGGTCAGCAGTAACAACGCTATTCTTATTGACTTACGTGTTTTCATTTTCCTTTCTTTTGACTGCAAAGATACGAATTATTTTCCTACTCTCATCACTTTTCCGAAAAAAGTTTTACCTTACGCTTTACCTTTGGCTTCGCCGAATGTAAGATGCATCTCTGAAATGAAAAAAAACATCTTTATTTTGCATTTCGCTCAATTTTCATTACCTTTGTCTTAGGAAAACGGAGGTGTCGATTGTATTATGAGTAAAAAGACTGAAAGAACAGATGATTGACAAACGGGAATTCGAAACGGTTTTCAGACGTCACTACGACGGGATGTTCCGACTGGCCAGGAAGATGCTGGGTGATGACGCAGAAAGTAAGGACGTGGTGAGCGACGTGTTCGCCCACCTGCTGGACAGCGGCAAGGACCTGCGAACAGACACGCTCCAGAGTTATCTGCTGACCAGTGTCCGCAACCGTTGTATCAATCTGTTGGTCAAGAAGCAGCGTACGCAGGCAGTCGTCGTAGATCTGAATACGGAGAATACAGACAGGGAACTGCTGGATGACATGTACCACTACATTGACGGACAGTTGCCCCCACTCTCACAGCAGGTGCTGCGTCTGCGTTACCAGCAGGGTCTGAAATACCGTGAGATAGCCGAAGCGCTGCAAGTCAGCGAGGTCACCGTACACAATCACCTGTCACAGTCGCTCAAACAATTAAAGGACCATTTTAAATCATTAGGTTATGGAATCAAATGACAAACTGGAACAGCTCCTCCGTCAGTTGTATGCTGAGGAGTCCCTCCACGAAGAAGAAAAAGACATCGATACCTCGTCCATCATCGACGAGGAATGGGAGAAGTTTGAAGCCAAGCACTTTGGAAATGCCACCTCCACTGATGGAAGCGCAGATTCTATGGCGGCAGCACGCTCGGCTTCGCCGCTTTGCTCTGCAAAGAAGTCTTCACTCTACACTCTACACTCTAAACTCTTGAAGATTGCAGCCATGTTCATCGGCGTGCTGATGCTCTCGGGTATCGCCTACGCTGCTTTCCACTATTTCAGTGGCGACCCACAACCCTCAGCAAGTATCTCTCAACCCTCATCGCTCAGCCCTCAGCCCTCAACACTCAACCCTCAACCTTCAACCCTCAACCCACAACCCTCAACTCCCATCGTCTTTGAGGATGCGGAACTGGCTACGATTCTCCAGGAGGTTGCAACTTTCTATAAGTGTGAGACCGTTTATAAGAATGAGAAGGTGAAGCACGTGCGACTCTACTTCACATGGGACAAGACAAAGTCGATAGACGAGATTGTCGAGACGTTTAACAAGTTTGAGCGTTTCCACATCACCCGAGAGAACCAGAAACTGATTGTAGAATAAGAAAGCAGTAGTCATCATGAGAAAGATTATATTCACAGCCCTGCTCTGCAGCCTGTGCCTGTGCCTCAATGCCCAGAAACTGACCCGCAACTATCATAACCAGTCACTCTCGAAGGTGCTGGAAGACCTCAATGCCGTCACTGGCGACCAGACCATCTACTTCATCTACGATGAGCTGGAGGACTTCACCGTGACCTGCCACTTCACCACCCTGACGCTGAAAGAAGCCGTCAACGAGGTCATCGGCTTCTACCCCATGAAAGTGAGCTACGACCAGAACAACATCTTCGTTGAGTGTACGCAAAAGGAAACCACGAAAGTCATTGGCAGGCTGGTCGATAATGCCGGACACCCCATAGAGTTCGCCAACGTCTCATTGCTCAGCGACAGAGATTCCACATTCCTGAACGGCAGCGTGAGCAATGAGAACGGCGACTTTGTCATTCCCTGCAATGCCCGCCGCGTGACGGTCAGGGCAACCTGCATTGGCTACCAAACCTTGCTGCGCAGCGTCAGCGTGGGCGAGATAGGCACCATCGTTATGCAGCCTGAGACCTACAGCATTGACGGTGTGGTGGTAAAGGGCGTAATTCCGCAGTACAAGATGACCACGGGCGGCATGACTATCGAGGTTCAGCACAGCATCCTCCACGATGTGGGTACTGCTGATGACTTGCTCTCCTTGCTGCCAGGTGTTCAGGGGCGTGACGGCAAGTTTACCATCATGGCCAAGGGCGAGCCCGAAATCTACATCAACAATAAGAAGGTGCGCGATGCGCATGAGCTGAAGCAACTGAAGTCGGTCGATGTAAAGAACGTGGAGATTATCACTGCCCCTGGTGCCCAGTACAATGCCGAGGTGAATGCCGTCATCCGCATCAAGACGCTGAAGCCACAGGGCGACGGACTAAGCCTGATGGCTACCGGCAATCTACAGCGTAACAACCACTGGAGCAGCTACGACGACCTGACCGTGAAGTACCGCACGGGTGGACTAGAGGCTTTTGCCAACGTGGCGTTCGACTGGGGCCACTTCAGCAACGACGAAGACCTGGATCAGGAGCTGCACATCAGCCAGGACCAGTATAACATCCATGCCTATGCACCCGTAAGGACGCGCTGGACACGACTTCAGTACCAGACAGGGTTGAGCTATGACTTCAACACAGACCATTCTGTCGGCCTTAGTTTTTCGTTAGAAAGGCAACCATCTCAGCACTTCAAGAATGACATGCCGCAGGAGTATCAGAAGAACGGAGCGTACTATGGCAGCATCCTCCTAAAGACCGTGGGTGAGGAGCCTGATAAGCCCGTGTGGGAACTGAACTCGTACTATATAGGAAAGGTGGGAAAGCTGGGCATCGACCTGAATGCTACCCTGCTACGACGCGAATCGGGAGACCAGTTCAACCAGGAGGAGTTGAGTCCGGAGTTGGGCAACCGCACCCTTACCATCATCAACGAGGAGAAACGAACGTTGGCAGCCGGAAAACTGGTACTGACTTACCCCGTATGGCAAGGTGTACTGAGCTTCGGCTCGGAGGCCACCTCCACGGAGAGCCATGGTCACAACATCGACCAGGAGAATATCATACCCGAGGCCGACAACGAGATGAAGGAAAAGAACATTGCCGGTTTTGCAGAATACGAACTCACGCTCAACGCTCACCACTCAACGCTCAACTTTAACGCCGGCCTGCGTTACGAGCATGTAGCCACGGACTACACGTCGTTCGGCATCTGGCAGCCAGAGCCCAGCCGTACCTATAACGACTGGTTCCCCAACCTCTCAGTGGCCTGGCGGAAAGACAAGTGGGGCGCACAGCTGAGCTACAGCAAGCGCATCTCACGTCCACCCTACCGCATGCTGTCATCCATGGTAGTTTATGACAGCCGAATGATCTATGAGGGCGGCAACCCGTTGCTGCGACCTTCGGTACGTCAGAGCATCGACTTCAACCTCACCTATTCCTGGCTCAACTTCACGACGGGCTTTACACGTGAGAACGACTTGATCAGCCACATTGCCGAAGTCTATGACGAGGCGAACGAGATAGCCATCTTCCGACCCGTCAACATCGACCATCAGGACCGCGTCTATGCCACCCTTACCGCTTCACCGAAGCTGGGATTCTGGCAACCCACCGCCACGCTGCACTACTATCAACAGATGTTTGATGCCGAAGCCTACGGCGTACCAATGAAGCTGAACAAGCCTGAATTCAGCTTCAATCTGAGAAACTGGTTCCTCATCAATCCCACGATGAAGGCACTTGTTTACATCGATTATACCGGCAGCAACCACTGGGCATTTATGTATCGCGGCAGCAATTTTACCGTAGGTGCCCGTGTGCAGAAAACCTTTTGGCAAGGAAGGTTGAACGCTACACTGTATGCCAACGACATCTTCCGCACCATCAAGACGAAGACGACCACCTACTACGCCATAGGATCAACCGCTCAGAACGACCATAACTATACGCAGAGCGTAGGCCTCACCCTGAGCTACAACTTCAACGTCACCTCATCGAAATACAAGGGAACAGGTGCCGGCAACGAGGAGCGAAACCGACTCTGAACATTAACAAAAGGCTTCCCACGATGGTGAGAAGCCTTTTTACTTTTTTACCTTTTTACTTTTTTACCTTTCAATCACCGTGAGCTCCGTGTCTCCAGGTTTGAAGAGCAGGCCCGTACACTTCGTGGCGGCAGCCTTGTAGGTCTTCATCTCCAGCTTGTCCCACTGAATCTGATCGGTGCGCTGGGCGAGCGGAGCATGGGGAATGACGGAGCCGTCGCGGACAAGGATAACGGCAGGAATGGGGCCAGCCTGGATGGTCTGCCAACCGCTGTCATACACCTTACCCGTCTGGTAGTCTATCCATTTGGAGCCTACCCCCGACCCCTCCCCAAGGGAGGGGAGATAAACCGTGCGGCTGTTGCCGCTCTCCATGAGGGGAGCCACGAGTATCTGGGAACCGAACATGTATTCATCCTCAATAAGCCATGCACCTGGGTCTTCGGGGAATTCCACCAACAGGGCACGTACCATCGGCAGACCGCGCAGCGTGCAGTCCTTGGCCTGGGCATAGACGTAAGGCATCAGCTTATATTTCATCTCGGCAGCCTGATGGAACGCCTTGATGAAGCTCTCGCTGATGAGCCAAGGCTCTGTCGGCGGTGCGCCATGGGCACGGGTGTGACTCGACAGGAAACCGAAGGGCAGCCAACGGCGGTAAATGTCCTCTGGTGAAGCGGTCACAAAACCGCCCATGTCATGACTCCAGAAGGAGAAACCGCTCAAGCCGAACGACAAGCCACCACGCAGGTCACCCAGCATGCCGATGTTATTAGTGGCCGCATCGCCGCCCCAGTGCAGGGCATAGCGCTGGGAACCCGCCCAAGCCGAACGGGCCCAAATAATACCAGCCCCGGCCTCACCCCCAACCCCTCCCCAAGGGGAGAGGGGAGATTTGGCAAAGCTGTCGATAACCTCGAAGAGGGCTTTGTTGTAACGCAACGGATAGAGGTTATGCTCGTAGAGGCCACCGCGTCCGTTGTGGTAGAAGCCGTTGTAGGGTGCAGCCTCGCCGAAGTCGCACTTGATGGTGCTGACACCCTGCTTCAGCAGACCGAGAATCTTTCCCTGATACCAACGGACGGTCTCAGGATTGGTGAAGTCAAGTACCGCATCCTCGTAAGGCATGCCGCCGTCGGCATTGCGCACATGCATGTTCTTCTCAATAATCTCGGGGAAGAAACGGTTTTTGGGCGTGAAGTAAGGCAACTGCCACAAGCAGGTGTGGAAGCCGTCGTTCTTCAACTGCTTCAGCATTCCCACAGGGTCAGGGAAACGGTCACGGGCAAACTCATAGTCACACTGCCAGTCAACACCGAACCAGCCCGTATCAAAGTGAATGACATCAGAAGGTATCTTGTGTTTACGCAGCTGACGGGCAATGTCGAGGCCCTCCTCCTGCGAGAAATAGGTGATGCGACTCATCCACGTGCCAAACGACCACAACGGCAGCATGGGGCTCTTGCCGGTGATGTTGGTGTATTCATTGAGGATTTCTTTGGGTGAACCAAAGAACACAAATAGGTCTATCTGCTCGTCGGCCATGAAGAGGCGCTGGGCACCGATGTAGCTCTGACCGAAGTCGGCTGTAACGGGTGCCGAGGTGTGCATGAAGATGCCATAGCCACGGTTGGAGAAGTAGAAGGGCACAGGCTTATACATGCCGTCAGTCTCAGGACCTTGCGGGTCGGTGACACTGAGGTGCACTTTCTGTCCTACCTTGTTGAGCGAGGTAAACGACTCACCACAGCCATAGATGCGCTCACCAGGCGATAGCAGGAACACGGGGTTCACGCTACGTGAGTTGTCGCTGCCACGCTTGATGAAGTTAAACGGCAGCAGCTTCACCTGCGTAGAGTCGTTGTCAATGATATGGCGCGACTGGGTAAGTATGCGGCCGTTCCGGTCCTTCAGCACGAGGCGGAAGGGGTAGCGCTGGAGCTCAAGGATGGCATTAGGAGAGCGGAACACAACGGCAGAACCGTTGTGCACACTCTTCCAAGGGGAGAGGGGAGTATTTAGGCGTTCCTTGAAGGCATCGCAGAACATGGGGTCTTCTTGCTCTTTGCTTCTTGACCCTTGTCTCTGAACGGGTGTCGTTGCCAGGCGGATGCGGACGCAGCGGTCGCTGATGAAGTCAATCTTCAGCTGGAGGTTAGGGTCGTTGTCATAGGCAGCATCGGGGAAGTCGAGCATCTGCATGCGCACGGGCCAGTAGCCGTTGAGGTTGAAGGCCTGACGGGGCGACAGACGGTAGCGCTTCCAGTTCACTTCGCCACTGGCTGTTGCCACATCAAACGAGGCCAGCGAGTCGGCCAGGAAGTAGGTGTTTGACAGGTCGCTGAAGTCCGTTGAGACATCCTTTGGCATACACTGCAGGTACTGCACGCCTGCGTTGGTCTGAATCTGCGCATGAGTTGCGGCAAAACCGCAACCTACGAGACAAAAGATAAGAAAGAACTTTTTCATAATTGTAGGGTTGCTTGTTTGAGTCCTATTGATTTTGCCGTCAGCGTGCCGTGGCCTTGTACCACCACCAGGCAGCGCCCGAAGAAGGCCTTGCGCTTGTTGTCCTTGAAACGCTCCATGGAGAACTGGCTGCCGTTATCCACACCAACGATTTCTGCTCCAGGAACATCAAAGAACACCTGGTTCTCCGCCCAGGGACAGAGGTTACCGTCACGATCGACCACTTCAACCTTGACGAAGGTAAGGTGGGTGTTAGGTGATGGGTGTTGGGTGTTATTATAGCCGTTGTAATCGATGGTGAGGCGCAGATGATCAGGCTGTCCAGCCGTGCGGATGGTCTTCATGCCAACTGTCTGTCCACCCTTACGAGCCACTACCTTCACTTCGCCTGAATCGAACTTCACCCGCCACATGACATGATAGGGAGAGCCTCCCCTAACCCCTCCCAAGGAGGGGGATTTTGTGCGTACGCCTTGGCTCTTGCCGTTAATGAACAGCTCCACCTCGTCGGCATTGTTGTAATAGCACCACATGTCAATCTCCTGACCTTCGAGCCAGTTCCAGTGAGGGAAGAGGTGCAGCACGGGCTTGTCGGTCCACTCGCTCTGGTACATGTAATACACATCCTTCGGCTGACCACTGAGGTCGATGATGCCAAAGTAGCTGCTGCGGGCTGGGAAGCCATAGGGTGTGGGTTCACCGATGTAGTCGAAGCCCGTCCAGATAAACTGTCCGCCGCAATAAGGCGTGTGCTTCACCACATCCCAGTTCTGTTCGTGCGTCGTACTCCACGAGGCATGCATGTTGTCGTAGGCCGAACACATGAAACTGGGGTCGGTATAGGGCAGCCACCACTGCTTCGGCGCCTTGCGGATGGAGTCGCTGGGCATCATGTAGTTGCCTGTCGTCTGCAGGGCGGAGACACTTTCCGTCATGATAAACGGACGGCCGGGGAAGTTCTTGGGCACGTCTTTGATCCACTCATGGTGGTAGTTGAAGCCGATGATGTCGATGCCTTTTCCTTTGAACAGGTGATTGTTGGGCGACGGTTCGTTACAGCCTGAAGTGATGGGGCGTGTAGTATCATAGCGGCGCACGATGTCGGCCAAGTGGTCACAAAGCAGCGTGTTGACACTCGTTGTATGGTCGTTGGCCAATGTCGAAGCATCGTGACCGGCATTCAGGATAAGGTTCGCCTGTTCCAGGGTCAGCGTATCGGCAGCCGCATCACTCCACTGTTCCAGCACCTCGTTGCCTATCGACCACATCAGGATACAGGGATGGTTACGGTCGCGCAGCACCAGGTCGGTGAGGTCACGCTCGTGCCACTCGTCAAAGAAGCGGGCATAGTCGTTCTGCGTCTTACGGCGACGCCACATGTCGAAACTCTCGTCCATGACGATGAAGCCCATGGTGTCGCACATGTTGAGCAGCTCGGGAGCCGGCGGGTTATGGCTGGAACGAATGGCATTGCAGCCCATGGCTTTCAGCTTCGTTAACTTTCGGTGCAGGGCGTCTTCGTTAAGAGCAGCCCCCAGACAGCCGAAGTCATGGTGCTCGCAGACTCCGTTCAGCTTCATGTTCTTGCCGTTGAGCCAGAAACCCGTCTGGGCATCGAAACGGAAGTCGCGGAAAGCCGTCGTCGTCCACACCTCATCCATCACCCTGCCGCCTACCAGCAGTTGCGTGCGTATCTTATATATATAGGGGTCGGCAGGCGACCAGAGCCGCAGGGCCGACTTCGACACCTTGAGATTGGCTTTCTGTCCTGACGAGCTGTCCAACTGCCGTCCGTCGCGGTCGTACAGCACGTGTTTAATCTGGGGCTTGAGCTTGGAGCCATGCGGCTTGTCTATCTCGACAGTCACCGTAGCCCTGCGTTTCTTGACATCGGTCACCACGCCGATGCCCCAGTGCTTGATACGGGTAGATGACGTTTCGGTCAGCCATACGTGACGGTAGATGCCACAACCCGAGTACCAGCGGGAGTTCGGCTGGTCGCTGTTATCAACACGCACGGCAATGACGTTGTCACCCGTACGCAGATAACGCGTAATCTCATACTCAAACGAGCTGTAGCCATAGGGACGTGTGCCCACCAGTTCGCCATTGACATAGACGGTGGAGTTCATATATACGCCATCGAATTCCAGGAAGTAACGGCGTACCTCGCTGATACGGAAATGCTTACGGTACCACCCTACCCCGCCAGGCAGCGCGCCGCCTCCGGCCCCACTGGGGTTTCCGGCAGAGAAGTCACCCTCAATGGCCCAGTCATGCGGTAGGTTCAGCAACCTCCAATGGCCATCGTTATACTCCGGCTTCGCCATCTTTGCCGAGTCAGCCAAGATAAAGCGCCAGTTCTGGTCAAAACACC
>JAEEGH010021826.1_pt1 | contig 13186 bp, 5 predicted proteins | sample 9134181 | NCBI WGS metagenome assembly JAEEGH01 (sample SAMN16246544, study PRJNA631951) | gut metagenome | biome: gut microbiome; feature: rumen; material: DP-attached | host: Bos | place: Iran: Karaj | collected 2018-10 | reverse complement strand
TACTGCGACCGCCCGTCGCATTTGCCGCGTCATCGCATCCCGCATTGCCGGTGGTTGCGGCGTTCCACGCCGCAACTGCCGCCGCGCCCGCGGCTGTGAGCGCGCAAAGCGCGATAACGGCCAGCAGCGCCTTCGCGCCCGGCTTCTTCACGGCATCGCCGACCTTGGCGCCGAGACGCCGGGCAAGCTCCTGGCGTGCGACATGAAGCCGCCACTTGACGGTGCTGACGGGAAGTCGCAGAAATCTCGCCACCACCGGGATCGGCTGTTCGGCGATGTAATGCAGCATGATCGCCTCCTTCATCTCTTTTGGAAGCGTTTCAATCGCATCGCGCAACAGCGAGTGGTCAAGGTCGCGGAAAATCCCCTCCTCCGCGCGTTCGTCAGCCATGTCCGGGAGCACGTCCGGACAGACTTCCATCTTGCGCGACTTGCGCCTGACGCTGTCCCGGAACTCGTTCGTGAGTATCTGGCACTTCCAGGCGAAGAAGGCGGATTGCTCCAGATAGCCGTCGATGTTGGCCACCACCTTCGCGAACGTGGCGTTCACCAGTTCCTCGGCGTCGGACTCGTTGACCAAGAAGCGGCGGGCCAAGGTCATGAGGCCGGCCGTGTATTCGCTAACAAGCCGCTTTGCTCCGTTTTCCCGGTCTCTTCTCAGTTCTTCAACGATGTCCATGTGACTCAACGACAATCTTTTCAACATAGAATAAACGATAATGAAGAACGAACGGATAGTTCAACATTTTCGTTTACAGGCGCCGCCCTTCCGCGCGCCATGCCACCGAAGGCCACACATGCAAGGACTTGAGATTCACGTGGCCAGAAGATCGTCGATTGTCAGCGTATTCTGGGCGACAGAAGCATGTACGCCCGGCTTGATTCCCTCGGCGGCGATTATGGTTATCCGGCAGTTGGCCGTGGTTCCGGTATCCGAGCGAAACGCCTCGCGCCGATTGAGAAGCTTTTCCTCCTCCTCGGCCGTGATTTCGTAGGGAGTCCTGTAGAACTTCATTTCACAAAGATTGACGTTGCCGTCCTGGCGCTCAAGCACCAAATCGATCTGCGCCCCCTTCTCCTGGCTTGATTCGGCGCTCGTCCGCCAGGAATAGACCTCGCAACCGATGCCGGAGATGCCAAGCGCCCTCTTGATCTGATCGACATGGAGGAGGCATAGACGCTCGAAGGATTGCCCCTCCCAGTTTGCCAGCCGCGCCCCGCCGACTGAGTTCATCCAGAAATTCGGGTCGCGCACGCCTCCGTTCATGAAGGAGAAGTGGAAGAGCGTGAAATTGTCGACAAGCTGGAAAAAGGCGTCGCGGTTCTTCTTGTGCCATGCGTTGAACTGCCTGACGAAATCGCAGCGGACGAGCTCGTCCAGCGCTTTCTTCAGCGTCCCTCCATTGGTGATGCCGGTCTTCCTGACCAGTTCCTCGCGGGTTACACCGGATTTGCAGGAGGCCAGAGCAGTGACGATTTTCAGATGCGCGGCGGCGTCATGGAAGAGCGATGAATAGAGGTAGTCGAATTCGTCCCGCAACTTGCCATGTTCCGAGAAGCACAGCATGTCGACATTCTGCGCAAAGCTCAGATCTCCCCGGAGAAGACTCCAGTAGTATGGCACGCCGCCGAAGATCATGTACGCCTGGCAAAGCTCGTGGCGACTGAGCGTCACCCCGAGCGACGCCGCGTATTCGGCGCATTCCCTGATTGTGAACGGCCGGAGCCACACCCGGTCGGTCAAGCGGTCGTGCAAGCCGCCCTTGTTATGCACGATGTTCTCGACAATCCAGGACGTCGCCGACCCGCAGACAATCATGAATACGTCCTTTTCCTTCCTGACGAGCATCTGGTTGTTCCAGAAATACTCGAAGGACGACACCAGTTTCGAGCGCGGCGTATCCATCCATGGCATCTCGTCTATGAACACGACCTTGCGCCCGCCTGGTGCCGCGGCAACCAATTCGGAAAGGCGCGTAAAGGCGTCAAACCAGTTCGTGAGACGGGGACATTTCCTGTATCCATATTGCACAAGCGAAGCGCGAAACGCATTCAACTGGTCGCGCAACGCGCCGCCGCGCACCCCCGTATGATAGAAGGTGAATTGATCCGAGAACTTCTCGCGAATCAGATACGTCTTGCCTATGCGGCGTCTTCCGTAGACAACGACAAGTTGGGATTCCGGACGCGACAAATCCCAATCAAGCGCCTTAAGTTCCTCTTTCCTGCCAATCATAACGGCCTCATTTCTTTGAATACTGTAAATATCATACCAAATATCTGAGATAAATACAATGTTCAAGATATTTCGGCCGCGAGCTGTGTATTTATCTCGTGGCATCTTTGATTTAATTACAAACTATCTCGTCGGCGGCACCTTCCCTGATTCCAGAATGCGGACAACGCCGGAGGCTCCGTCGAGTTCGACGAGGTCGCCGTCACGGACGGTGGAGAGAAGGCCCGCCACGCCGACGGCGCACGGCACGCCGAGTTCGCGGGAGAGGATCGCGGCGTGAGAGAGGACGCTGCCTCGTTCGACGAGGATTCCCGCGCAGAGCGGGAAGACAGGTCCCCAGCCAGGATCGGTGCGCTCGGCCGCGAGGATGCGTCCGCGCAGATCGCCAGCCTCCGAAAGGTCGCGCACAACGCGGATGCGGCCGCGGACGACGCCGGGGGAAGAGGGAATGCCGTGGAGGGTTGAAGGAGTTGGAGGAGTTGAAGAGGTTGGAGGCGTTGGAGGCGTTGAAGACGGGTGCCACGCGGAAACGGGGCCATGGGTGCGGAAGCGGGACGGGGGCGGGGATTCGGCGGCGAAGGCTTCGTAGTCGGCGCGACGGACGGAGACGAGGCCGCGCAGGTCAGCAGTCGTGCCGGTGCCGGCGAAAGTGCCGAAAAGCTCGTCCTTTTCGAGCCAAAAGACATCGCGCTCGTCGTCGAGCAGTCCGGCGCGCACGAGGTGAGCGCCAAGCGAAAGGAAAATACGGCGCACGACGGCGAAGAGCCGTGTGCGGTCGAAGCGCATGTTCTCGCGGCCAGCGACGAACTCTCGCGTCCGACGCAGAACGAACCGGAAGATTGCGCGCTTCAGGGGGCGGCCCCGCCACGAGGCGAGAAGAGCGGCCTCGGCCTCAGCAGCGGGGTTTGGGGCATGGGACTCGTTTTGCGCCCGGCCGGAAACGGCCGAGTTTCCGTCGGCATAGGCGGCAACGAGGGCGAGCAGCGGGGCGGGGTTCTGCGCGTAGGTGACGGTTTCAAGTTTGAGTTCGCCGGAGACGCGGGCGCCGAAGCGGCGCACGTATGCGCGGAACGCCTCGCTAAAGGCCGGACTTGCAGCTTCGGCGGCGGCCAGGTCGCCGGAGGCGACGGCCGCGTGCAGCGCGGGGTCGGCATGCACGATTGCCGCGATTTCGCCAAGGCGCGCGGCGGGGTCGGCGGAGACGATGTCGCCAACGCCGACGAGCAGGTCGTTGGCGCGGTCGCCGGCCATCCGTGCAAGCAGCCCGTGGAAGACCATGGCGTAGAAGTCGTTGGCGAGCGGCGTTCGCCACGCCGGAAGGAGTGTGCGTTCGAGTTCCGTGTAGAGCGCGCGCAGACGTTCGGGGGAGAACGAGCCGAGGTCGGCGCTTTCGAGCGGCGCGACGAGTTCGTCGAAACGCAGGCGGAAGCGTCGCGTGGCGCGTCGCATCCCGAAGAGTCCGCCGATGATCGACGCGGCCATCGACACGGCGCGCAACGCGCGCGGACGGCGGCTCGGGACAATGGAGGGGGGCTTGGCGAGGGCCTCGCGCACCCCCATCATGCGCTCCATGAAGCGCGCGTTCAGGTCGTAGCCGGGAAGCATTCGCAGGACGCGGTACCAGCTGAGCAGATTGTAGTAGACGCGTCCGTGGACAAGCCCGACCATTTCGAACGCGGCGCGGTTGTCGTCGAGCATTCGCCGCTCGACTCCGAAGAAGAGGCAGAACTGCCGGTAGGCTTCCGTGTAGACGCCGCGAATGAACGAAAAGGTAAGCGGCTGCGTGAGGCCGGGATAGCTCTCGACGATGTTCGAATTGTCCCAGACCGTCTCCTCGCCGGCAGAGGCGGCGGCCGCATCGGCAGGGTCTGGAGGCAGGGTCGTTATCGGTCGCGTCTGAAGGACGAGTAGCTCGCCGGCGTCCGTGAAGCACCACTCGACGTCCTGCGGCGCGCCAAGGGCGTCGGAGAGGCGGCGGGCGGCGTCCGCGACCTGTCGAACCTCGTCGTCCGAAAGCACACGGGTGTCGCGTCGCTCCGGCGGGACGTCTCGCACTTCGGTGCCGCCGTCCGGCGTCGCCACTACCTCGCGCCGCTTTTCCGGCGACGTGACGGACACGAGTGCTCCTGAGGCGTCGATTGCGTATGTGTCGGCGTCGGCCGCTTCCGAGACGAGGCCTTCGCCGAGGCCCCAGACCGCCGAGACCTGTGCCAAGTCGCGGCGTCCCGAGGCGGGGTCGGCTGCGAAGGCGACGCCGGCGCGCGCGGCGGGAGCCATCTCCTGCACGATGACCGCCATGCGGAGGGTGTCCGGGTCGAGTCCGCGCGCGGCGCAGTAGGCAAGCGCGTCCGGCCCGGAGGCCGATGCGCGAACTTCGGCGACCGCGTCGGCGAGTCCTGCGCGCGGAACGCCGAGCTTCGTCGCGAAACGACCCGCGAACGAGTGCGCGACGCCGTCTTCGGCGGAGGCCGAGGAGCGCACGGCGAAGCAATCGCCCGCGAGCCCCGCGCGTTCAAGCGCGGCGGGGAGCGCGGACGTGTCGAATTCCGGCGGCAGGGCGAGCCAGCGCGGCGTACGGAAGCCGGCAGTAGCGAGGCGGAGCAGATTCGACGCCTTGCCGCCGAGCCATGCGGGCGCTTCTGCGCCGGTGGAGGGGACAAAGACTTCTGCGGCGGAATCCGTCTTCATGCGGACGCCCCCGGGCCGAGAATGGCGGGCAGTCCGCCGACGATCAGGTACATCGCGAGCGTCCAGACGCCCGACGCCAACTCGATTTTCGGCCCGCAGTGGCGGCCGCGCAGGAAAAGCGCGGCAGGCGCGGCGCAAAGCGCGGCGACAACAGCAAGAAGCGACAGCGCGGGACGGGCGCAACCAACGCGGGCGCAACAGGCCATCGCGAGCGCGGCCGTAGCGACGAGGATTGCGATCCATATCGCCGCGGCGCGTCGCGGACCCCAGAGCGCCGAGTAGGTTTCGACGCCAGGCTCCTCGTCTTCGGGCGAGCGGATTTTCCGTCCGATTTCAATCACGCAGCCGTTGAGGAACGTTGTCGTGAGGAAGAGGAAGAGCCCGTGCGGCATGGGCGCGCCCTCGTGTATCCAGTCGAGGCCCGTTGCGCAGAAGTCGATTACCGGCATCACGAGCATGTGGGAAAGCATGTAGACGATGGGATGGCGGCGCAGCCAACGCGGGACGAAGAACTCCCGCCACATCAGCAAGACGTAGCCGGAGGCGAGCGCAAGCGGCGCAAGGAGGCGCGGGTCCGCGAACGCGCTTGCGGCGGCCGCGGCGGCGAAGGCCGCGAAGATGCAGCCGCGGATTTCGGCGAGCGACACGAGTCCGCGCGGCACGGGACGGTAGGGGCGCCAGCGGGCATCGTCCTCGCGGTCCTTGAATTCGTCGAAGAGGCGCAGCAGAAGAAAGAGGCAGAACGACGTAACCGCGCCGGCGATCAGGATGGGCCACGCCACCATTCCCGTACGTCCGCCGCAGGCCCGCGACCAGGATGACGCCGAGAACACGAATGCCGCGACCATCGGCAGATACTGCGCGACCGGAAAACGCTCGCGCTGGTAGATCCAGAGCCTCGCGGCCAACGACCGCGAGGCGTCCGGATCAGGTATGGGTGCGGATCGGTTCTCCACCAGAACTGCCTACTAGCTGATAGCGGCCCCTGGTTGGGCGTCAGAGGCGGCGTGGACCATCGCGAGGGAGCCGTCGGGGTTCTCGGCGCAGATGATCATGCCTTCGGAGACGCCGAAGCGCATCTTGCGCGGGGCGAGGTTGGCGACGACGATGACGTTCTTGCCGACCATCGACTCGGGGGTAACGGCCTTGCGGATGCCGGAGAAAATCTGGCGGGTGCGTCCCTCGCCGAGGTCGAGCTCGAAACGGAGGAGCTTATCGGAGCCCTCCACGGTCTCGCACGAAAGTACCTTGGCGACGCGCATGTCGACCTTGGCGAAGTCGTCGATCTTGATTTCCGGGGCGAGCGGCTTGACGGGGTGCGCCGGAGCGGCGGGGGCGGCCTGCACCTTGCTCGCCTCGACCATGGCCTCGACCTTCTTCGGGTCGACGCGGGTGGCGAGGTATTCGTACGGGGCGATGGCGACGTTCTCGATTGCCTTGGGAAGGTCGGCCCAGGCGTACGGCCCTTCGCCGAAGAGCTTCGCGGTCTTCGCCGCGTAGTCGGGGAGGACGGGCTGGAGGTAGATCGCCATCGCGCGGAAGACGTTGAGAATGGAGGTGAGGACCTGCCGCGCCTTTTCGGGGTCGGTCTTGACGAGCGACCAGGGGGCGTTGGCGTCGAAGTAGCGGTTCGCCTCCTCGGCGATGTCGCGGACCTGCGTCATGACCTTCGAGAAGTCGCGGTCCTCGTAGGCCTCGGCGATGGCGTCGGCCTTGTCGAGGGCGGCCTGCCAGAGGGCGCGGCCGGCGTCGTCCATCGCGCCGGCCTTGCCGCCGAGGCTCTTGTGGAGCATCTGGGCGCCGCGCGACGCGAGGTTCGTGATCTTGCCGACGAGGTCGGCGTTGACGCGTCCGACGAAGTCGCCGAGGTTGAGGTCGATGTCGTCCGTCGTGCCGTTGAGCTTGCAGGCGTAGTAGAAGCGCAGGTAGGCGGGGTCGAGGTGGTCGAGGTAGGTGCGGGCGCTGACGAAGGTGCCCTTGGACTTCGACATCTTCTCGCCGTTGACGGTGAGGAAGCCGTGGACGAAGACCTGCGTCGGGCCGCGGAATCCGCCGCACTTGAGCATGGAGGGCCAGAAGAGGCAGTGGAAGCGGACGATGTCCTTGCCGATGAAGTGGTAGATTTCGACGTCGTCGTTGTTCCACCAGTTCTCAAAGGACTCGCCGTGCTTCCCGCACCAGTTCTTCAGCGAGGCCATGTAGCCGATGGGGGCGTCGACCCAGACGTAGAAGTACTTGCCGGGGTGGTCGGGAATTTCGAAGCCGAAATAGGGGGCGTCGCGGGAGATGTCCCATCCGCGCAGCGGCTCGCCGAACCACTCCATGAGCTTGTTGGCGACGTCGGAGGCCGTGTGCTTCGGAAGCCAGTCGGCGAGGAAGTCGCGGAAGGGCTCGAGCTCGAAGTAGATGTGCTCGCTGTCCCTGAGGACGGGCTTCGCGCCGCAGATGGCGCAGGCGGGGTCGATGAGGTCCGTCGGCGCGTAGGTGGAGCCGCAGTGGTCGCACGAGTCGCCGTACTGTCCGGTGGCGCCGCACTTCGGGCAGGTGCCCTTGATGAAGCGGTCGGGGAGGAACATCGCGTCGTGCTCGCAGTACATCTGCGGCATCATCTTCGACGAGAGGACCTGCGACTCGACCATCTTGCCGTAGATCTCGTGGCAGAAGCCCTTGTTCTCGGGGCTGTTGGTGGTGTAGTAGTTGTCGAAGGCGACGCCGAATCCCGCGAAGTCGGCGCTGTGCTCGGCGTGGCTGCGGGCGATGAGCTCCTCGGGCGTGATGCCCTCCTTGCGGGCGCGGACCATGATGGGCGTACCGTGGGTGTCGTCGGCGCAAACGTAGACGCAGTCGTTGCCGCGCATCTTCTGGAAACGCACCCAGAAGTCCGTCTGGAGGTATTCCACCAGATGGCCGATGTGGATGGCGCCGTTCGCGTACGGCAGCGCGGAAGTAACGATTATGCGTCTTTTGCTCATGATGCCTGTCCTCCTGCCGCCCCGATGGCGGCATGAAACCCAATCTTTAGCGCTATAAAGCGCAATCCAAAATATTATAGCAGAATGTAAGCTCTTTTCCGATGCCTTTTTCCATTAGGGGATTTATATTGTTCTTGTGGCGTGGCAATGTTAAAATATTCAGTGTTGTTTTTAGGGAAATAGTCCTTTTGCGTTTGGGAAAGGAGAACTTTACATGAACTTTGGGAAGTCGTGTTTCTCGCGCGCGGTACGCGTTGCGTGGTTTGGGCTCTTGGGGGCGGTTGCATCGGCCGGTGCGGCTTATGCCGCTTCGGTTGCCAAGATCGGCGATGCGGAGTACGAGTCGCTTGCGGCGGCCATCGCGGCTGCGAACAGCGGCGACACGGTGCAGTTGCTGGCGGACATTGACCTCGGCACGACAGGCCTGGGTATTGATTCCGCGAAGAACTTCACGCTCGACATCGGCGAATATGACATCACGGGCACCGTGAACGGCAAGCTCATCACCAACAACGGTACGCTAACCGTTAACGGTACGACGGGCTGCGTCTACAACCAGGACGTCTCCGCGCAGGGCCACGACGCATTCCTGAACAACGGCACGGCCACAATCAACGGCGGCTGGTTCGGCGACAGCGACAACGTCAAGACAAACGCCAACGCCATCAACCGCGGCGCGAGTGTCCGCAACTTCGGCACGGTCACGATCAACGGCGGACACTTCACCGCCTGCGACAACTACACGAACGGCGGCTACGCATACGCCATCATCAACGGCGACGAAGACGAAGATCCGACCCTCACGATCAACAATGCCGACGTTTACGGCAGAAACAACGGCAACATCGCGAACAATTGCGGCACGGTCACGGTGAACGGCGGCACCTATGACCTCAGCGGCGCCTCGTCCTACCAGTCCGTGTACTCCTACAGCGGCAGCACGGTTGTGACGAATGGCACGTTCACCAAGTCCGGCAACGACAGGGACCAGTTCCGGGTCGAGATTGATTCGGACAATGCAGACAACCCTGGAACGATCGCCGTCTCCGGCGGCAGCTTCACCCAGCTCGTTCCGGAACAGTACTGTGCGGAGGGCTTCATTCCAGGGGAGCAGGACCCGGAAACCGGCCTGTACACGGTGAAGCCGGGCGCGTACGTGGCCCAAGTTGTCACGGACAGCGGCGCGACGACGAACAAGTACGACACCCTTGCAGCCGCCTTCACCGCGGCCAACGCGGCCGGCACGGCGGCGATCACGATCATCAACGACTACACGCTCGTCGGTAACGTCGGCGTGATGGTCAATCAAGGCTCGAACATCACGCTCGACCTGAACGGGCACACGCTCAGCCAGGTCGGGCCGATGGCCGGCGCCGGATACTTCATCCGGAACAACGGCACGCTGACGCTCAAGGACAGCACCGACATCATGAAGAACGGGACGGGCACGGGGATGATGACGACGTCCGCCGAGAACCCCGACACGGGCGACATCCCCGGCTACGCGAACAACCTCGTCAGCAACTACGGGACGCTCACCATCGAAAGCGGCCACTACGAGGTTCTGACCAACGTCGGGTACGCCAGCTACGTCGTTGACAACTACAGCGGCGGCACGGCGAACATCATTGGCGGCAAGCTGTGCAACAACGCCCCGAGCTCGTATGTCGTCCGCATGTTCCTCAACAGCACGACCGCCGAAAACGCCCTGAACATCGGCGGTACGGCCGTGATCGAGGGGTCGTACGCGGTCTGGATGCAGTATCCCAACACCAACGCCAACAAGGCGTCGCTCAACATCTCCGGCGGCACGATCAACGCCACCTCCGGCTATGCGGTTTACTCAGGGGGCTACGCCGGCGACGCCAGCGAAATCACGGTTTCGTTCTCGGGAGGCTCCGTCGGCGGCAGTGGCGTCAAGCTCAACTCCAATACGGCATTCAAATCCCTCGAGGTGACAGGCGGAACTTACGCCGCGTTTGGCGCAAGCGCGATGAACGAAGGCTTCATCTCCGGCGGCACGTTCCAGTCAATCGACCTCTTCGGAAACGGCCGTGACGACCCCTATTCGGTCCTTGCCGACGGCTATATCCTGACGGACCTCGGCAACGGGACTTATGGCGTCGCGGCGGGCTCCTACGTCGCCCAGATCGTCGCCGAGGATTATGTGACGCTCTCAGCCGCCGTTTCCGAAGCCAGTGACGACATCTTCCTGGACATGTGGGGGTTCTGGGGCATGGAGGGCATGCTCGACGCGGACGGCAACGACTGCCCGCAGTATGTCCCGATCACCGACGAGACCCCGTACCGCGATTTGGCCGTGGCAGATTCCGAGGATCCCGAGGCCTGGGTTTCGGCGAAGTACATTTTTGACAACTACATGGCCCCTGGAAAGAATTACTCTTCGTATCAGACCTCGTACCTCTATGAAAAGGACAAGGCCGTCACCGGCAGGTACGCCTCCCTCGCCAGCGCCATCGCCGCCGTTCCCGCCGACGGCACGGAGACGACAATCGAGATGATCGCGGACGTCGCCGTCACGAACGTCGCCCACACCATAGCGGCTGGCAAGAACATCGTCCTCGACCTCAACGGCAAGACGATCGACGGCTTCTGCAACACCGGGGCGAACTTCGCGTTCATCACGAACAACGGGACGCTTGTCATTCAGGATTCCTCCGATGCGGAGGCCGACGGCACGGGCGACGGGAAGCTGCTTTTCGCCGCTTCGCCCGCATGGATCTGGGATGGTTCGGACAACTACGCCGGGAGCTACATTAGCGACCTCATCCTCAACAGCGGCAATGGCGTAGTCACCGTTCGCAGCGGCTACGTCGCGAACATGTTGCCCGGAAACGCCTGCTATGCGATCGACACGGGCAACCCCGCCGCAAACGCGCATATCGCCATCAACGTCGAGGGCGGCCATATCTGGGCGACCAACACCGCCATCCGTATCAACGTCCGGAAGAACGGCGCCAATGACTATGCCTTCCACATGACGGACGGCACGGTGGAGGGCGTTTCCTGCGCCATCGCCGTCAACAATTCCGTCTCCGGCGTGGACGTCGAAGTCATCATAGAGGGTGGTTCCATCATCGGTTGGAAAGAGCCCTACTACGGTGCGATTGACAATGCCGGTTCATACGGATGCGACCTTATCATCACCGGTGGCGACTTCGTCGGCGGAATCTGCCTCGTCGGCGACTCCACGGTCGATATTTCGGGCGGTACGTTCAACGGGAACCTCACGGGCAATTCCTACTTTTTGTTCGATGAGATTGAAAGCGCCTCGATCACAGACGGCCTGTACGGCGACCTGTCCTACTGGATGCGGCCACTCGGCGTCATTTCGGGCGGTCTCTTCGCGACGAGACCCTTCAACGGGTACATTGCCCCCGGCTTCTTCCTTGTGGACAACACCGATCCGACGACAGCCGCGACGTATCCGTATGCGGTTGTCCCCGCAAAGGCGATGGTTCTTTTCGAGACTGACACAGTCACGACGAACTACTACTCCTCCGTAGTGGAAGCCTTCACCGTTGCGACGGGCAAGACGGTCGTCATGCTCGGCGACGAGACGCTGACCAATGCCGTGACAGTTTCGTCGACGAGCACGCTCGACCTCGCCGGCCATGTAATCGACAGGTCGAATGGAACGGCCAATACGGAGGACGGCTCAGTCTTTGTCGTGGACGGCGGCAATCTCTTAATCACCAACTCCGTCGGTTCCGGCAAAATTACGAGCACAAGTTCAAAGGGCTACACCCTGTGGGTGAAGAACAATGGGACCGTCTCGTTGCAGGACGGCACGGTAGAGGCCGCGTCGGCAAGCTCGTCCCGCCATGCGATCTATGTCGCGAGCGGCACCGCAAACGTCTCCGGCGGCTTGGTCCGCTGCCTCCAGAACTCCTCTGCCATCTACATTTTGAGCGGCGCGGCAAATGTCACGGGTGGCGAAGTCACCACTCCCGGCACGGCCATTTACGGCAATGGCACGGAGGTCACGGTGAATGTCGCGCATGCAACCGTGTCTGGTACCGGCGACTACTCCTACGGCATCCAGTTGGCGAAGAGCAGCGTCGCGAACATCACCAACAGCGTTGTGTCCGGCGGATACGCCGGCGTCGGCGCGACGGGCGCTTCTTCGGTCGCCAACATCTTCCACGACTCCACTGTGTCGGGTTCCGTCAACAACGGCGTCTATGTGTCGTCGGGAGGCACGGCGAACATCTACGGCGGAACGGTGACCGGCGCGGCAAACGGCGTCTATGTGACGAAGGGCACCGCGAACGTCTCCGGCGGGACAATCACGGGAACCGGTTCGGGATCCTACGGCATCCTCGTCGACAACAACGCCGGCGTCGCGAACGTCTCCGACGGCCAAATCGCGGGCAAAACCTCCGTGGCCGTGGCGAGCGGCAGAACCGGCACAGTGAGCCTCACCGGCGGCGTGTACAGCACGGAGCCGGCCGCAACCTACGTGGCCGAGGGCTACACGACGGTTTCGCTGGAAGACGGATGGTACATGGTCGTGCCGGGCTACACCTACACCTACCCGGAAGGCGGCCCGATCACCGACGAAGGGCTTGTCGACTGGCTTCACGGCCACGGGAACACCCAGGACCAGGTTGACGCGCTCCTGACAAACGCCAAGCTCGAGGAGGGCTACTGCCTCAACTGTGACATCACGCAGGCGGGGGCCGGCGGCAGTATCGCGATTACGTCGATCACCCTCGCGAACGGAACTGCGACCATCGGCGTCCGTCTCTCCCGGACGGGCGCATACGACGACGGCGGCATCAAGGGCAAGCTCTACATCTACGGCGCTGAAACCGTGGACGGCGAATACGCCGACATCGGCGCCACAGTCGCGGACGATGACTTCAGCGAAGGCAACGCCACGACCACGACCTTCAGCGTGTCAAATATGACCGCGAGGTTCTTCCGCGCCGTCGTCAAATAGGCGCGTGCCTTTCCCCTTCAGCCACAATTTGACTTCCCTTTTGCGATTTGGGATAATACTATTGTCGTCCGGCACGGCTCCCCGCGCCGAACGGCAAAGGTTTAACCGCTCGCACCCATGAATGTAAATCGCATTTCCATTCTCGTCCTCGCCGCCCTCACGGCGGTCGTTCTGCCGCTTTCGCTCCGCGCCGCCACCGAAACCGTGGACGGTATCGAATGGACCTACACCGTTTCGAACGGCGAGGCATCCGTATACAATTCCAATATCATTGAGGCGGCAATACCGACCTCGACTTCCGGTGCCATCGCGATTCCCGCCACA
>JAEEGH010021823.1_pt1 | contig 13188 bp, 11 predicted proteins | sample 9134181 | NCBI WGS metagenome assembly JAEEGH01 (sample SAMN16246544, study PRJNA631951) | gut metagenome | biome: gut microbiome; feature: rumen; material: DP-attached | host: Bos | place: Iran: Karaj | collected 2018-10 | reverse complement strand
AATCTTTGAAGAGCAAGTGTCTCAGGGAGAAACCCCGCGCCCTTGCCTTTTGCGCAGACGGTTCCGGAAGGACAGCCGAGATTGAGATTCACTTCGTTATAACCCATGGCATGAAGCTCTTTCGCGGCTTCGATAAAATATTCTGATCTGCATGTCAGTATCTGCGGAACAAGGTTTATTCCGGGATTGTTTTCGGGAGCGATGTCTTTTCGCTCACGAGGTGTTATAGGACATTTCTCGGACGGTGATATGAACGGCGCGAAAAACTTGTCGACTTGGCTGTAGATACCGCTGAAAGCATTGCGGAATATATAAGTTGTAATGCCTTCGAGCGGCGCGAAATATATCTTCATCAGGCCCCTTTTTCCTTCGTGATCATCCTAGAAGTTTATACATGAACATATTCTATAACTTTTTCGGGATTTACGAAAAATCATACTGACAGTAGGAAAAATAAAATCTGATTAGTATTAGTAATCTGTTCAAATTGCATCCGGTATCCGTTATCATAAGGTCAGAAGACATAGGACAGGAGAACGGGAACATGGATATCAAATTTGCCGGAAATCTGAAGAGAATGAGAAAAGAACGTTCGCTTACCCAGGAAGCTCTGGCCGATGCTCTGGGCGTTACGGCGGGTGCGGTATATAAATGGGAGGCCGGCCTCTCTTCACCGGAACTGGAAATGCTGATGAGGATCGCGGATCTTTTTGATTCTTCCGTAGATACGTTATTGGGTTATGAGATGGCAGAGAACAGAAGGCGTTCCATTAAGGATCAGATATACGGATATATCGTTTCCAAGGACAAAGAAGGACTGGAATATGCGGAGAAGGCCATTACCAAGTATCCGAATGACTTCAATGTGATCATAGCGTCTGCAAAGGCATATATGTCATTCGGAATTGAAGAACGGAATGACGTCTGGAAGAGAAGGGCAATAGAACTGTTCGAGAGAGCATCCTGCATAGTGCCGCACGATATCGATCCGAGATATGGCAGGATCTCGATAATCGGAGATGTTGCTCTGTTGCATTTCCTTGTAAACGACAGGGAGAAAGCACTGGATATGATGAAAAAGAACAATGAGGCCGGTGTCTTTGATTCAAAGATCGGATGGCTCATGGCCCTTGAAGGCGGGACTGACAAGGCGTGTTTGAATCAATTATCATCTGCTTTCTGGAACAAGATATCTGAAACCATCAATACCACCATGGGCCTTTTGTATTACTACAGAAACTGCCGGGACTGGGAACGCGTCAAGACAGTTGCAAGGTGGAGTATTGATTATCTGAACAGTTTAAGGAAGAACGATGAACCTTGTTTCTTCGATAAGACCAATGCGGCTTTTCTGATCACGGAAAGTTATGCCTTCTTTATGACCGGTGACAAGGCTCATGCCGGAGAACTCGTTGATGAGGCCAAAAGGCTTGCCGGGTATTTTGACGCAGCACCAAACGACGATGCGGATATTGTGAAGCTGTTCGATATCACGTACGCATCAAGCACATATACAATGCTCGGAAGGACCGGCGAAGAAACTATCCGGACTGTTCTTGATATGATGGGCGACAAGAAATTTACTGCATTCGCGGGAAAATAAAAACCAAAGAAAATATCTAAAAAGGAATCAGCCATGAAAACCAAAAACTTATATATGGAACTGAAGTCTCAGTTCCATAAGGACAACCACGTCAATTTCATCCTCTCAGTCATAGGAGCATTTCTTTCCGGCACGATGTGTATGGGCATATCGTGGATCCTGGGAGAGCTCCTCGATACAGCTTCCGGCAAAGGAAACCACAGCATAACAGATCTGTTGTGGATCTCTTTGGCAGTCAGTGTATTTTATCTCTTTGCTTCTTTCCTGAATTACTATGCAAAGCCAAGATATATAAAAAAGGCACTGCAGAACTACAAGGAGACGCTATTCCGTAAGCTTACGGAGAAGAACATCACATCGTTCAGATCCGAGAACACTGCGACATATCTGTCGGCACTTACGAATGACTGCAATTCTATTGAGGCTGATTATCTGGACAAGGAATTCTGGTTCGTATACAGAGTGTCGTCGTTTTTCTGTGCTCTTGCTCTGATGCTTTTCTATTCGCCTTTGCTGACCGCTGTCGCTGTTGGAGTAACTTTCGTTCCGCTTCTTATATCGCTTATGTCGGGTAAGAAACTTGCGCAGAATGAAGTAACGGTATCGGAGCGCAATAAGAGCTTTACTGCCACCATAAGCGATTGCCTGAACGGCTTTTCGGTAGTGAAGAGCTTCAGGGCTGAACAGGCCGTATCAGGGCTCTTTTCAAAGGAGAATGCAAAGCTGGAGAATTCCAAATTCAGAAAGAGCAGGCTCAGGATCTTTATTGAGGCTTTAAGCTCGTTATCCGGCATGTCCGCGCAGTTCGCAGTCTTCTTTACAGGTGCTTATCTTGCTCTTTCGGGCAAAGGGCTTTCGGCCGGCAACGTATTGATGTTTGTTAATTTAATGAACTTTGTGATCTCTCCTGTAGCAGAGCTTCCCGGTCTTCTTGCAGCCAGAAAGGCATCGCGTGCTCTGATAGAGAAGATCGCGGCATCTTTGGAGAAGAGTTCCTATACAGGCGGAGATGCCGAACTTCCAAAGCTTTCAGACGGAATTTCATTTAAGGATGTCTCATTTTCCTACGAAGAGGGAAAAGAAGTCCTGCACGATATCTCAGTTGATTTTGAAGCAGGAAAATCCTATGCGATCGTCGGCTCTTCAGGGAGCGGCAAGTCCACGCTTCTTAACCTCATCCTGTCCTGCGCATGCGGCGCCGGATACACCGGAGAGATAAGCTGGGATAATGAAGATCTTAAGAAATACTCATCGGATTCGCTTTTCGATCAGGTGGCATCGATACAGCAGAACGTGTTCGTGTTCAATTCATCCATTAATGACAACATCACGATGTTCCGGGATTTCCCTGAAGAGAAGGTGAGGGAGGCGGTCTCGCGCGCCAATCTCAGCGGGCTGATAAGCGAGCGCGGCAGCAACTATCTCTGCGGAGAGAACGGCAGCGGCTTATCCGGCGGCGAGAAGCAGAGGATCTCAATTGCAAGGAGCCTTCTTAAGGATTCATCGGTTCTTCTGGCTGATGAGATAACATCTGCTCTGGACTCGCAAACGGCTTATAAGATCTCATCCGACATTCTCGATCTTAAGGACATTACAAGAGTAGTCATCACACATTCTCTTGATGAGAAGCTCATGAAAAGATATGACCGCATTCTGGTGATGAAGAATGGCAGGATCGAAGAGCAGGGAACCTTTGATGAACTGATGGCCAAACGCAAATACTTCCACGCATTGTTCACGGCGGAATGTTTATCGATGTGATTATTCGAAAAAATGAAGCAGCCTGTTTTAAGAACAACGTTGGTGATGAAGTCTATTCAAAGTCTGTCAGCTGTTCTCCTGTGGAGCTGAAGAGGGCTTCCTGTTGATCGAAGTTTTCGACTCTATAATAACCTTCACCATTCCAGAAGATGGTGTAATACTTGGGTTCTATGATTATGTTGAGATCTTCGTCCATGACACCGTCTCCCCATTGGGAACCATATGAGGGATCGCTGATAAGGATGTGGCCGTCCATGCAGCGGAATCTGCTGTCATCGTCTGGGTGAAGGAAGCCGGGAATGCTCCTGATAACGTTCTCGTCACCGTCGATCCATACGATCTTAAGTTCAGAGTTATCCGAACAGTTTTCGCTGTTGATCATGGCAATGATCTTATCTGAATTGAAATAGTAGATATTGGAATAGTTTGTGCTCAGCACCTGATTGAAGTTCTCGTCCAGGAGCCCTTGACCCGCACCGTCGATGCATACGCGGTAGTAAACGGGACCGTTCTCATCATCTGATATAGGATAATCGAAGATATTATCGTAGATCAGCGGCACGACAAAATTCAGATCTTTATCAAGGATACCTTTCTTATTGCACACTGTCACATAGCCGCCGTCGTATTCATGATAGTTATGACCTTCCACGACCAGGTCTTTTATATCTTCATCGAGTTTGAGTATCAGGCGGCATCCTGTGCTGTGAGGAAAGCAACCATCGTTTCCCTTCTCTTCTTTTTCCAGGTCGACTCCGATGTGCATTATGCCGTCGAAAACCTTTTTCTCCACACTGTTTACTTTGGTTCCGATTTTGCCGTAATTGTAGTAGTAATACCATACGAGAAGATAGTCATTACCTCTGTAGTTGACCTTGATATATTCATCGAAATCCAGCAGAGAAAAGTAAAAATACAGGTCTTTGTCTTTTTTGCATTCACTGAAACAAAGACCGTGTTCGTTAAGTTCGATCAGATCTGAAACATCGTGGACCGTTTTAGCTTCTGCAAGCTTTTTCTCGTCGACATTTTCTTCCGTATCGTTATCTCTGTCACGTGATCTGTCACGATCCTTTTTGCCCTGACATCCTGCAAAGCATAATACCATTGCGGATATCACCAGCAACACTATCAGTTTGTTTTTCATGACCTGAGCCTCCAAATGCCTTGATTCCAAATAAAGCTTCGATCCACATAAAAAGGTTAGCACGATTAAAGGGGTTGAGACAGGGGACAAACTATTGAGTTTATACTGTATAAGGCGATGAAATACGGATCTCTGATGCAATGAACATCTTGCCTTCGTATCACTCCCGGAACAGCAAACAGACAGTTCCTGCTATCGATAGATCTGATCAGAATAATCATACGGTGATGCTTTTGAATTCTTCACCGCTTGTACTTACGATCAGTATCTCTTCAGGCAAATGATCATGATCTGTTTCCAATACACAGCAGGGTGTGCCGGAGTCTGCGGTCTTATCGCCGGAATTAACTTTTTCTTCAACAACGATAACAAGCTTGCAGCCCTGCATTCCGAGATCGACGATATTGATTTCATCACCGTCTTCAGCCTTTGATCCTGCAGTAATAACTATGAAGTACGGAGAATCGAGCTGTTCCAACTGATCGATATAGTAGCCTCTTTTCTTTTCGTGAGTGCCGTAGGAATTCTTATCCAGGATAGTGTATTCCATATCGCCGGCTTTTCCTTTTTTGGCAAGGCTGCCGGCAGGATCTTTTACTGATGTAAAGCTTGGCAGAGCAACTGTTTTCCCGGATCCGGTCTTACCTGATTTGCAGCCTGTGAAAGCACCTAAAACAAATACTAATGCAATTCCTGCACATGCGATCTTTGTAATCAACTTATTCATTTCAACATCTCCTTTTGATCGGTTCTGTCATATATACAGATCGGATCCGGAAATTGTTGCAAAGATGTGGGTATAACGATGACTCATCAAGTAATGAAATACCTACAGATTTGTGATTTTTGAAAATCTGTAGGTAAGATGGCAGTTAATAAACGAGTGAAATACCTACAGAATTGCGATTATTTAAAAACTGTAGGTATGATGATAGTGTATCAATGAAAAATATACCTACAGATTTATGATTTTTGAAAATCTGTAGGTATGACAATGGTTTATCAATGAGAAAAATACCTACAGAATTTCGTTTTTTGAAAAACTGTAGGTAAAACAAAAGAATATCAAATAGTGAAAGGCATCCAGATAAATATTTTTCAGCAAAACTGAATGCATAACACTGGCTTATTGATCAGAATTCCGTTCTCATCCTTTCAAAAATAAATATAATCCGAGTGCCAGAAAAACAACGGGGAAAAAATATTTAGAGAGTGATTTGGACTCCATCCTTTCTGCGTCGAAAAAGTGTTCAGGTCTGTTCTCGTCGATCAGCAGTTCTCTTTCTTCGCCCTGCACAGGATGGCTTCCGGACGTATAGATCTTATCCGAGACCTGGTATACTTTGCCTGAATATGTGAATTCATATACCGGACGGTAAGTTCTTGCATGATACCCTCTGGTTGTTCTCGAAATACGATAATCCACATAGGCAACAGTAGCTTCAACAGTCACTTTGTATCTGCATTTATAATACAGAGTCGCGGCATAAGGATAGAGCAGCATTATAAGACCGAATGTCATTGTTATTATGCCGACTCCCTTGTCTCCCATTTCATCTAAAAAGTCGGGAAAGAACTTATCAGCGATGCAGAAAAACAACAGAACCGCACCTATAAGCGCAGCAAACAACGGGGCTATGTAATTAACCTTTGAAAGATTAAGAAATATGATCCCCATAACAAAGAAAAGAAGGCCTACCAATGCCGGTGTAAGCCACCGGAGAGATGGTATTGTTGACAATACAACTAATAAGGCCAAATAACCGGAAAAGCCGCCAACTACCAGTATCAGTCCTTTCCAGGACTTGATCACACCCGTATTATTGGCGAAGGCATCATTCTTTTTTTCTTCGTTGTCAAATCTATCCTCACTCATGTCCGTTCCTCCTGTTTATTCCAAATGTATGATAAGGTTATATCTCAACTTTTTCCATAGTCTTCAGAAACTCTTTGTTATCCCGGCATTTATTCTTCTGTTCTGATACTGCTTTCTTCTGACAGTGTCATGTTTTCTTTTGATATAATTGTTTGCGGGGAAACTCTTAGTAGAGACATAATCGCAAGTCAGCAAAGACAGATTATAAAAAAGGGGATCAAAATGAAGGGACTATTAAGGGGAATAGGATATTTTATTCTTTATCTTGCAATTACGGTGATCACTCAGATTGCAATTTCGATGGGGATCTCAGCCGGAGCATCAGGCAGGGGAATTACCGCTCCCGGTCAGATCGAGGAGATGGTAAATAACAATCTTCTTGGCATGACTGTCGTTTCAGGGCTGATAACATTCGTCGTGTTATTCCTTGTTTTCAAACTTCGGGAAAAAGCCGTGAAGCAGGAGTGGCGGGTGAACCGTTTTGCCTTTGCGGATCTGATAAAAGCATGCTTATTATCGTTCTCTGTTTCAAGTGCATTCGCACTTTTAACAAGCAATATAGAGATCGAGAATTCCAGGCTTGTGGCGGATTCGGCACAATATTATTCTGGCATTTTTCCTAATCTCGGAATGATACTCATGATCTTAAATCTGCTCATAATTGCACCGGTTGTTGAAGAGACCGCATTAAGAGGTATCGTTTATACCAGGATCGCGAAAACCATGAAGCCTTTGGCGGCTTTGATCATCAGCGCCGTTCTTTTCGGACTCATGCACTTTATGGCAGGCGGCATAGTACTGGTATTGGGAGCCACTGTAATGGGACTGGTCTTCGGCTTCCTGATGTACAGATATAAGTCACTTTGGATCTGCATCATTGCACACACATGTGCCAATATTCCGGATTTCATTGAATTCGGCAAACGCATTACTTTGACAGGTCTTAGAATAGGTTTAGCAGCAGTTTTTTTAGTAGTGTTTGCAGGTGTTATGATATGGATAATCAGATCCGGGAAAAATACTGAAGACAGCAGGACATAAATTCAGACGATCTGGCAAGGAGCTTTTTATGGGAGCATGGGGAGTAAAGATATTTCAGAGTGATGTAGCACTTGACGTAAAGGAGGATTTCAAGGCACAATTGCTTCTAGGCAAAAGTGATGAAGAAGCTCTTCAGGCTGTGAAGGAAGCGTGCAGGGATTTTATAAATGACCCGGAGGACCAATACGAGTTTTGGTTTGCAGTTGCTTCTTATTCTTATGATCTGGGCCGTTTGGTTCCGGAAGTAAAAGAGAAGGCTGTCTCATTGATCGATGACGGCGGAGATCTCGAAAGGTGGGAAGGCAAAGAAAAAGCAAAGCGTGAAGCTGTTTTAAACGAACTGAAAGCCAAGCTTCTCTCTGAGCAGCCCCCGCGGAAAGAATTTAAACCGCTGAAGAATCGCAAGTCTTATTTGGAAATAAATGATATCTACTATTTTCAACTCAATGAAGATCAGTTCAAAGATCAATACTACTACAATTACTATGTGATCATTCTTGTTGAAGGTGCAGCATGTGAGGATTTCAGGGTAAGAGGCTTTTTGGATGAATACCCGCTGGTATATTTAAAGATCTGCAGATCATTGCCGGATAAACTGGAAGACCTTGATAAGATCCCGATGGTACCGGCTTATTACCGCGATACAAAGAAAGATCAGGATTTAGATCAGCGTATTTTGATGCTGGATGGATTCAGGTCATTTAAGAAAAGACTGAACTATTTGGGCAGGTACGATTTTAAGCGCGAGGCAAATACCGGATACACTTTAGATAATGGGAAACGTGTGCCGGTAATTAAAGAAGATGGTACCTGGAGAGGTACTATTAGAGATTGGTGCATACTTATCCGCGAACTGACATATGTCCTGGATGTCGAAAAGATGTTTCACAATAAGGAATTTTAATCCTGAGGAAGAAGATCGTTGAATTCCGAGTTTATGAACAACACGTAGTAGCAGAATGAATCTTCGCCTGCATCTTCGTCTTTGGGAAGACTGCCGTTGACATAGAATCTGAGATCTTTATCGTAATTGATCCTTGCACCTCTTTCGAAATTACCCGTGAATATCAGAACGTCACATTTCTTTGCAGGACCTTTATCCGCGTTATAAATGCTGACCCGGCCTTTGGCTTTGTCAAGACAGCCGTAGTAGATAGCACTGTAAAGCCATTTCTCAAGACCGAGTTCTTCTGCAGTCTTTGTTTGTATCTCCTCGTATGTGATAAGCCTTTTGCTTTCGTCCGGTATCTCGTCTGAGATGAAGCGGTAAGAGTTGCGACCGAAAGTCGATCCGGTAGCAAGTCTTTCGAGACTGTCGTATGTAAATTTAGTAGAGCCGTCTTCCTTTTCGTAGCGACAACAGTCGCAAAAGACAAACTTAGGATCGTCTTCGTATTTTCTGTTCATAAGCTGATCGATTATGTAACTGTCAGGCAGTGTCCAATTGCAGTAAACATTGAACGACAGTTCATATTTTTCGCCATTGATCTCAACAGGGTATCTGACCTCTCTTTCGCTGGTGTAATGATTCTTTCCGTTCTTGGCGGAAAAGATATCATATCCTCCAAGGAATCCTTTGAGCACAACGTAAGGTGCTTCATTCTTAAGACCGTCGTTTATGGGATATTTCGATTCCCAATCGGAGTTCCAACTGCATCCGTTCTCGAAAAGCTTGTCGTAACTGCACTCTTCGTAATTGTAGACGGTCAGAAAATACACATTATATATACCTGCAAGGCCGCCGGTTTCATACTGCACATCGTAAGTGATCGTATATGCTTTGCCGGGCACAACTTTGCAAAGCCCGTCAGTTGAATACGGGGAATGCTTTCCTTCTCTCATGATGTAGAGCTTGACCTCACCGTCTGAGGCTCTGTAAGCGATAAAGTTATCTGTCTGGTTTTCTTCAGTCCAGTAATGAAAAGCATCCGATACTCCGGGTCCCTGATCGTAATTAACATAAGGCTTGCCGCTTGTTTTGTATTTGCTTCCGCTGCTGCATGCGAACAGAGGCAGACACATGGTTGCTGTCAGGATGATTGCCGTAGACTTTCTGATCATAAGTTTGCCCCCGTTTTTTCTTTTAAGATTAGCATCCGGCATCTTAACGGGAATAGGGACAAATTCTTGTGTTTATACCGTCTAAATATACTTGATTTGAAAAAGCAAGCTGCAACTAACCGCTTAAGTCCGCCCTTTACGGCTTGAACTTTACTATGGCTTTGAATGTTCCTTCTTCTGATACAAGATCAAGTCTGTATCCTAAGATATTCAGATTGTTCTCGGCTATGGATAATCCAAGACCGGTTCCTTTGTTGCCTCTGGTGTTATCGCCTTTGACGAAAGGCTGCTTCAAAGAATCCACATCTTTATAGGTCATGGAAGTTTTGTTGGTTATCGTAAGTGCATCTGGTGTGATCAGGATATCTGCCGGGGCGCCTTCTTCACCATATCTGCTGCAGTTTGAAAGGAGGTTGTCCACAGCCTGCTTAAACAGTTTGCTGTCTGTTTTGAGCGTCACATCATTACCCTTGATCTCTGTCTTCATATCCGGAAAAGCGTTAAGGCATTCCTTGAGCAGAGACATAACACTTACGGATCCCAAAGCAATATTGACCTTGTTTGATTCGCTTTTCGAAAGCGCAAGGATATCCGAGATCATGTGATCCATTGCTGCGACTTTTTCGCTTATGTTTTTCGCATATTCGCGGGTCTTGGCAGGATCATCTGATGATGCTTCGATGTTCTCTGCATAAGCTCCTATAGCAGCCAGCGGAGTCTTGAGGTCATGTGCCATGGCTTCGGTCGTTTTGGTCCTGTAAAGGAAGATGTTCCATACGGTCTTATCTCTCTGATACTTAATGAAAGCGAGGATAAGAGAGACGGATAAAGAAATAACAATATCCAGGATCAAGATAGTTGCGGAAGTAACAGGTGCGAGTTCGAAAACATTCTTATCCACGGGATGTGTATACATGATCTCCCATGCAAATTCCTGTCCCTCGATCTCCGGTACGACCTCAGTCTCATAATCTTCCCAGGTATACCCGACATAGCCACAATTTGGAAGTTCCAATATAAGTCGGTCCGAGTTCTTTAACGTAAGATCAGGATCCAGTCTGTAAAAGAGCCTCAGGTAGCTGTAATCTTCATAAATGCCTGTCATTTCGATCAGCTCATATCCTTTTGTGTCTGAAGGAGTGCAATCGATCTCATAACATTCACCGTTATTGTTTTCGATCCTTACAACACCGGGTATAAATGTTTGCTTCTCGTGATCAACATAAATGGTTTCAGCTTCATAAAAATAATCTTCATCATCCGTATTTATTATCCCCATTTCCATTGCCGCTACGACAACCGGATCATATGCATATTTGTACCATTTCTCGATATAGTTTTTATAATTCAATTTGCCATCCATATATTTTTCTATCGGATCAAGATAAGATATGTCTTCAATAAACAGGTTTTCCCATCTGTTCTCGCCGTCGACAGGAAGGAGAAGGTATGCGGTGTCTTTGTCAGAAGCTATTTTCATATCACCGATGGTGACTTCCGCATAGTTATAATCAATAGTCGAATACCCTAAGAGATTAAGATAAATGCCGTTCAGACTGTTATAGTGATCCATGGTTCCGGGATCTGACTCACAATAGCTTTCAACGCGGTCTTCAATGGTGCTTCGAAGATCACTCATCCTGTCCCATCTTTGATTATAGGTGTAATCGTCAAGCAGACTTAATGCTATATATGAAATAATCGAAAAGATTCCCAGACAAACAAGAAACCTGATACCGAACATCTTCCAAAACTTCGGCTTGTTGATCGATTGCTTATTCTTCATATGCAAACTCCTCTTATCCTTTGATCAGGAGATCCTGTAACCGCTTACCCTTTTGATAAGCAGAACCTGTGACTGTTTGTCCTCTGATCAGCAGATCTTATATCCGCTTATTCTCTTGTTAGCTGATCTTGTCTCCGCCGCCGATTACAGTCCTGATTGCGTCCCCGGAATCACCAAGGCTTTTCCTCAGCTTCTTGATGTGGTTGTCCACGACTCTGTCGGAGCCGTCAAAACCCATACCCCATACAAGATCCAAAAGCCTGTCTCTTCCGAGGACCATTCCCTTGTTCTCCATGAGAACCTTGAGGAGAAAATATTCTTTGGGAGCAAGGTCTACTATTCGTCCGCTGACTTCAACTTCCATGCGCAAAGGATAGAGCCTGATATCACCGCTTTCGAGGACCGGTTCTTTTTTCAGTTCCGTATCGGTCCTGTTAAGAAGAGCTAAGCACTTGGCATATAACACCTTAAGCGAAAAGGGTTTTACCATATAGTCGTCGGCGCCTGTCTCGTATCCTTTTAAGATGTTGCTCTCATTTCCTAACGCCGTCAGGAACACGACAGGACACCTGCTTTTTTTGCGCAGAGCTTTGCAGACCTCAAACCCGTTTGCACCGGGAAGCATGATATCCAGGATCGCTATGTCGTAGTCTTTTCCGCTGATGAAGGCAAGCGCACTGTTGCCGTCCGGAGCAGCATCGACTTCAAAAGAACCCTTGCTCCTGAAAAAGTCGGCAACAAGCATCAAAAGCTCTTCTGAGTCCTCTACTATCAAGATCCTGGCCATCTCAATATTTCCTCCTTGGGAAAATGTTATCCTGCGTGTGTGTCCTTTGTATATCCTTAAGAAAAATCCTTTAAACCTCTGCACACATGAATCACTATATTTAATGATTTTACCGCATATTTCTTAAACAAAGGAAATCTGAAGCCTTTGCCGGCCGGTTATATTCCGGCTGTACCGGGAGGGCTGACAGGAGAGGCAAACAATCATGTTATAATGACGCTGTTTTAGGCAAATCTTTCTAAACAATATGGGGTTAAATATGGCAAAACAAAACATCTACGACAACGAGACTTTTTTCTCTGAATACAGGAAACTTCGCGAGCGTGAAGTAAACGCAAATAATCTTTTCGAGCTCCCGACACTGTTCTCGCTCCTTCCAGATCTTGAAGGCAAGAGGATCCTTGATCTGGGATGCGGTACCGGCGAACGCTGCGTGGATTATCTGAATCGCGGCGCAGCTAAAGTTACAGGCATTGATATCTCTGAGAAGATGCTTGCTGTGGCTAAGAGCGAAAACAGTTCTCCCGACATCACGTATCTTAATATGCCTATGGAAGATATAGGCAGCCTCGAAGGCGAGTATGATGTCGTTATCAGTTCGCTTGCTTTACACTACGTCGAGGATTTTCCCGGTGTGGTAAAGAACGTATACAGGCTCTTAAGTGACGGAGGGATCTTTTTGTTCTCACAGGAACATCCGCTTGCGACATGTTATACAGGCAAAGGCGACAGATGGACCCGTGATGAGAACGGCCGTAAGATCCACGTGAACATCGCAGAATACTGTGTGGAAAAAAGAACTGATGTAACTTGGTTTGTCGAAGGCGTTCAGAGATACCACAGGATGTTCTCGACCATAGTAAACACACTTGCCGACAACGGATTTAAGATCCTTAAAATGGTTGAACCCTATCCGACCGAGGAGCTCGTTCAGAAGTATCCCGAATACTACGATCTTTATCACAAACCCGACTTCCTGTTCGTGAAGGCGGTAAAGTAATCAGTCGGTTATAGACGTGCGGTTTTCGTGATGATATTTGAGACTTTCAGCACGAAAAAGTCAACCGGCTTTCTTTTGCTTGAAAGAACGTAAATCTGAACGTTATCTTGTGCTCCAAGCGTTCAA
>JAEEGH010021822.1_pt1 | contig 13188 bp, 10 predicted proteins | sample 9134181 | NCBI WGS metagenome assembly JAEEGH01 (sample SAMN16246544, study PRJNA631951) | gut metagenome | biome: gut microbiome; feature: rumen; material: DP-attached | host: Bos | place: Iran: Karaj | collected 2018-10 | reverse complement strand
TTGCTTTGTAAGTTTCTTTCGGGAGACGGGCCTTCATGATCTGTTCGTTAAAAACCGATTCTCCAAAGATCTCAGGTACGTTTGTCATAATCTTTTCCTCCTTATAAAAGTGAAAGAGGCACCTGGACTGAAATCACTCCAAGCGCCTTTGCTTTATGTCAGAAGAATACGTCAAATGAATTCGTCTGTCAACACAAAATGAATGACAAATTGCACAAACTTGCATAATTTATGAAATGCGCCTATGAAAATGAACGTTTTTTCACGTCGAAATGAATTTTTAGAAATTGTAAGTTGCAAAATCGAGAAAGCGGGAGTACATTATTAAGTAGGAAAAATAATATGTGTTAGCCTAAGAAAACCGCAAATGCCGTAATGCCAGTTAGCATAGGCTACTTTAAGCAGACGGATCTGAGACAGCACATATTGAAAAGAGGTGAATCATATGAGTTCAACAGGAATAGACAAGGTATTGATCCTGAGAAAGGAACCGGGTGCAAGTCGGGTCCTGGAGAATTTCATCATGAACAGCCTCAAGCATCCGCACGAGATCGTGTGGGATGTGATCAATGATAAGGGAGTACGTCTTGCGAAGAAGGGAGACTACGGCCTTCTGATCGTAGAAGCGGGTATCTCCGATCCGGTGGCGGTCAAAGCGTGCCACTCGGCGGTAGCGCATCCGACATCCAGCGTGCTTTTCCTGGCAGATGAAACTTCATTCTCTACCGAGGAAGAGAAGAAAGCGAAAGAGAAGCTTCTTGACATGGGCGCAACGATCCTGGTCAAGCCGCTCAAGCAGAGTGCTTTTACCACAGCGATACAAGCTGCGGATATGGCCCACATCAGGCTCGGTGCTCTGAAGAAAAAACTCGATGACGAGAAAGTGATCACGAGAGCCAAACTTCTCCTGATGCAGACGCTGTCTTTCACGGAAGAAGAAGCGCACAAATTCATCGAGAAGGAAGCCATGAACAGCGGACGGACGCGCTCGGATGTGGCGTACGAGATCATAAGGACATATGAGTCCGGTAATTAAATAGGAAACAAAATAATAATTTAATCCGATTATATATAAACCATACACAATGGCGTGCAGGTTCTTGAAAGTGAAGAAAGAAGGTACGGGAAATGAAGTATGAGTTTACGAAGATGCAGGGATGCGGTAATGACTATGTCTATATCGACGCCAGAAAGTATGCGATCGATGACCCATCTGCTCTTTCGGTAAAGATCTCTGACAGACATTTCGGTATCGGATCTGACGGCCTGATCCTGGTCGCCCCTTCTGAAGTGGCAGATGGAAGAATGATCATGTTTAATCTGGATGGCTCCGAAGGAAAGATGTGCGGTAACGGTATCCGCTGTGTCGGTAAGTTTATTCACGATATCTGGGGAGTCCATAAGGATACGCTCACGATCGAAACAAAGAGCGGGATCAAGACATTAAAGATGCAGCTCGATGAAAACGGAACAGCGGTCGGTGCGACGGTGGATATGGGACATGCGATCCTTTCCCCTCAGCTGATCCCTGTTGATCTTGAGGGTGATACTGTCGTAGACAGAGAAGTCGAGGTTGATGGGGAAAACTACAACATCACCTGCGTATCGATGGGAAATCCGCACGCGGTGCTTTTCGTAAAGGATGCCGAGAAGATGGATCTTCCGTCGATCGGTCCGAAGTTTGAACATCATCCGATGTTCCCTGAAAGTGTAAATACGGAATTCGTGGAGGTTCTCGGCGAGAATCTCCTTCGCATGCGTGTCTGGGAAAGAGGATCCGGTGAGACCTGGGCCTGCGGTACCGGCACCTGTGCGACAGTCGTTGCGGCATGCCTCAATGGTCATGCGAAGAAGGGCGAAGATGTCCGCGTGATCCTTAACGGCGGCGAACTCGTGATCAACTATACCGATGAACGTGTTCTGATGACGGGACCTGCCGTGATCAGTTTCACCGGTGAGATCGAAATATAAAGTAGTTTCAGTAGGACGCCGAAGTGGCGAGATGTAGTGAAGTAGGAGGAAATAGAGAAATGAAGATCAACAAGAATTACCAGAATATCGAGGAGACATACCTGTTCTCGGAAGTCGCCGAGCGGGTAAGAAAGTTTATGGCGCAGGATGCAAGCGCATCTCTCATCAAGATGGGTATCGGCGACGTTACCAGACCGCTCTGTAAGTCCGCGGTAGATGCGATGATCAAGGCTGCCGAAGATATGGGAACCGAAGCAGGTTTTCACGGATACGGTCCGGAGCAGGGTTATGAATTCTTAAGAGATACGATTGCGGATTACTATAAGGAGACGTCCGGCGTGAAGCTCTTCAGCGATGAGATCTTTGTCAGCGACGGTGCCAAGAGCGACCTCGGAAACATCCTCGATATCTTCGATCAGGACAATATCGTCGCCGTGACCGATCCGGTCTATCCGGTATATGTAGATACAAATGTTATGGCAGGAAGAAAGATCGTAAAACTCTCTGCAACCGCAGACAACGACTTCCTCCCGATGCCGTATCCGGGACTTCAGGCAGACATCATCTACCTCTGTTCTCCGAACAACCCGACAGGCGCGGCGTATGACAGAACACGCCTGGAACAGTGGGTCAGGTTTGCTAATGCAAACGGTTCCGTTATCCTCTTTGACGCAGCATATGAATCCTTTATTTCTGACCCTGAAGTACCGCGTTCCATATACGAGATCGAGGGCGCAAGATCCTGTGCGATCGAGTTCTGTTCTTTTTCTAAGACAGCCGGCTTCACGGGAACAAGATGCGGTTACACCATCGTTCCGGGCGGCCTTGTAAGAGATGGCATCCAGCTCCGTAAGATGTGGCTGCGCCGTCAGACGACCAAGTTCAACGGAGTTGCCTATCCGGTTCAGAAGGCTGCTGCTGCCTGCCTGAAGGATCAGGGCCTGGCTGAGATCCGTGAGAACATCGCATACTATAAGGAGAACGCACGCATCATTGCCGATACATTTACAGAATTGAAGTGGCCTTATACCGGCGGCGTGAACTCTCCGTACATCTGGGTGAGATGTCCGAAGTCCATGAAGTCCTGGGCATTCTTTGATGAACTTCTTGCGAAAGCGAATGTCATCTGCACACCCGGCAGCGGTTTCGGTGAGTGCGGTGAAGGCTATGTAAGATTTACCTCCTTCAACACCCGCGACAACACGATCGAAGCGATGAGAAGGATCAAGGAGCTGTACAGCGAGGGCTAAGCAATTGAATCAAACTGAACGTCAAATGGAAGGACTGCTCCGGCAGTCCTTTTCTTTATGATCCTGAGTTTCCGGAATGGTATAATGGTAACCGGAAGTGAGGTAGGGAAATGGATCTGGTAACAAGAAGCAAACGTCCGGGAATGGATTGTTCGATCGATGTCTTCTACGAGGAAGGGACCGGTTTTTCAGAGCACCTGGACGATAGGACCACCTATAAGGTCGTCCTCGTGGAAAGAGGTTCTTTTGTCGCCGAAGAAGACGGGAAGTACCGCCTGATCACTTCTCCGGCAGCAATTGCTATAAACGAAAAAGCCGAACTGAAGGTCATCTCCGAGCGCGGCATTAAATCACGTACCCTCTTTTTTAAACCGACGATCCTTCGCGATGAATTTACGATCGAAATCTTAAACTCCGGAAAATACGACAGATTTTTCAGTGCCCTTCCCGATGAAAAGGAACTCACTGCGCAGGAGAAGATGAATCTGCTTATCGACGGAGATGTGAAATTTGACGAGTGCTTCTTAAAAGAAATGATCTATCAGGACGCGCTGCTTCTGTCGGGTTTCTGCAGAAGAGGACGTGATATTTCTTTCTATACACTCTCGAATGAAGCAAATGATACGCTTCGGAGATTTCTCTGCAGTATCCGCTATGAGGTGAAGGAGCAGCCTGACAATTTCTGGATCCTCCGCATCCGGCACTTTATCGAGGAGATCCTCTTCTTTGAGGTGGCTGACTTTTACAGGGACTACCGGCAGGATGAGATCTACAGTGATCCACTGGTCGTAAAAGTGATCCAGTATTTCTGGTCGAATATGGATGAGGAGATCACACTTGCCACGCTCCTTAAGGAATTCTCGGTCAATAAAAACATCCTGAACGATGCGTTCAATAAAGAAGTGGGCATGCCGTGTATGTCGTATCTCGAAAATTTGCGTATGGCGCATGCGAGAACCGAACTTCAGTATTCAGACCGGACCATCAGTGAGATCAGCCTGCGCTGCGGGTACAGTGATACGAACTATTTTGCGAAAGTGTTTAAGAAACACCTGGGCCTAAGTCCCACGGAATTCCGAAAGAACATGAAAGGCTTGTGCTGATTTTCCCTGTTTTTGTGCTCATGTTTCTAACTGCTTGTTTTTGCTATCGGGTAAGATGCAGACAAACAGCCGGGAGGTGTCAGCATGAAATCGAAATACATTAAAATTGCTTCAGCAGTAATGGTTTTTTCTCTTCTTTGCGGATGTAAGGGAAAGCCTTTTGAACCGCAGCATAAGACGGAGACAGAAAAAGAGAATGTCAGTGCCGGTGTTTTTCCGCAGACCATCGAGAAAAACGTGACCTATATCCAGAAAGAAAAAGACGGACCGTGGGAAATCGAGAGCTCCGTGGAAACGAAGTGGGAACTCGGAGATACCTCGGAGATGCCGGATTCCTACTGGCGGTTCGTCGTGGATGACTGTGCATCGATAAGCCCGGCGCTCGCAGAAGACTTCAAGGGTGTCTCCGGCGTTTTCTATATCCACTTCGGAAAAGATATGAAAGATATTAAAGGGACCACCGGTAAAGCAACAGATGGAAGTGAAAAGATCGATGTGACCTTCAGCGGGACAAGTGACAGTGTGCTATATGCCGGCGTACAGAAACTCTGCTTCGAGGATGTGAAGCTATATTCCGCTGAAGTAAAAAGAGACGGTTCCATGACGATTGTCCTCGACTATGGAGAAGGTCAGGGCACGATATCACTTCCGGGGAAAGTGGATAAGCTCAGCCGATGGGATTATCTGACGGCAAAGTCCGATACGTATATCAAAGAGGTCCCGTTTAAGGATCTTCCTACGATCAATGTCACCTCGCAGAACCTGCATGATGATATCTGGGATACGAAGATCTCTAAGACCCTCGACGGACAGAATGTGTCTCCGGAGCTCACCTGGGAGAAAGTGGACGGCGCAACACAGTATGTCGCCATTATGCTCGATGGCGGATGGCTGCACATGGACTATATCACGACGAAAACATCTATGACGGAGGGTGAGATCGACAGTGATTTCAGAAGTAATAAGGGACAGCAATATGTCGGTCCGTATCCGCCGTCCGGAACAACACATACATATACTGTATTTGTCTTCGCGCTCAAGAATGAGATGAGCGTGGGCAACTGGAATTTCGATAAAGGCGGTAACTACCTCGATCAGATCTTCGAGGGACTGAATACCGACAAGGACGGAAACACCGGCAATGTTCTCGCATACGGAAGACTCGACGGATTCTTCACGATGCCGTTCTAGAATTCTTCACGGTTTCTCTTTGCCATGATATTATATTGTTGTATTAGGTTGTCTTTTCTGTGATGGAAGGAGAAATCTCTATGTCATGTGATCGTCGGCTAAGATGCCTTTGTCTAATCCTTTCTTTAACTATTCTATTTGCCTGTTTCCCTTTGTCAGTTTTTGCAGAAGAGGAAAATGTTTCTTTTTTCTCTGTGACAGACGATCTTGAATATATGGTTGATGCTTCTGTTGTAACCATGTGGGATACATTTGCAAATCTTGAGTTTGTTGTCACTAATACTGGCGAGAATATCATCCATAACTGGTACTATACATTTGATTTGCCATATTCGATAGAGGGTATTTGGGGAGCTGAAATCTTCGAAAACAACAACGAAGGTGTATATACTATCAAAAACGCTGGGTGGAATCAGGATATCCTTCCAGGCAATTCAGTAAACTTTGGAATGACTGTTTCTCTTCGGGATGGTAACACTATAGGGGTGCTCCCTACATTCTATTTGCTGAATACTGAAAAAGCACTTATTGATTCATGTTGTTATAACGTTTCATACCAAGAGTATTCTAACTGGGGAACTGGCTATAATGGAGCGCTTCTTATTGTGAATTCATCTTCGGCATTAATTGAAGATTGGCAGATGTCGTTTTGCTCTTCAAGAATTATTAATGAGGTTGCCGGGACTGAACTTGCAGTTGATGATCAATTGTATGTTATATCCAATAGCGGTTCTAATCAGAATATCAATCCGTATTCGACGCTTAATCTTACGGTTGTAGGATGCTGCAATAATGACGATGAGATGATGCTGAATAATATTGAGCTATACGCAATTAAGTGTGCATACAGGTTGACAGAAGATGAGAATCAAAACGGAACCGCAGATTACATAGATTTTATAAACGGACTGAGCGGAAATCCAGATATTACTCCTACGCCAACAGTTACACCCATCCCTTCAGTGATCCCGACCAATACTCCTGCACCAACCATAACCGGTGAGCCCACTCCGACACCTGATCCGGAACTGGATTCTGACAATGATGGGATTCCGGATTTGGTAGAAGTGGAGATGGGGACAGATCCTAGTTTGCCCGACAGCGACGACGATGGTGTTGATGACAATATTGAGGCAATGCTGGGTCTGGATCCGCTTTCTGACGATTCGGACGGAGACGGAATCGCAGATGGTCAAGAAGACGATGACGAAGACGGATTGACACTTGTAGAAGAGATCTATCAAGGAACTTACACGTGGACAGATGATACGGATGCAGACGGTATTTCTGATGGTAATGAAGTCCATGTTCATGGCACTGATCCACTCAACGAAGACACGGATGGCGATAGCATAGAGGATGGAGACGAGCTGAAACTGGGGACAGATCCTTTAGTCCCTGACAGTGACGGGGATGGCATTCCTGATGGAGAAGAAAGATTCCTTCAGATAAGAGAAGAAGAAATCAGCGATAAAGAGATGCCTTTGGTAAACAAGGTGGAAATCACTCTTGAAGGCACAGGATGTTTGGATTCGGTTATGACTATTGAGGATACATATGGAAAAGATAAGTATTCAAGCGAATTAGTTGGTCTGATTGGTTCGCCTGTAGAGATATCTTATGACGGTGAGTTTTCAGAAGCCACAATCACTTTCCATTACGATGCAAATCTCCTGCCCTCAACCAAACCAATTATTCCTGAAATGTTGCCAATTGAAGATGACTACATAACAAATCCCAGATCTTTGGGAATCTTCTACTATGATGAGGAAATCGGCATGTATATTGATTGCAATGCTACAGTCGATACTGAAAAACAAACAATTACATGTACGACTACGCACTTTAGTACGTATATGGTTGCTGATACAACGTTATGGTACTATTTCTGGACAAGTATGAAGTACGTTGGAGATTTACATCCATCCAATGAAGGTTATCAGGGGATTGATTATGTGCTGGAAATCCCATATATTACTTCGATGACTGATGAAGATATTTCTGAAATGAATGAGATTGCGTATCAACTCATCGATCACATGCGGGATGGTGATCGGATGGTTATTCGTGGTTGGAATTCAGGTGGAGTATATCAATACGAGTATTCGATTGATAAAACCGAGTTGCGTGAACAGGTTGGTAAATGGCCATGGAAAGATGGAGATTGTTGGGTTGGCTATCAGTCAGGCCCACGCAACCTTATTGGGACAAGCTTGAACGGAATGGAGATATTTAATATTGCATACAGCACGAACTATCACAACAAAAACAATGAGATAGTTGTTATAGCATTTCACAATTCGACCGACATTGACTGTCAGTTCTTCAGTACATACCATCGAAGTGTTCAGGAAATGACTGCTTACATTTTCACGTTGTCAAGCGGAAACAGTGCACACAACTCGCTGAAATGGCTTAATGTTGCTTCAGGTGGTGGTGTTATCGATTGTGAAGGAAAAACAGCCGAAGAAGTATATAACGAGTTCGCAATACTATATGATAAACGACAGGGTGAGGATCTTGATCCGCATGCTAGCGATAGCAAAGTTGGAGATGGACTATGGGATATTTATGAAGAACAGGGAATGCTGAGTTCAAATGGAAGATTCTATAAAGCAAACCCTAACCTCGTTGATACGGATGGTGATACTTTGGAAGACGGTTATGAAATGGGAGACTGTTGGTACGTTGAAGTAGGACGTGATGGACGGATCTATTTGAACGGCTTTGATATTACGGATGATAACGATCCATTCCATGTTGAGAACCAGTATATTAAGTCTACTTTTTCTGTATTTGGCACAGGTAGATGGACAATATATTGGGTGGAATCGAATCCTCAAATGAAGGATTCTGATAATGATGAGATAGATGATTCGATAGATGCAGACCCCAATAGGGAAAATTCTTCAATCACTTACATTCTGTATGACGATTCTGATTGGTTCTTAGAATATGAAATGTTTCTTAGAACTGCGCAGAAAGTTTCTACCGGAAGAGTTGAGCTTGTAAAGATCATGGATAAAACACATTTCATACATGTTTGGAATACTATGGGCGAAAATGTGTATGGAAAACAAGAGTATGCAATTGATGAAGTAATTCTGGTATTCCATGGCGGAGATGATCATGTTGGAAAGGTATATGTGGTAGATGTATTGGATGATTCAACTACTAATGCACTTGAACGAAAGCGAATCAACACGTTAGTATTATCATCTTGTAATGGGGGCAACATAACAAAACTCTCGTCTATAAACGGTGGAGATATTCAAAAATCCGATAATATTGCAACAGCCTTTACATCTTGGGGTACTATAGGTGAAGTATATGCTTGGAACGGGAAGGCTTCATTCGTGTTTGCTGGAACGGTTCATTTGTGCTTCTTTGATTTTCATTATACAATCGAACATTCGTGGGATATTAATGATGGGTTATTTGGAGCATATGTAAAGACGGTTACAAATGTGGCCATCTATAGCATAATAGGATGTGCCGATGGTGTTGTGGATAGTTTTGAGACTTTTTTTGCCGATGTGGAAAAGTTATCAGAGATTGGAAGAGTGCGATACTATATTAACTCAGAAGGGAAGATAGCATATGAAAAAGTTCCGAATAGTTCTTTGTCTGTTGATCTTGCTCTGTATTCTTCTTAACTGTGTAGGGTGCAATTTCAAGACGAAGTACAGTGTGTTTTCTGATGATGATCACATAATTACAAACATCAGCAGTTCTATTCGTGATTATATCAGTATTGTCATTGATAATCGAGAACTGGTTGTATGTAGTTATGAAGGTCGTGAAATTTGCCGAAAGAGATGTGAGAAGAGAATTGTAAGTGTGGATATGTATAATGACAAAGTTCTTCTTCAATTCGAAGACGATTCGATCGAGCTATATCAAATAGCAGACGGAAACCTTATATTGAGTATACAAAAGGCCTTCCCTTCTCCGATAAAAAAGTCGGAGATCGTCGGATGGATAGATGATTATACAGGAATAGTTGTGCTTTTAGAAAATGGTGACTTGTTTTCCAGCGAGAATCCAGATGCACCAAATGACATCGTCAAGATAGATACCCATGTGAAAGCGGAAGCGGCTTTGCTTGAATTCTATATTTATACACGGGAAGATGGAGCAGTAATAAAAATGTTGAGAGGGTCGGTTTATTCTCCTGCTCCGGAAATTGATATGAGACTTGCCCGTGATATTGTGGAGTTAAGGTTGGCCAGATTTAATGGTGATTATGGCTTCTTGGGAATAGGGACAGATCAAGTGTATTATCTCCGCGGAATCCCTCTTTGTTACGATGCTGAAATAGATCTTTCGGAGATTGACATTGATTCTGTAAAGTCGGGAAAGTATATGTATTCTTCTGTGCTTTATCAAGAAAACGGGCAATGGTATTACGAAGGCATAAAGAAAGACTATGTGCACGATATCAATTATGCACATAGAAAGAAAATAAGAGTTAATCAAGGAGAATCAGTTCTTCCGATTCCTGGAGGAGTCATCTTCTATACAGAGCACGAAGTAAGAGCACAATTGATATGATTTTTGTGGTAAATGTGTAATCTGTGCTTAGAACACGAGCTGATACATGATGCCGAATAACTCACGAATGTAATGACTGGGCAGCCTCCACGGAACCGTGGGGGCTCCTTCTGTTCCGCAGGGAATATCGAGATTCGATGCAATCATGCTGGCACGAAGTTCATGCCAGGAATTGGTCACGATCACGATAGTATCTCCGAGTTTTTCTTTCTCGAGGATCTCCTTGCTGAAAAGAAGGTTTTCTCTCGTGGTGGTCGAACGGTCTTCCTTATAGATACGCTCCGGAGAGATGCCCATGCTGACGAGCTCTCTGTACATACACTCGGCTTCGGAGATCGATTCATCTGCTCCCTTTCCGCCGGAGACGATACACGGAGAATCAGGGTGCTCGACCAGGTATTCATATGCGGTACGGATACGGTCTTCCAGAACGGTGCACGGCTGATCATCAATAACCATACAGCCGAGGACGACCAGGACCGGAGGACGGTTGGACGCAGGTGCTTTTCTATGTGCATAGGCGATCATGAAAGATGTGGCGGTGATAACGTAGAGCACGCCGAGGATCACTGCTGCAAAAGCACAGTTCAGTGCGCGTCTTCCTGCCTTGCTGTTTCTGCGGTATGCCTTGATCCTGTTATTGATGCGGTCAAAGAAAAGCATATAAGTCATGAGGAGTGCAGAAAAAAGCAGGCCGGAAAGTGTGCCGATATTCTTTACGGAACCGGTGACGACTTCCGAAAGGAAAAGCAGCAGCAGCGCGCCGGAACCTAAAAACAGCACCGTGCGTACGATACGCTTTATAGAGATTTTCTTTTCCTTATATTGTTTCATTTCCTTTCACCTCAAATGATTTTGTTTACAACTATATCGTAGCATGGCAAGTGCTTTTCGAAATGACGGATATGTAATGGTATAATGAATGCGGTTAATCACATCAGATGGAGAATAATAAAAATGGAGAAGAGAATGAAGAAAAAAGGAATCATATTCGATATGGACGGCACCGTATGGGATTCGGCCGAGAACGTTGCCAAATCATGGACCATCAAGATCCACGAAGCGGGATATACGGATAAATCCGTTACCCGTGAAGATATCCAGAGCGTCATGGGAAAACCGATGGACGAAATCGCTAATATTCTTTTCCCGTATACGGAAAAAGGACCGGAAAGGGATGCGCTCCGTTTCTCCTGCGAGAAGTATGAGATCGAGTACCTGAGCGAGCACGGCGGTATCCTCTATGACGGTGTTATCGAGACCTGGAAAAAGCTCAAGGAGATGGGTTATCACATCTATATCGTCAGCAACTGCCAGGCAGGGTACATCGAGGCATTCCTCGGATACTACAAGATCGATTACGGAAAGCCGGAAAATCTTGTCGAGGACATCGAGTGCTACGGCAACAACTTCCTGCAGAAGGATGAGAACATCCGACTGCTTGCTAAGAGAAACAAGCTGAAAGCGGCCTGCTATGTCGGCGATATCCAGAGCGATTACGACGCGACGACGAAGGCGGGACTTCCGTTTATCCACGCGAAATACGGCTTCGGTGAGATCGATGCCGATGTACCATATATCACGACATTTGAAGAACTGACAAAGGTGGTTCCGGAAGTCATCGGCTGATGGATCCGGAGTTAACAGAAGACAACTAAGACAACAGCACGGGAGGAAAGAAAAATGTTTAAAGATGAGATTGCGATCCCTTCGATCCTGAAGATCGAGCGCGGTGTGACTGCGCACATCGGCGACTACATGAAGGATGCAGATATCACACAGGTCACCATCCTTTTCGGAAACGGCCTGATCTCCATGTTCGGGGATACGGTGTTCAAATCCTGCGAGAAGGCGGGAGTGCAGATCCTTCACCATCAGGAGATGGATACGGTCGACTTTAATGACATTGCGAATCTCGCTTTTCAGATCCCGAACAAGACGCAGGCGATCATCGGCATGGGCGGCGGCAAGGTCATCGATGCGGCCAAGTATATCGGATATATTCTCCGCATCCCGTTCATCAGCGTGCCGACAAGTTCCTCGTCGGACGGATTCTCCAGTTCGTCCGCATCACTTACCGTAAACGGACACAGAAAGTCCCTGCCGGCGAAGATGGCTTACGGTATCCTCGTTGATACGGATGTCATCAAGAGTGCACCGGTCAGATTCCTCTATTCTGGTATCGGCGATATGGTTGCGAAGATCTCTTCGACCTATGACTGGCAGCATGAGGAAGATATGGGATACGACGAGGTCAATGACTTCGCATTCATGATCGCGAAGAAAGCGGTCAACTCGTTCGTAAGAACACCTTTTGAATCTATAAATGAAGACCTTTTCCTGAAGGAGCTTCTGGACTCCCTCGCGATGAGCGGAGTGGCCAATGAGATCGCGGGATCCAGCGCACCGACCAGCGGAAGTGAGCACCTGATCTCCCATGCGCTCGACCAGCTTCTCGAGCATCCGCAGCTGCACGGTGTCCAGGTCGGTATCGCGACCTATATTATGTGCAAGATCTGTGATCACAGATGGAAGAGGATCGACACCGTCTTTACGAAGACAGGTTTCTGGGATTACTGCGCGACGCTCGATCTTAAGGTGGAAGACTTTAAGAACGCGATCGATATGGCACCGCAGATCAAGCCGTACCGTCACACTTATCTCCATGAGGAGAAGTACAGAACTATGGCAAAAGAACTGCTTACCTACGATGAGCATCTCAAGGCGATCCTGCACTGAGGTGAAGTGCTTTTCGAAGAGAAGAGGGCCGCTCCGGCGGTCCTTTTTGTTTTCTGCTGCTTTTGCTGATTTGATGTATATCGAAATAAATTTATCGAAAAACGATAAAAATCTATTGCAATTCGATTTTCTGCGTGCTATTGTTATATCAACAAGGTTGGAACAGGGCGCCTGATCAAGACAATTCACGGAGGGTTGGAAAATGAACATGAAAGACAGTATCGAATTGGCAGAGAAACTCTCGAAGGGATATCATGATCTGGAGAAGATGGATCGGGAGATCAGTGATAAGGAAAAGATCCTGGATACTCCTGTGAGCTCGTATCAGGAGCCGGCGCAGGATGTAAGCCTGTTTGAGACGGGAATTCTTGTGATATTTA
>JAEEGH010021819.1_pt1 | contig 13191 bp, 15 predicted proteins | sample 9134181 | NCBI WGS metagenome assembly JAEEGH01 (sample SAMN16246544, study PRJNA631951) | gut metagenome | biome: gut microbiome; feature: rumen; material: DP-attached | host: Bos | place: Iran: Karaj | collected 2018-10 | reverse complement strand
AGCTTACCAGCCTCATCATAGTACTCCCAATTAAATGTAGTCTTAAATTTAATTGGTTCTTCGTGTTTGTAAGTACTAGAAAGTGTTACTTTGAACTTGCCTTTATCCGTAAACCCACCAATTACTTCATAGTCCTCAACATATGGCATTTTGTATTGACCGGCTAAGTAACAGAAAGGATTATCAAAACCTACATCCAATGCCTGATCAGGATGCGACCCAAATGTTATATCATTAGCGGCCTCAACCTGAATTCCCGAAAATAAACCAACTATAAAAGTTAGTATGATAAAAACACTCGCAAACGTTCTCTTGAGTTTTCCCATAAAGTACCTCCTACTTTAAGAATGACAAATCAAAATAGTAACCATTAGCCACACATTCCTCAGGAGTAGAATAAGTCGTATGAATGCTAATCCCTAAACCTTCAATGTACTCACGGTTACCATCATTGCTTTCAAAACAATGGTTTCTAAGCATTGTTTGTTCTGTTATGTCAATAACAGAACAAAGCCTGTATGCGTAGTATACAGGCGTTGCGCTTAAAAATTTTTATCTAATTATTTTAGGTGACAGCGAATGGATACGTCATTGCCAACAATTTTCAGCAGTTGTTGTAGCATCACCACTAAATGCACCACCATTAAACTGTACAGTTAATGCTTTAGCACTTTATGTCCATTGAAAACCCACCCTCTTTTCTATCTGAAATGGATTTACAAGTAAATCTACCTTTATTACCCATTCACCTTCCACTGACCTCCGAAGTCAGCACCAAGACGTTCTATTTCACCATTAGCTTTCATCTTCTTAATGTGATACTGTACGCCACTTTCCGATAATCCTACGCGATTAGCTATTGCCGCTGCTGAAGCCATCGGATCTTCCCTCATAGTATTCTTTATGAGTTCTCGTTTACTCATAGTAGTCTCTTGGTAGTCTCTTGGTAGTACTGCCAAGAGAAGTCGCATTTTTATTCTTAACATATAGTTCCTGTCTGTTCAGGATTTTATGTTATGTATATGATGTGATGATATTAGCGAATCTGGGTAGCGCGAGTGAAACATATCCGTGTTTCGAAGATTCAATAATCCCTCTTTTGATAAGTCTGTCACGGTATTTCGAAAACGATGTTGAATTCATCCCGACTTTTTCACAAACTGATTGAACTTTCGCTGTGTTTTCGCCGATTGCCAGCGCTATTTTTTTGTCCTGTTCGGACATAGACTCCCAAATCTTTTTATATACGAAATCATCCAGCATATCGTCAAAATCCGACAATATCCTTTCAAATGGTAATTCATCTCTGTATTCATAATATAGAAGTCCCAGCGCTTGAAAAGCGAATGCATATCCCTTGGTTATGATTGCGAGCCTCCGGGCTGTTTCATCATCGGTATCAAAGATTCGCTTGTACTGCTTTGTTATTTGATTTATGCTTAGCGGTTCAAGTACGATCTTGGGCGTTCTGAGCAAAAACGTAAGAGCCGGATCATTTTGAATTGCATATATATTTTCATACAATCCCGTCATAAGCAGATATACCGGGTAGTTTTTTCTTATGAGGATCTGAAACTCACTTGCGAAAGAGCGCATGTACTTGTTATGTTGAACCTCATCAATGGTGATAAGCAACTTCTTTTTCTTATCTGCAAGATGTCGGAGCATCTCCTCAATTATGCCAATTTCGTTTGGTGCTTCACCTCCATTGATCCCGACACCAAAACCTCCGACAGAGACGCTAAAGCCCGATTTAATAGCGGACGTAGGTCTTTTAAACTCGTTTGAAAGCCTCATAGCAAGATCCTCAATCAGGTTTTCGGTGGAATTAAGATCCACAGTAACCCAATTCTTCTTTGCTGCCAGCTCCTTTTGTGCAGCAGTCATAAGGACAGTCTTTCCGCTTCCGCGAACTCCTTCTATCATTATTGCCTGGCTGACAGGGTTTTCGGCCTCGAAGGTGCTGACAATCGCATCAAGACTCTCGTAACGATTTATGTATTCGTTTGGCTTCCTACCGAAAGTAAGAGTAAAGGGGTTGTCTTTTTTCACTTGCATGTCCTCTCTTTAAATGCGGGTCCTACCCGCGTCTTTTTTCTCGCCACTGTTTCATATCGCTATGATAACATATTCTTTCATAATTATCAATTTCTTTCATATTTCATCATAATTGTCATATTCTTTCATGTTTTACCATATTTCATCATAATTGCCATATTCTTTCATAAATAAAATCAGCTCAGAGTTTGCGCACAACGTAAGACGCAGGGCGGTCAGCCCTGCGTCAGGATCAATATATTAACCTTTTCACACACTTGCAACGGCATCCTTCATGGACTTTACGTACTCTCCTACGTAGGGAGCAGCGTCTCTGCCGTACTGCTCGATGATCTTGATGATAGCCGAGCCGACGATAGCGCCGTCCGAAACTTTGGCTGCGTTTGCCGCCTGCTTGGGCTTTGAGATACCGAATCCGATTGCGCAGGGAACCTTGGTATTCTCACGAACTACCTTTACGATCGAATCGAGGTCGGTCTTGATCTCGCTTCTCATGCCGGTAACACCGAGACTGGATACGATATAAATGAAGCCTTCTGCCTCTTTGGCGATCATAGCGATACGTCCCGCCGATGTGGGCGCGATAAGTGAGATAAGGCTCACATCGTACTTCTTACATATTGGAGCAAATTCGTCTTTCTCTTCGTAAGGAAGATCGGGAAGGATGATGCCGTCGATCCCGACTTCACTGCACAGGCCGATGAACTTCTCGGCACCGTACGAGAACACAACATTTGCGTATGTCATGAACACCATGGGAATGGTGACGTCTTTCCTGAGGTCCTTAACCAGATCAAAGATCATGTCGGTCTTAACACCGCCTGAAAGAGCTCTTAAGTTCGCTCCCTGGATCACGGGACCCTCAGCGGTCGGATCCGAAAAAGGGATCCCAAGCTCGATAAGGTCGGCGCCGTTCTTTGCGGCCTCTCTCACCACCTTAGCGGTCGTCTCAAGGTCTGGATCACCGCATGTGATAAATGCGATGAAAGCCTTTTTATTTTCAAATGCTGATGCAATTCTGTTCATATGATCTCCTTTATTACCTCGCCGGTTTTCTCTCAGATAAAGCATTCCCAATCGGCGAAGTGACGTACGTTTTCTCGGTTTACTCCGAGATATTTTCCCCTCTTTGCATGCCGAAACGCGGCATGCGTTTCCTTGTACCGATTTTCACTCAGAGATGTTTTCTCCTCTGTATCTTGCGATAGCGGCGCAGTCCTTGTCGCCGCGGCCCGAGATTGTAATAACGATTATATTATTGCGACCGTACTCACGCGCAACCTTCCTCGCATATGCTACAGCATGCGAAGACTCGATCGCTGCGATGATGCCCTCGGTCTTTGCGAGATACTCAAAAGCCTCAACCGCTTCGTCATCAGTAACCGGAACGTATTCCGCTCTTCCGATGTCATGAAGATATGCATGCTCGGGTCCTACACCGGGGTAATCAAGTCCGGCCGAGATCGAGTATACGGGAGCGATCTGTCCGTCGCTGTCCTGGCAGAAGTAGGACTTCATGCCATGGAAGATGCCGAGCTTTCCTGTTGCTATGGTAGCCGCTGTCTCGAAAGTATCGACTCCGCGTCCCGCAGCCTCGCATCCGATGAGTCTGACATTCTTGTCCTCAATAAAATGATAGAAGCTTCCGATAGCATTCGATCCGCCGCCGACACATGCTATAACAGCATCGGGAAGCCTGCCTTCCTTCTCGAGAAGCTGCATCTTGATCTCTTTGCTGATGACAGCCTGAAAATCACGAACGATCGTCGGGAAAGGATGAGGTCCCATGACAGAACCGAGGCAGTAATGCGTGTCATCGATCCTCGAAGTCCACTCTCTCATGGCTTCTGAAACGGCATCCTTAAGGGTTGCGGTACCTGTCTTAACAGGTACAACAGTTGCTCCGAGGAGCTTCATGCGGTACACATTGAGTGCCTGACGCTTGGTGTCCTCTTCGCCCATGAAGACGACGCACTCCATGCCCATAAGCGCTGCAGCCGTAGCTGTGGCAACACCGTGCTGACCCGCACCCGTTTCCGCGATGAGACGGGTTTTTCCCATCTTCTTTGCAAGAAGAGCCTGCCCGAGCACGTTGTTGATCTTGTGCGCACCGGTGTGATTGAGATCCTCACGCTTCAAGTAAATCTTCGCTCCTCCGAGGTCACGCGTCATCTTTTCTGCGTAATAGAGTCTTGAAGGGCGACCGGCATAATCATTAAACAATGCCGTAAGCTCTTTGTTGAAATCCGGATCATTCTTGTACTTGTTGTATGCTTCTTCAAGCTCAATGACGGCATTCATGAGTGTTTCGGGGATGTACTGTCCGCCGTGAATACCGAATCTTCCACTCTGATTTGTCATGGTTTTCTCACTTTCATTTTGGTTTGTTCATTTATTGTTTTTCCCTGTCTGTCAGGCTTAGTTTTTCTGTTTTTTATTTCACCTTAGCTGTGTATACCCGTTTATATCTATATGTCCGTATTTTTTATCTTTACGGATTTATCTGTCATTACCTGCGTCCGATTCTCTCCATAAACCGGGTCATCTTCTCTTTGTCATTGAAACCGTCTGTCTCAATTCCCGAACTGACATCGAGCGCATATGGTCTCAGTCTTTCGATCGCCTCCGGCGCATTGTCCGCGTTCAGTCCTCCTGCAAGGAAGTAAGGGCGTTTTATCTCTTTAAGCAGCGACCAATCAAATCCTTTTCCGCTGCCCGCTCCCGAATCGAGAAGGATCATGTCGGCGGAACTCCTTGATGCCTTTCGTACATCATCGATCGATCCGATCTTGAAAGCCTGTATCATCGGAGCGATCCCGACAGTAAGCTCATCGAATGACCGCCCATTCCTTAAAGCCTTTTTTTTCATTTCGACGATCAGCTCTTCCAGCTCATGGATGTATTCGTCACTCTCACTCCCGTGTAATTGAGGGATATCTATGATCCCTTCCGAAACCAGTTCAGCGATCAAGCACGGGTCTTCATCGACAAAAACCCCCACCGCGGTTATACCGGGACCGAGTAATGCCTTAAGCGCGGCCGCCCGTTCCGGGGATACATACCGCCTGCTCTTCTTTGCAAAAACAAATCCTATATAGTCAGGGTGCAATTCATTGACTGCTCTGATGTCTTCTTCACGGGTCAGCCCGCAAAACTTTACTTTTACCATACGTTTCTGTTTTTTCGGTAGCCGATTCCTTCAATCACTTGTAATTCCAAACTTTATAAGCTTTTCCCTTGCTCAAAACAAGCTCATATTCCGGACTGCCACGGCGAATAAAATCACATTTTTATAACAAGCTCTTAAGCTCAGCAAGCTTTGCTTTCTTGTCTTCCGCCCTCATGAGCGTTTCTCCGACAAGTACAGCGTCTGCGCCCATGTCACGAAGTCCTTTGACGTCCTCTGCGGTCTTTACACCGCTCTCCGAAACAAAGATCGTGCCGTCGTGAACAAGCTCACGAAGCTTCCTGCTGTTACCCGTGTCAACCGAGAAGTCCTTGAGGTTACGGTTGTTGACGCCTATGATCCTTGCGCCTGCCCAGATTGCATCTGCAACTTCACTCTCATCATGTGTCTCGACAAGCGCCGAAAGCCCGAGTGTATCACAAATTCCGATATATTCCTTTACCACTTCCTTCGGAAGGATCGAGCAGATGAGCAGAACCGCAGAAGCTCCGAGAACCTTTGCCTCGTAGATCATGTACTCATCCACGGTGAAATCCTTGCGGATACAAGGTATATTTACAAGCTGCGAGATCTCACGGAGATGCTCACCGCTGCCCATAAACCACTTGGGCTCGGTAAGAACCGAGATACAGTCAGCACCGGCGGCTTCGTAGCTCTTTGCGATCTCCTTGTAGGGATAATCCCCCGCGATAAGACCCTTCGAAGGGGATGCCTTCTTACATTCACATATGAATGTAAGTCCATCCTTCGCGAGCGCCTTTTCAAAAGCGAAATCTCCCTTCGGGAGTGCGAGCGCCTGATCCTTAATCATCCCTGTCGGGATAGCTTCCTTTGCAAATCTCACGCGCGCACGCGCATTTTCGGCGATTGTGTCAAGTATCGTCATCTGTTGCTTACCTCGATCAGCCTGTTGAGAGTTTCGAGTGCCTTGCCCGAATCGATGAGCTCTGCCGCAAGCTTAACACCATCCTTAAATGTGGGAGCCTTGCCTGCGATATAGAGCGATGCGCCTGCGTTAAGAAGGACCGCATGTCTTCTGTGTCCGTCCACGCCCTTGAGGATCGTGAGGGTGATAGCTGCGTTCTCAGCGGGAGTACCGCCCTTAAGGTCTTCCTTGTGGCAACGATTGAAGCCGAAGTCCTCGGGCTTGATCGTGTAGGGCTTGAGCCATCCGTCCTTGATCTCACAGATATGTGTGGGTGACGAGAGCGAGATCTCATCGAGCTTATCCGTTCCGTATACGACCATTCCGCGCTTTACGCCGAGGCTCATGAGAACCTGCGCAAGGGGATTTACAAGATAATCGTCATAAACGCCGAGAAGCTGCATCGAAGGGCTTCCGGGATTGGTAAGGGGTCCGAGGATGTTGAACACGGTTCTTACACCGAGTTCCTTGCGGATTGCGCCCACATACTTCATCGATGTGTGATATTTCTGTGCGAAGAAGAAGCACATGCCCACTTCGTTGAGAAGCTCGATACACTTCTCGGGGCTCTGGTCAATGTTGACGCCGAGTGCTTCAAGGCAGTCAGCTGTACCGCACTTACTGGAAGCTGCGCGATTACCGTGCTTTGCAACCTTAACTCCGCCTGCTGCGGCAACGATTGCGGATGTAGTCGAGATGTTGAAGCTCTGTGCGTTGTCTCCGCCCGTTCCGACAATCTCGAAAATGTCCATGCCGGTCTCAACCTTTACGGCGTGATCTCTCATGGCTGCCGCACAGCCCGCGATCTCATCCGTAGTCTCGGCCTTTGCGCTCTTTGTGGAAAGTGCGGCAAGGAATGCAGCGTTCTGTGTGGGTGTTGTTTCTCCGCTCATGATCTCGTTCATTACATCATAAGCTTCCCGGTAGGTAAGGTCCTCTTTGTTAACGATCTTTACGATTGCTTCTTTTATCATGGTGTGTGCTCCTTTCGGTCATGATATATCCTAATTGTTTATGTTCCCGGTTTTTGTAAAACCGGTCATTCGCATGATCTCAATTTACTGAATCCGGTGTCGGTATTTTTTTGTCTGTTATTCCGGACCTCTTTGTTTCTTCATCATATTTCGTTTATAAAATTATACAGCATCTGTCTGCCGTCCGGTGTAAGGATCGATTCCGGATGGAACTGAACTCCGTAGATCGGGCAGTCCCTGTGCTTAACGCCCATGATCTCGCCTTCCGTTGTAAGTGCCGTGACTACAAGCTCCTCGGGGATCGTATCCGGATCTGCCGCAAGGGAATGATACCTTGCTACGGGCGCCTCAGCGGGGCAATCCTTAAAGAGCTTGCATCCGTTCGCGAATCTCACTACCGACTGCTTGCCGTGCATAAGACGTTTCGCGTATGTCACCGTGGCGCCGTATGCGGCACATATGGCCTGATGTCCGAGACATACACCGAGTGTCGGGATCTTTTGTGAAAGTGTCTTTGCGACCTCTATTATAACACCCGCATCCTCGGGTCTTCCCGGACCCGGTGAAAGAATGATGCGGTCGGGTGCAAGCTTTTCGATCTCTTCAACAGTCATCTCATCGTTTCTGATGACTTTGATGTCGGGGTTAATCTCGCCGACCATCTGAAAGAGATTATATGAGAAACTGTCGTAATTATCTATAAGAAGTATCATGATCTGTCTCCTGTTCGGAACTACCGTGCACTATTTCTAGTCTAACGGCTTTCCGAATACATATTTTATTCTATAGTCTCTCCAAGCTCAAGTGCTTTGAGAGATGCTTTCGCCTTGTTTAAGCACTCCTGATATTCCTTCTCGGGATCGGAATCCGCTACGATACCGGCTCCGCTTCTGACGAACACCTTGCCGTTCTTCTTGTATGCGATCCTGATCGCAATACAGGTGTCCATATTTCCCGAGAAATCTATATATCCGATCGCTCCGCCGTAGATGCCGCGCTTGTTGTTCTCAAGCTCATCGATGATCTGGCATGCACGGATCTTCGGGGCACCCGAAAGAGTCCCTGCGGGAAGTACCGCCTCGACCGCGTCAAGCGCATCCTTGTCTTCCCTGATCTCGCCCCTCACGGTCGAACCGATGTGCATTACATGAGAGAATCTCAGGATTTCGCGAAGCTTTTCAACTTCGACTGTTCCGAAACGGCTTACCCTGCCGAGATCGTTTCTTCCGAGATCAACAAGCATGTTGTGCTCGGCAAGCTCTTTTTCATCGGCAAGAAGTTCTTTTTCAAGTTCAGCGTCCTCCTGCGGTGTCTTTCCGCGGGGACGTGTTCCTGCGAGAGGGAAGGTGTGGAGCACTCCGTCCTCGAGCTTTACGAGGGTTTCCGGTGAGGCACCGGCAATCTCCACATCCGTTCCCGAAAAGTAAAACATGTAAGGAGAAGGGTTTATGGTTCGCAGGACTCTATAGGTATTAAGTAAACTTCCTTCGAAAGGTGCGGACAGGCGATTTGAAAGAACAACCTGGAAAATATCGCCTTCGCGTATATAATTCTTGGCCTTATCGACCATATCGCAGTACTCTTCTTTGCTGAACATCGCGGTAACTTCACCGAGCAGCTTTCCTGAGGGCTCTTTTTTCTTTTCTCCGTTACGCAGGAGATCGGCGAGCTGCTTAAGCTCCCAAACCGCCTTGTTGTAATTAACATCCGGCTCATCGAGATGGATGTTGGCGATCAGAACGATCTTCTGCTTTATGTTATCAAATGCGATAACTTTCTCAAAGAGCATGAGGTCTACATCCCTGAAGCCTTCCGTGTCCCGGGCTTTGCTCTTTGCTTCGGGCTCGCTGTAACCGAGATAGTCGTATGAGAAGTATCCGACAAGACCGCCCGTGAAAGGAGGAAGTCCTTCGATCTTCGGGCTTCTGTACTTACTGAGAACTTCCCTCAAGTATCCGGCCGGATTACCGGTCACGTACTTCATCCTTCCGGCATCAAGCACACCGTTCATCTCTCCGCCGATGCAAGTGATCTCCATCTTGGGATCGAATCCGATGAATGTGTATCGTCCCCACATCTCATCGGCCTGCGCCGACTCAAGCATGAAAACGTGATTCGAAACATTTTTGAGAACCCTGATCGCTTCGATCGGGGTGATAAAATCGGATAATATCTCGCAGCTCACCGGTGCAACGTCGTATTTGCCGGTTTTTTTAAGTTCTTCGACTGCTTCAAGTTCAGGATAAAAATTCATAAACACCTCCAAAGTATAGGTCATCTCGCAAACAAAGTTTGCTCGATGTACGCGCGCTCACCACTCGGAATATAAAAAATCCTTGACAGAAATACTTCTGTCAAGGACGAATAAACAATTATAATCCGCGGTACCACCTTGATTCACGATGCTCGTGCGCTCAGCAGGATACTGACATATCCCCGACAAGTAACGCCTGTCCAAACGTCGCAGAATACTCGGAACTCTTTTCCTTTGACTGCGCCCTCGGCGGTCCATTTGACAACTTGTTTCTTACCTGACTCTCAGCATCGCAGGCTCTCTGTAAAGGCATCATTGCCGTTATCTCCGCGTCAACGGTTTATTTATTAAATTGTTTGTAATTTAGCACACCGGAGGATGCGTGTCAATATATATTTTCTTCCTGTCGAAAAAAATTTCTCAGCACAACCGACTGTGCTGCTGCCATCCTTTCCCTAGTTTTGTCAGACATCAAAAGACTCTTCTAATGAACCTCAGCTCCGAAAGGTGCAAGCGAGAGTCCTGCGATCTTAAAGAATTGCTTTCCGAACGGAATGCCGACGATCGTTATACAACACAGCAATCCAAAGACAAAGTTGCAAATTGCAAGTTCAAGGCCCGAGAAGATGAACCATAAAACGTTAAGCAGGAATGACCCCGCTCCTCCGCCGTGTACAACTTCTTTTCCGAACGGACAAAACGACAGTCCCGCAAGCTTAAAACACTGAACTCCGACCGGTATCCCGACGATTGTGATACACCACAAAAGGCCTGCGATCAACCAGCCGAGGCCGCTGAGGAAACCTCCGAATATAAGCCACAAAATATTACCCAAAATACTCATATCATTTTTCTCCTTTTTAACTGCGGTTTCTGACCGCGGTTGATTCCTTTGTTACCACTTCCCGTACGGACACTTCTCCGACTTTTTTGCCGCCCTCAGCTCCACCATGCATCCACATGCTCCGCAAAAGGCGTCCTTCAGGTATGAGCAGGTTGTGCAGACCTGAAGGCGTGCTTCATAGGCGTCATCCGGGGTTTTCTCATCCGGACCAAGAAGCTTTATCAGCCGCTTCACTTTTGCCTCGTACTCCGCGGGGTTTATGTCCCTGAGCAGACAGAGCCTGCACGGTTTTTGTGTCTTTATGTCATTCATCATTTCACTCTGAGAAGTGTCACGCTTCTTGCGGGCAGAACGACTCTGATGCCATCTTCCGCGATCTTTACGCTCTCAAGCTTCTCGGTCGTAACAACCTCGGGCTTATCAAACGTATTGTGCGCGTTCATTGCTCCGGTAACAACGGAGGCCTCAACAGCAGAAGCCTTAAGCGCATCAAACGCGATCAGAACTTCTTTCTCCGCAACTTGTCCATGATGTTCGAGTGCTTCGTGATTATCTCATCCATCTTGAGTGTCTTAAAGAGCGTGATAAACCATTCCTCGTCCGTGAAATCGGTCGCGCTGCCCTTGTGATCCCAGTTGTGGGGAAGTGTGTAATAATGCAGTGACAGCGCGTCAAGATTACCGTGAAGATGATCGAAGCAGTGCGTGAACAGCCTGTTTAAAAGCTTCTCGGTCCACTCATAATCAAAGTCGGAGGGTCCGCAGGCCACACGCTTTATGGGATTATCCTTGTCATACATCTTGACAAACGACTGGTAGCGTCTGTAGACATCGGCGTAATACTCGGGAACCATGTTCCCGCCACAGCCCCAGTTCTCATTACCAACGCCGAACCAGTCAACCTTCCATGCCTTATCGCGTCCGTTCGCGCGGCGCTCGTTCGCAAGAGGCGACTCGCCTTCAAATGTCATGTACTCGATCCATTCGGACATTTCCTGCACTGTTCCCGAGCCCACATTGCCGTTGATGTAGGTCTTACAGCCCAGCTGCCCGCAAAGCTCGAAATACTCATGAGTTCCAAAGCTGTTGTCCTCAACAACGCCGCCCCAGTTCGTGTTGACCATGCGCTTTCTCTTATCCTTCGGCCCGATCCCGTCCTTCCAGTGGTACTCGTCGGCAAAACAGCCTCCGGGCCAGCGAAGCACGGGGATGGCCATATCCTTCAGGGCATCGACAACATCTTTTCTCATCCCTTTAACGTTCGGAACGGGTGAGTTTTCTCCAACATATATTCCTTCATAGATGCATCTTCCGAGATGCTCCGAAAAATGGCCGTAGATCTCGGGGCTGATGGTCCCCTTTGTTTCATTTTCATGTACTGTAAGGTTAATCATTTTTGGCTCCTTTCGCGCTTCTGTGCTTTTCTCTTTCTTGCTCGTTCGATCAAGGCCACCGACTCGTCAAACGCGTCGTCTATGTAGGGATCGTCATCGATCTTACCCTTCTTTTCGAGTTTTTTGATCTCTTCCCAGTTTTTTAAGACCTCTCCCGAATCCGAAACCGTCACTTCTCCGAACACGTGAGGGTGGCGGCGGATCATCTTTTCCGTTATGGCTTTTGTCACGTCTTCGATGGTGAAAAGCCCCTCTTCCTGCGCTATCTGCGCCTGCATAACGACCTGCAGCAAAAGGTCACCGAGTTCCTCGCAGAGATTGGAAGCATTGCCCGTTTTTTCAAGAATGTTTATGCCGCAAACAACCTCCGCGGCTTCCTCAATACAGGTAGCCTTAAGCGTGGCGTGCGTCTGTTCCCTGTCCCATGGACAGCCGCCCTCGCCCCTCAGGCGAGCCACTACTTCTACGAGTTTTTCAAAGCTTTCCATCGTACTTCCTTTCAAACATCTCAGTTCACATTACCGGATTTTTATATGCCACTTCGGTTTTCTTATATACTTCGCCGAGAGATATTCCCTTCTCTCTTGCGACGGCTGCAGCGCTTTCATATTCGGGGTAGATCTTTTCTTCGCCCCCGTAGGTGCAGATCTTGACTTCCACGTCACCGTATTCGGTGGAGACAACCTCTTTTCGGCGCGGGAGGCAGGTCCTCTCCATGACCTGTCTGCGGATGCCTATGGTCGTCGTGTTCTTAAAGATCACATCCTCCATCACGGGGATCCGATCATGGTCGCAGATCACTGTCAAAAGCCAAGCCGGACGGTTTTTCTTCATGTACACCGGCGTATAGAACGCATCTCTCGCTCCCGCGTTCATGAGAAGCTCCATAACAAATCCGAGCTGCTCTCCGGTGCTGTCGTCTATGTTCGTTTCAAGTTTCCAGATTATGTTCGCAGCTCCATGTGTATCAGACTCATCTGACTGAGCGCTTCCCTGAAAAACGTTTCTGATCCGGGATGCTTCGCTCGAAGCGTTGTGATCGTGCTGACAGATTTTTTCGTCGCTACCGTTCTCAAATACGACCGCGCGTAAAATGCTCGGTATCTCATAGGCACGCTTGCCGGCACCGAGTCCGACCTTTTGGGGTACGAAGGTTTCGGGAAGCTTTGTGTCCGTCATCACGGCTGCCGCAAATGCGGCACCTGTGGGAGTAATGAGTTCTCCTTTTCTGTCCGTCACCGCGATGGGGAGTCCGTACACGGACGCCACGTTCATGACTGCCGGAACAGGTATCGGAAGGATCCCGTGCGCGCACCTGATCGTGCCTGATCCCTCGCAAAGCTTCGGGATCACAACTCTTTCAATGCCGAGGTTATCGAAGCAGACTGCAGCGGCAACTATATCGGCTATCGAATCATGCGCACCCACCTCATGGAAATGAACCTCGTGCATGTCCTTGCCGTGCGCCTTTCCTTCGGCCTCAGCAAGTATCTCAAACACTCTGCCGGCGAGCTTTCTCGCAGAAGGAGTCATCTCAAGGCTGTCAATGATCCTGA
>JAEEGH010021814.1_pt1 | contig 13192 bp, 9 predicted proteins | sample 9134181 | NCBI WGS metagenome assembly JAEEGH01 (sample SAMN16246544, study PRJNA631951) | gut metagenome | biome: gut microbiome; feature: rumen; material: DP-attached | host: Bos | place: Iran: Karaj | collected 2018-10 | reverse complement strand
ACCCTCTGTCCGCAGAACAACGAGGACTGGACGGAAGCACTGGAGGCGCTACTCAAGAACTTGCAATAAAATAAATAAACATGTAAAAGATTTGGAGATTTCACAAATTATGACTATCTTTGCATGCAATAAGCAAAAGACAAGATAATATGGACATTACAGAAAGATTTCTGAACTATACCAAATTTGATACACAATCGGCCGAGGACAGCCAGACGGTGCCGAGTACAAGTAAGCAACTGATATTTGCCGAGTACCTGAAGAAGGAACTGGAGCACGAAGGACTGGACGACGTAGAGATGGATGACAAGGGTTACATCTACGCCACACTGAAGGCTAACACGAAGGAGAAGGTGCCCACCATCGGCTTCATCTCACACTACGACACAAGCCCCGACTGCTCGGGAGCGAACATCAAACCGCAAATCGTGAAGAACTACGACGGAAGCGACATCGTACTGAGCGATGGCATCATCAGCAGCCCGAAGAAGTTCCCAGAACTGTTGCAGCACGTAGGCGAAGACCTCATCGTGACAGACGGTACGACACTATTGGGTGCCGACGACAAGGCTGGTATTGCTGAAATCGTACAGGCCATGGTGTATCTGCAGGAGCACAAGGAGATTAAGCACGGTAAGATTCGCGTAGCTTTCAATCCCGACGAAGAGATAGGCATGGGCGCACACCACTTCGACGTAGAGAAGTTCGGGTGCGAATGGGCCTACACGATGGACGGTGGCGACGTAGGCGAGCTGGAGTTCGAGAACTTCAATGCTGCCTCAGCCAAGATTACCATCAAGGGCGTGAGCGTACACCCAGGTTATGCAAAGGGGAAGATGATTAACGCCAACGCGCTGGCTGCCGAGTTTGCCAAGATGTTGCCAGAGGACGAGACACCTGAGACCACTGAGGGCTATCAGGGTTTCTACCACTTGTTGGGCATCACGTCGAACATCGAGCAGGCCAAGTTGTCGTACATCATCCGCGACCACGACCGCGAAGAGTTTGAAGACCGCAAGCGTTTCGTACAGCGTTGTGCCGAGCAGATAAACGAGAAATACGGCGAAGGTACGGTGGAATGCGTAGTCAGCGACCAGTACTACAATATGAAGGAGAAGATTGAGCCCGATGCCATGCACGTCATCGACGTGGTGCTGAAAGCCATGCAGGAGGTGGGTGTCGGCCCGAAGGTGCGCCCCATCCGTGGTGGTACGGACGGTGCCCAGCTGTCGTTCAAAGGACTCCCCTGCCCCAACATCTTTGCCGGTGGCATCAACTTCCACGGTCCCTACGAATTCGTGCCCATACAGTCGATGGAGAAGGCCACGAAGGTGATTGTCAAAATTTGTGAGCTGGTTGGCGGTTTCAACGACTAATTTCTCAATTCCTCATTTTCTCAATTTCTAAATTTCTCAATGGCTGAACTACCTACCATGATACAAGACCTGGCATTGATACTAATCATGGCAGGTGTTGTGACGCTGGTATTCAAACGTTTAAAGCAACCATTGGTGCTGGGCTATATCGTGGCAGGTTTCCTGGTATCGCCCCACATGCCCTATACGGCCAGCGTGGCAGACTCGGAGAACGTACATCTGTGGGCAGACATCGGTGTGATGTTCCTGCTGTTCTCGCTGGGTTTGGACTTTTCATTCAAGAAGATTCTCAAAATGGGTGCTTCGCCCATCATATCGACAATCACCATTATCTTCTCGATGTCGATGCTGGGCGTCTGTATGGGTCATGCCTTCGGTTGGTCGAAGATGGACTGCATCTTCCTGGGCGGCATGCTGGCCATGAGCTCTACAACGATTATTTACAAAGCCTTCGACGACTTAGGACTGCGCCAACAGCAGTTTGCAAGCCTGGTGATGTCGGTGCTTATCCTTGAGGACATTCTGGCTATTGTGATGATGGTGATGCTGAGTGCCATTGCCTCAGGCAATAACCCCGACAGCGGACAGATGTTAGGCTCGGTGGTAAAGATTGCTTTCTTCTTAGTGTTATGGTTGGTGGTAGGCATCTTTGCCATCCCTATCTTCCTGCGCAACGTCCGCCAGCTTATCAATGCTGAGGTGCTGCTTATCGTGTCGTTAGGACTATGCTGTGCTATGGCGGTAATCTCGACGAAGGTAGGCTTCTCGTCAGCTTTCGGCGCCTTCATCATGGGTAGCATCCTGGCCGAGACGGTAGAGGCCGAAAAGATAGAGAAGTTGGTAGAACCCGTGAAAAACCTATTCGGCGCCATCTTCTTCGTATCGGTAGGTATGCTGGTTGACCCGCAGATACTAATCAGTTATGCATTACCCATTGTGGCATTGGTGCTGACCATTCTGATAGGACAAGCTATCTTCGGTTCGTTCTCGTTCATGCTGGGTGGCGAGAGTCTGAAGTCGGCCATGCGCTGCGGCTTCTCAATGGCGCAGATTGGTGAGTTCTCGTTTATCATTGCATCGTTGGGTCTGTCGTTGGGCGTCATCAGCGACTTCCTATATCCGGTAGTGGTAGCCGTGTCCGTTATCACAACGTTCCTCACACCTTACATGATACGATTGGCCACACCAGCTTACGGCATCATAGAGAACAAACTGCCAGTGAGACTTATCAACACACTGAACCAGTTGTCGATGAGTCATCCGAACTCGCAGAAGCAGAGCCTTTGGAAACGCCTGCTGACGCAAATGGCTATGAACACGATTGTCTATAGTATCCTGTCATCGGCAGCGATAGCACTGATGTTCACGTTTGCTCTGCCATTTATGCGCCAATTACTGCCTGGCTGGCAGTTGCACTGGTATGCTAATGCCATCACGGGACTGCTGACGGTGCTACTCATATCGCCTTTCCTGCGTGCTATGGTCATGAAGAAAAACCACTCCGAAGAGTGGAAGGCGCTATGGGCCGAGAGTAACCGCAATCGTCTGCCCCTGCTGTTTACTATTCTAGTACGTGGCATCATTGCTGTCAGTTTCATCTTCTACATCATCCACTATCTAAGCCGTTTCAGCAATGCCGTCATGATTACGCTGGGCATTGTGGCTATCATCCTGATAGTTGTATCACGCACGGTAAAGCGTCGCAGCATCATCTTGGAACGTCTGTTTGTCAACAACCTGCGCTCGCGCGACATCGAGGCACAGGTTCGTGGCAAGAAGCGGCCACTGTACGAGGGACGTCTGCTGGATCGCGATATCCATATTGCCGACTTCGACGTACCCGCCAATTCCCTATGGATGGGCAGTACGCTGAAGGAACTGAGTCTGGGAAAGAGATATGGCGTACACATCAGCAGCATTCTGCGAGGCGGATTCCGCATGAACATTCCTGATGGCGACTACGTCATCTATCCCTGTGATCGCCTGCAAGTAATTGGCAGCGACGAACAGTTGGCTAATTTTGGCCATGCACTGGAAACGGATGTCATTCAGGATGACCTCACATTGGAGAATCGCGAGATGAAGCTACGCCAGATTATCATCAGCGCCTCAAGTCCTTTCGTTGGCAAGACGCTGGAAGAGAGTGGCATCCGCAGCATTTACAGCTGTATGGTGGTAGGATTGGAAGAAGGAAAGGAGAACCTGTCGCCCGTCAGTCCGAAGCGACGTTTCCAGGAAGGAGATATCATCTGGGTGGTTGGTGAAGAGGAGTCACTTAATACCATTGTACGGCATTAGAGTAGCTGGAACGCTTATCATACTTCAAGGCATCGGTAAGCGTTGCGGCATTACAACGGAACGAGAAGTTATAGCTGGTATAAGGCGCCAGCACCACTGAACACGACATGTTGAAGCAGTGCAGGTCGCGACTGAGCGATGCCGTCGTCATGGAAATCTTCTTCGTCTCGAAGTCGTAACCTGACGAGAAGGAGATGTTCCAACCGTCAGACAAGCGGATGCTACCAGCAAAGTTCATGTTCTGCGTAAACTTGTAGGGATAGCGCATGGTATCATAATTGAACGAGCCGCTGGTATTCTCACGCATCGTGATACCATAGCCGATGGTAAACGTCCAAGGTATCGAGAACTTCATGTAGCCATCCTCATCAGTCTCAGCCACACCAGCTTCCTTCTTTTCGCCTGCATGCTTGGCAGCTTCCATATCCGGGTCAATGTTGGTGTCGACACCCGTATCATACTGCTCCTTGCCATCTTTGTCTTTCTTGTCTTTATCCTTATCGGTCTTCTTACCAAGAATCCAATTAATAAAGTTCATAACCTTTTTATTGTCAAGGCTATACGAAAGGTTTTTAGACATTCCCTGGAAGCGTCCGAATCGGCCCCTGCTATACTCAGTACGTGTACCGATATAAGGTTTGGCACCTACTGAGTCAGCCTCGTAGGCATAGGTGGCAAAGCGGGCATTGAGGTTGAAAGTCGTGTTCTTACCGAACTTCAAACGGATATTGGTATTCAGGTCACTCCAAGGACGTTCCTTGGCAGCGATATCGTATGACATGCTGGCACTCAACTCATCAATCAGGCTGACCTTGACAAGCGAGTCCTCCTTGTTGCGCCACTTCATCTCGACATTGTTCGAAACTGACATGTTGATGCTACCGCTCATATTCTTGCTGGGAGGTCCATACATGGTACCCGAATAAGGCGAATACTCCACCAACGACACATTACCCTTGGAATCCGTCTTCAGGTAGGTATCATAGTAACCATAGCGCGAAGAGCCAAAGCTTGGCGTATAACTGAACGACACAGTAGGCGTGAAGACGTGACGGATCTGGTCAATCTTGTTACCGAATAACTTTCGGTTAGGAATGAAGAAACCATACAGCTTCGTGGTAAGGTTCAAACTGGTGTTCCAGTCATAAATATTATAGAAACCCGTCAACGTATCTACGACCTCTTTCTGTCTGTCAACATCCCACGAACGCATGTACTTCTGTGTCAGCATCTTGTCGTTGAAGTTGAAGGCTGCCGTCAGATTCAGGTATTTCAGAATGCTGAAGCTGAAGTCAGTCTTGATGGTATGACTGAAACCATTCTTCCAGTCCTTAGTCAGACTCGACTTCATCAACTTATCTTCTTTCGTCGTAATACGGTTCTCCAGATGTCCGGTATAGGTAAACGAAATCTTCTCGTACCAACGATCCTCGCCAACCTTCTTCTTACGCTTGAATGGAAACAATTTCGACAGCGAGATAGTGACGTTAGGCAGGGTCAACGTTACCAATGAGTCGCGCATGTTCTGCGTAGCATTGACATCCGTCGACACACTCATTCCGATATTGCTGAACGTAAAGCCCATCGATACAGATGACGTACGAGTGGTCTGAGTACGCGCCTGCGGGTTATACATCGACGTCAGGTTGTTCTGCTCGAAACTCTGCGACGAATAGTTCACACTGGCTCTTAACGTACGGTAAGGAATAGCCTTGGCATCCTGTGAATGGCTCCACTTCAAACTGAAACTTGTCGTCTTCACATAGTCAGGCATATTCTTATCGCCCTCAATCGTCGTCTGGTAGTCGAACAGGAACGAGCCACTATACCTATAGCGTTTTCTGTAGTTCGAGGCAGCCTTGATACCCCATGAACCCTTGGTATAAATCTCGCCCAACAGTTTCAGGTCCATCTTGTCGCTGATAGCAAAGTAATAGCCACCATCACGCAGATAGAAGCCTCGTGAGGTCTCATCGCCATAAGTTGGCATAATGAAACCGCTGGAGTAACTCTTGGTAAAGGGGAAGAAACCATAGGGAACGGCAAAGGGTAATGGTACATCGGCCACTACCAGATAGGTTGGACCGAACACGACATCCTTGCCCGGACGCACCTTGGCACGCGACATGGCGAAATAGAAGTCAGGATGTGGCAGGTCGCAAGTGGTGTATCGTCCGTGATAGAGGAACATATCGCCATTGGCACCACGCTTGGATATCTCCGAAGTCATAAAGCCATCGTCCTGCTGGGTATAGACGTTGTTAATCAAACCTTTCTTCGTCTTGAAGTTAAAGGCCATCGTATCGGTCTCATAGGTATCACTACCCATCTTAAAGACCGGTGTGCCATACTTCTTACCAGTGGTATCGCGTGAACCTGTAGCATGCACCAGACTAGAGTCCATCGACATAAAGACCTGATCACTCTGCAAGTCCATGTTCTCATATTTCACGTGAGAATTACCATAGAGGCGAGCCAAGCCCGTAGAAGTCTCGTAGGTCATCGAGTCTTCAGCCGAATATTCCACAGGTGCATCAATACCATTCTTGCGCTGACGGTTAAGTGAATCGGCATATAGGGAGTCGTCAATGGCCTTGTTACGCTTCCAAATAGCCAAATGCAAGGAGTCCATACCCACGGTATCAGCCAATACGGAGTCGCCAGGAATAATGGTATCTGTGGCCATTGAATCCTTGAGTACTGAGTCAACAGGTATAGAATCCAAGCGTATAGCATCCAATGGAATCGTATCTTGCGGCACTGAGTCTACAGCAACAGAATCCATAGCCTCACTCATGTCAGGGAAGCGTAAATGCGGTACCTCTGCCATGATGAAAATCATGACAAAAAGCAGCAGAGATATGAGCGTTTTTCTTCTCACGGCTGCAAAATTACAAATAATTTGTCGAATAACGCCAGCCTTTCGTGCATTTAACGTAAATTATTACGAAATATCAATCGAAACGCTCTGACCATGCCAAGAACTTCTTGACACCTTCATGGCCGAATTTTTCAAGTGACTGGGCTGTTTCCAACACGCTGCGAACGTGGTCAGGGGCAGATTTTGAATAGAATTTGTCTGCATAACACACAATCTGCTCCTCCAAAGTCTCTGGTTCATAGCCTGGCAAACCAGTTCCCGTATGGCGTTCGCAAACGCGAGCATGACGCTCAAATCCCTCCTGACGCAACATCTCGCCGCCAAGCACACCATGACGGATGTATGGCTCCGTACCATGACAATGGATACTGGGCGCATCGCAACGGCAAATGCCGATATCATGCAACATGGCGGCTTCCTCCAAGAACTGCACATCAACAGGTAGTTCCTTGTGTTTCTTGGCAATCTGCAGACAACGGTCTGCTACCTGGCGGCTATGCTTCACTAAAAGCTGACGCAACTCATCGTTCTCAGGGTAGTACTTATTTATAATCGACAGATAGTCCATTTTCCATTCCATTTATGACAGGTTTCCCTGATGCCGTCAGCCTACTAGTCACATTGCTACCCTTGCTCTTAGCCACCTTCAGCAGATCAAGAAAGAGTCGCATGCCACTGCTGGTAATGAAATGTATCATTAACAGCTACTATTTCGATTCTTCACGTTCAATCCATCCGAGGTTGTCGCCACGACGTACCTTGGCACCCTGCTTGGCAGCGACCTCCACGAGTTTGCCACCAAGTGCAGCAGGAATGGGAACGATTTCACCCCAAGGAGCCTGGATGTAACAGAACGTGTCGCCTTCCTTGTACTTCTGACCTACAAATGGCTCCAGACAAGGCTCGCAGGCTCCCTCGCCTGAGAACTCGTAATATACCTGTCCGGCAATAGGAGCTGTCAAAGCATCGGCCTTGGCATGCTTGAAGGCTGCCAGCTCTTCGGGCTTCATCTTCATACCGCCTAACTTGGCATCCTTGGCTTTCTGAATGTCGGCCAACAACTGCTTCTTGGCCTGACCGCTCTTGAACGGACGGTACTGCTCGGGGTGCATAGCCAGTTCAAACAGCTCTTCGTTGTCCTGTCCGTAGTCCCAGCCGTTCTCGTCCATCTCCTTCTTAAAGCCTTCAAGGGCATTGGGGATAAGGGTATGCGGGTCAGCATCAGTAAATTCGCGGTTCTGCTTCTTGGCCAACTCTACAAACTCCGGATCGATAGTGCCAGGCACCTTGCCGCTCTTGCCAAGAATCATACCCCAGATAGCGTCGTCCATCATGACGTAGCGACCCTTGCCCTGCTCAATAGTCAGCAGATTCATCAGGGCAATGTTCTTCGTGTACTGCGAGAACGGCGTTACCAATGGGGGATAACCCACCTTTGGCCATACATACTCAACCTCATTGAACAGCTTTACCAGCATGTCGTCCATTGAGAGTGTGGGCTCGCCCTTCTTCTCGCGCAGTTTATTGATCATGCTTTGGATAGGACCAAGGTCGGCCATCATCGAACCCATCATACCACCAGGCAAACCACTGCCCAGCAACAGGCTCGACAGGTGCTTGTTGGCAGGATTGATGAAGTAGCCCAGCCAGTCGTCAATAAACTCCTGGGTCAGGCTACGAGCCTGCATATACGCGTTCATATTGATATCTGCCACCTCAAAGCCTTCGTTCTTCAGCATCGACTGGACAGAAATGATATCGGGATGTACCTTACCCCAGCTCAGTGGCTCGATAGCAGTATCGATGATGTCAGCACCATTGTTACAAACCTCCAGAATAGAGGCCATCGACAGACCAGGACCAGAATGGCCGTGATACTGGATGATGATATCGGGGTGCTTGGTCTTGATAGCCTTTGTCAAGGCACCTAACAGAGCAGGTTGTCCGATGCCAGCCATATCCTTCAAGCAGATTTCCTCGGCACCAGCAGCAATCACCTCATCGGCAATAGCGCTATAGTACTCAACGGTATGCACAGGACTGGTGGTAATACACAGCGTAGCCTGCGGAATCATACCGGCAGCCTTGGCCCACTTGATGCTGGGAATGATATTGCGCGTATCGTTCAAACCGCAGAAGATACGGGGGATGTCCACACCCTGCGCCTTCTTCACCTTATACATCAACTCGCGCACGTCGTCAGGGACGGGATACATGCGCAACGCGTTCAGACCGCGGTCCAACATGTGAGTCTGGATGCCCACCTCGTTGAAAGGTTTACAGAAGGCACGTACGGCCAGGTTGGGGTTCTCGCCAGCCATGAGGTTTACCTGTTCGAAGGCACCACCATTGGTCTCCACACGGGCAAAGCACCCCATATCGATAATCGCGGGGGCTATACGCTCCAACTGGTCCTTACGAGGCTGAAACTTACCTGATGACTGCCACATATCGCGGTAGACGAGACTAAACTTGATTTTCTTTTTCATATTGCGATAATAAGACTTTTGTGTATTTGTCCATGCAAAGGTACAAAATAAAGTGAAAAGTGGAAAACGAAAAGTGAAAAATTTGCTACCACATGGCTATTTTTCGCTTATTATTTGTATCTTTGCAGCCAAAACCATTCAATATGATGAAGAAATTGCTCTTTTTTGCCATCATTGCTGTCGTCATGACGGCTTGCGGCAGCAATCAACCGAAGATGGACAAAGTGCCTAACGATGCCATCAGCATGTACAGGAGTATTCCTGGCGATTCGGCACTTTACGGACTGGCTTGTGACGGTTGCACGGATTCCATCCTCGTGTTTCTCCCCTACTCGGGCGGTGATCCTGACACATTCGACATCATCAGCTGCCGTCAGCAGCGTCGTTTGTATGGCCGTCCGCATATCGGCGACGCACTGGCCGTGATGGTTAATCCTGAAAACCGTCATGAGGCAAGCTGCGTCATCAATATCAGTACTCTGGTGGGACAATGGTGCTTTATGGCTGAGCCTACACTGCGTACCATTGACGGCAGAATGCCACCCATACCAGACAGTATCCGCAAGAAGATTTTGATTCCTGTGGAATACAGTATGAAGCTGAAAGCTGACAACACGGCATCGATGAGAGGCAACAGAAACAATATGGGCAAGAACGGCAACGCACAGTCGCTGGCCGTCTATCCGGAATTCCATCGCTATACGGATTGGTATCCTTTCAATGGCCGACTGATTCTGCATGCCGACACGATTGCCGGATTCACTCAGGAAGGCGACAAGCCCGTAACGGATACGGTAGATATTGTACTGCTGAGGCGCGACTCACTGATTCTGCGCATTGGCGACAAAGAGCAATCGTACTATCGGAAGAAGGAGACGAACGAACTATAGTCTATAGATAACAGCAAACACATACCATTAAACTACAAAGGCGACCACTCATCACGAGCGGCCGCCTTTCTTCTTGACTTGTTTTATTAATAGAACTTAAAGTAGTTTTTAGCGTTGTTATAAGAGATGTCCTCGACCATCTTACCCAGCAGCTCACGGTCGTCGGGCAGCAGGCCCTTTTCTACATCGTTACCCAGCAGATTGCAGAGGATGCGACGGAAGTATTCGTGACGGGGATAAGAGAGGAACGAACGGCTGTCAGTCAGCATACCCACGAAGCGGCTCAGCAGGCCAAGCACTGAGAGGGCGTTCATCTGACGGATCATACCGTCCATCTGGTCGTTGAACCACCAGCCTGAACCGAACTGGATCTTACCGGGCTCACCACCCTGGAAGTTGCCAAGCATCGTAGCGATAACCTCATTGGCACAGGGATTCAGCGTATATAATATAGTACGCGTGAGCTTGCCTTCCATATTCAGCTTGTTCAGGAACTTCGACATAGCCTTGGCAGTATTGAACTCACCGATGCTATCGAAACCTGTGTCAGGACCAAGCTGGTTGAACATGGCGGTATTATTGTCGCGGATAGCACCATAGTGGAACTGCTGTGTCCAGCCGGCATCGGCATCCATCTCGGCCATCACAGTCAGGAAGCAGTTCTTATACTGACGAATCTCATACTGAGACAGCTGCTGTCCACGCATAGCCTTCTCGAAAATAGTCTCAATCTGCGAGTCGGTGTACTCCTCGTCGTAGAATTCCTCAATACCGTGGTCAGAGAGTTTCGAACCCTGAGCCTCGAAGAACTCATGACGCTTCTTCAGAGCGTCCACCATATCGGCAAACTTAGTAATCGTCACACCACTGACTTTCTCCAACTGATTAACGTAGGCACTGAAATCAGCCTTCTCGATGTTCATGGCCTTGTCGGGACGCCATGCAGGAATCATGATGGGATCGTCGTCAGCCTTATGCTTAGCATACTCGATGTGGTTATGCAAGTCGTCAACGGGGTCGTCGGTGGTGCAGACGCACTCAACGTTATAGTGCTTCATCAGACCACGGGCTGAGAATTCGGGCTGCTTCAGCTTCTCATTACACTCGTCGAAGATTTCGCGAGCGGTCTTGGGGCTCAACAGTTTCTCAATACCGAAGGCTGTCTTCAGTTCCAAGTGTGTCCAGTGATACAGCGGGTTACGCAGTGTATAGGGTACGGTCTCAGCCCACTTCTCGAACTTTTCCCAATCGGAAGTGTCCTTACCAGTGCAATATTTCTCATCTACGCCGTTGGTACGCATAGCGCGCCACTTATAGTGATCGCCACCCAGCCAAAGCTCGGTAATACTCTTAAACTTGTGGTCGTTTGCAACCATTTCGGGAATCAGGTGACAATGATAGTCGATAATCGGCATCTTAGCCGCATGATTGTGGAAGAGATCCTGAGCTACCTCAGTCTCCAACACAAAGTTCTTGTCGTTGAATGCTTTCATTACACGTGTTTGTTTTAGATAATTTGTTTGAATTTTGTGCAAAGATAGCGAAAAGAATCGACATGAATGCCTTTTTTTTGCTTTTTTGAAGAAAAATCAACGTAAACGTTCTCGATAATTTGGGATTAATCAAAATTTTGTTTAACTTTGCAGCCAGATTAACACTATTATGATATGCACAAGCTATTTTCAATTCTAATCGTAAGCATGCTCTTCTGTTCTATGACAGCTATGGCCGAGGAAACCAAGAAGAGTCAACTGCACAAACAAGCCGAGAGTATTGACGCTAAGGAGAACGTCGCCAAAGCGCGTTATACGTACATCCACGCTTTCAGCGACTATGCCAGCCGCGGCGAGATTGCGCTGGCCACGGAATGTGGCACGAAAGCGACCGCACTCTACTATCGCGAAAGTCTTTATCAAGAGGCTTTCGACCTGCTGCGCCGTATCGATCAGACTATCAGCGCATCAAAGCTGACGACACCTGAACGCGCTGGCTGCCACTACTGGGTATGCAAGGAGCGTTTCCAGATGTATATGAAGATGCATCGCTCCGAACCGGCCAAGGAGCATCTGAATGCCATGGGCAATCAGGCTAACCTGTCGGGCGACGAGGCACTGAAGAACGACTTGCTGTATTCGAAGACGCTCTACTATTATACGTTTGGAATGACCGCTCAGGGCAATGCCACATTTAAAGAGATGGTCAACAAGCTGACAGCCAGCAAGGAATTTGACAAGGTGGACGAGGTGTATCAGACGCTCATCGCCAATGGTCGCAAGAGCAACAACGCCAGTCTGGTGGCACAGTCGTACAGCAACTATGTGGCATGGAAGGACTCAACCGATGCTATCAAGCATGCCGACGAGATGAAAGCACTGAAGGACCAGATTGCTGCCAACGAAGCCGAGATTGCCGAAAAGGACAGTTCGCTGACCACACGCTGGGCATTCATCATCGGTCTGCTGATTCTGGCTGGTGCACTGGCTGCAGTCCTCGTCTTGGGTGCCGTGGTGCTGATGCGCTACATTCTGCAGACCAAGAAACAGAAAAAGATTATTGAACTGGCCAATGACAGCAATGCGTTAAAGGCTAAGTTCATCAGCAACATGTCTGCTCAGTTGGAGCCCACGCTGAAGAAGCTGGATAACCGTCAGCCCGAGGTGCAGGCACTGCTCGACTTCTCGAAGCACGTACAGACGCTCAGCGAACTGGAGAATTCTGATGCGGAACTGGAGATGGAAGAGGTACAGGTACACCAGTTCTGCGAGGAACTGATGGATCAGATTCGTGGCACCGAACAAAGCGAGGTACAGCTCGTGGTCAATGCACCGAAGATGAGTGCTCTCGTCTATCGTCCGTACGTCAGCCACATCCTGACGCACCTGCTGAAGAACGCTGCTGAGTACACGCCGGCTGAAGGTAAGATTACCATCGAATTCAAGAAGCGTGGCCAGCACAAGATAGAGTTCCACGTGTCAGACACTGGTAGCGGTATTCCCGAAGAGAAGCGTGACGACGTGTTCAAGCCGTTCCTCGAAATCCACGACCTGACAAAAGGCGATGGTCTGGGACTGCCCACGTGCAAACAGATGGCACTGAAGATGGGCGGCGACCTGACCATCGATACGGAGTACATTCGCGGCACCCGCTTTGTACTGGAACTGAAAGCGTAATCAGAACATCTGACGATTCATCATACGCTGCTCTGCAAGGGCAGCGTATTTTGTTCCTGGCTGTCCGTAGTTGGCATACGGATAGATG